>Ga0123357_10004234_pt1 | contig 16751 bp, 14 predicted proteins | sample TergutEmb28metaG_FD_89873 | JGI IMG/M metagenome (GOLD analysis project Ga0123357, IMG submission 89873) | Embiratermes neotenicus P4 segment gut microbial communities from Petit-Saut dam, French Guiana - Emb289 P4 | ecosystem: Host-associated > Arthropoda: Insects > Digestive system > Gut ... | reverse complement strand
CTTTCTTCAGATTCTGCCTCGCGACAGACACCCTTGCTCTTGGCTATGCACTTGGCGCTACCACCTGTGCTAGGGACTTTCACCCTTTAGATGTGTGTGCATACTCGGCACACCGCCCGGAAATCGACAGTATGTCGATTTCAGCTCGCGACTCGGGAAGCCGTAGGCCGACCTGGGGCCCCAAATCAAAATCGCCCTACCGCTTTCTCCGCGGTGTTGCAGGCTAGATGGTGACAAACGCCCCTGGGTGTTTGTCACGAGCGCCAGCGGCGCGAGCATTTCCAAAAACAGAACGCCACGGCGTTCTGTTTTCTGTAGTTTATTGCCGCTCCGGACAACGCGCGGGGCTAGCGCTCTGCTCCGCTGAAAACGAGCCACTGGCTCGTTTTCCGGGCGCTCCGCACTGGGTCGGCACGCGCTACACATGAGCCCGGGCTCATTGCCCAGTGCCGTTATCTATTGACGGCAGCTTGTAGGGCGGTGACCTCTTCAGCCGTGAGGAGGCGCCAGTTTCCGGGTGCCAGGTCGCCCAGTGTAAGCGGGCCAAAGCTGATGCGGGCAAGCTCGGTGACGGGGTGACCCACGGCTGAGAGCATGCGGCGCACCTGACGCTTGCGGCCTTCGTGGATGGAGAGCATCACGAGAGAGCTGCGATACGGACGCAGTTGCAGCAGGTCCGGGTTGTCCTCCTGCGCCTCAAGCTCATCGCTCCAGTCGTCGGTTTCCGGGATCAGCTCGACGCGCGCAGGCGCCGTTGGGCCATCATCCAGCTCGATGCCGTCACGCAGGCGCTGGAGCTGCGCCTCGGTGATGCGTCCATCGGCGCGGGCGATGTAGGTCTTGGCCACATGCCATTTGGGATGCAGCAGGCGGTGTGCCAGCTCGCCATCGGTGGAAAATAGGAGCAAGCCGGTCGTGTCTTCGTCAAGGCGGCCCACCGGGAACAGGCCCGGGTACTGGTCGGTTGGCACCAGCTCGGCCACCGTCGGGCGTCCCTGCGGGTCAGACATCGTCGTCACGTAGCCGGCGGGTTTGTTCAGGATAAGGTTGACGGCGGCGCCTGCCAGCGCCACTGGTTTGCCGTCAACAGCCACCTCGTCGCAGGCCGGGTCAACCTTGGTCCCCAGCTCCGTGCAGACCTGGCCGTTTACGGTCACGCGCCCTGCCGTCATCAGGTCCTCGCTGCCGCGGCGCGACGCCACCCCGGCACGCGCCAGGAAGCGTTGCAGGCGCAGCGGACCGGTCTCAGTCAAGCTCCTCGACATCCTCAAGATCATCGACCAAGTCAAGGTCATCGTTGCGGTCAAGGGCGTCCAGCGGCGATGAGTCGTCATCGTCGGGAAGTTTGGGGGCAGAGCCGAGCTCGAGCGTCGCGGCAGAAGGGTCGTCGTAGAGATCCGGAGCCATTGCGGTTCCGAGCGGTGGCGCGCCGAGGTCGTCGCGCCCTACGGAGAGACTGCCGGCTTCTTTATCGTTCCCTGTGCCGTACAGGAGGTCGTCGTCTTCGTCGGGGGTCAGTGCGTCAGCGACGGAGGCGCCGGCGCCCAGGCGCAGGCGGATCGACTCCTGCGCTTCCTCATCGGGAGCAAAGTCCTCCAGAGGCGGCAGGCCGCTTAAGTCCTTCAGGCCAAACTTCTCCAGAAAACTGCGCGTCGTCGCGTACAGGATGGCGTTACCCTGCGCCTTGTCGCGGCCCAGCTCGCGAACCAGGCCTTTTTCGATCAGTGAAGAGATAACCGCCTCAGAATTTACGCCGCGCACCGCGTTGATACCTACGCGCGTGACCGGCTGGTGGTAGGCGATGACCGACAGCGCCTCCAGCGCGGCCTGGCTCAGGCGGCGCGTGTCCCAGGACAGCACATAGCCCTCGACCAGCTCGTGATAGGCCGGATGCGTGTAGAGCCGCCAGCCTCCGGCTACCTCGCGCAGCTGAAAACCGCGCTCGCCGGCAGCATATTCGCCCGCCAGCTCCGTCAGCATGTCGGCGACCTCAGCCTCCGTGCGATCCAGGATGTGCGCCAGGGCGCTTGCGCTGGCCGGCTCGTCGCTGACAAACAGCAGCGCCTCCAGGGCGCCTCTGTCAGTATTCGTAGTCATCTATTTCCTCCATAAGGCCGCGCTTCTTTGCCTGGCGGCTGGACAGGGCTTTAATCTCAAGCGGAGCAAACCAGTCGGCCTGGACCAGCTCGACTTGCCCGCGCTTATACAGCTCAAGGATCGCCAGAAAGCTCACCACGATGCGCGCCGGCGAGGCGTCCGCCTCGAACAACTCGGAAAATTCCATGCGCTTGCGGCGGTGCAACTGCTCCCAGATGCTGTGCGTGTATTCCTCAACAGAGAGCGGGACTGCCGCGATGTGCTCAGCTTCCAGCAGAAACACCTCGCGCCGGAACTCCAGCTCCGCGCAGGTCAGCGCCAGCGCGTGCAGCGTGACTCCCGCCAGGTAGTCCGGCATAAGCCCCAGATAGCGCGGCTCAAGACCCGCCTGGCGCGCGTGCATGTGGGCTTCTGCCTCCTGGCGCTCGGCCAGCTGGGCCGCCACGTTCTTGAACTGCTTGTAAGTGATGAGGCGCGCGATGAGCAGGTCGCGCATCTCGCTGGGACTCAGCTCATCAAACTCGTCGCCGTAATACTCCTGGTCGGCCGGCAACAGCGCGTTGGCCTTGATCTCAAGCAAGCGGGCCGCCAGGAGCAGGAACTCGCTGGCGACATCAAGATCAAGATCGGCCATCTCGTCAAGATAGGCAATGTATTGATCGATAAGATCAATGAGCGAGAGCGCACCCACATCGAGCTTCTGCTGCGCCACCAGGTGCAGCAGGAGGTCAAAAGGGCCCTCGAACAGTTCTGTTTTCACCACATAGCTGGCCATGAGAGTATGCCTGTCGCTCTACTTCCCGGCCCCAGCCCCGGCCCCGGCCCCAGCAGCGGCAGCAGCCCCGGCCCCGCCAGCAGCCCCGCCAGCAGCGGGCTCAGGCCGCCCGAGCCCATCCAGCCCGATGGCAGCGCGGCAGTCATCGATCGTGGCCTGCGCAATGGGGGCAACCTTCTGACGGCCTGCCTCAAGCACCTCATCAATACGATCCGGCTGCTCGTCAAGGGCCGCACGGCGCGCCTGGAAGTCCGCAAAGTACGCGATCAGGTCATCGGCAAGCTGCTGCTTGTGCGCCACGCAGCCGCAGGTCGCCTGCGGACAGCTTGCCTCCCACTCGGCGATGTCGGCAGGGTCGCCCACCAGCTTGTGAATCTGATGCAGCGGACACACCGCCGGGTCGCCCGGATCGTCCTTGCGCTTGCGCGCCGGGTCGGTCATGCAGGTCTGCACCTTCTTGCGCATGACCTCAGGGGGGTCGGTAATAAAGATCGAGTTACCGTAGCTCTTCGACATCTTGCGTCCGTCAAGGCCCGGCACCCGCGCGCCTTCCTTGGCCAGCAGAGCCTGCGGCTCGACCAGCACGCCCTCGTCTGCGCCGTAGGTGTAGGTCCCGTTGAAGCGGCGCACGATCTCGCGCGTCAGCTCAAGGTGAGGGTTCTGGTCCTCGCCCACCGGCACCAGATCGGCCCGGGCGATCGCGATATCTGCGGCCATAAGCGCCGGGTACAGGAAAAAGCCCACGTTGCTCAGGTCCTTGTTGGTAATGTTTGCCTGCTGCTCCTTATAGCTGGGCACGCGTTCAAGCCATGACATCGGCAGCACCATGTTGAAGTAGAGCATGAGCTCGATGACCTGGGGCAGATCGCTTTGCCGATAGATCGTGCAGCGCTCAGGGTCAAGGCCCGCCGCCAGCCAGTCGGCCACCATGTCGCGCCCAAAGTCATAGACGCGCGACGGGTCCTGCCACTCGCTTGTCAGCGCATGCCAGTCAGCCACAAAGTAAAACGCGTCATAGTCGTGTTGCAGGCGCAGCATGTTCTGAAGATTGCCAAACCAGTGGCCCAGATGAAGTTTGCCTGTTGGGCGATAGCCAGTGAGAATACGATGTTGTGGCATAGGGCTCCTTGTGATACCGTGTAGTTATCTTTAGCGCTTCATATTGTAGCGTAGTGTGCAAGCGTACCGCTTTTTTGACGCAAAGCTGTAGAGGAACCCGCGCAGCACGCCTGCGTTAGCCAGTGAGCAGGCGGACGAGCGGGACAACCGTATAGCTGAAGTAATAATCCAGTGGCGAGGCAAGGCCAAGAAACGCCGGTATCGCGATAAGCGCAATAACAATATAGAAACCAAAGCGCTCCAGACGGTAATAGTAGTAGCCCGCCTTACCCTTCAGGAAATACTGGAGCACGCGCGACCCATCAAGCGGGGGTATTGGGATCAGGTTAAAGAACGCGAACATAAGATTAATGTAGGTAAACGTGTAGAGGACATAGTGCACCATCCCGAGCGCCAGGGAAGTACCGGTAAATGCCTCCACCAGTCCAACAAGGCGGCACAGTATCCCCGCCACCAGCGCCAGGGCGATATTGGCAGCTGGCCCGGCAATACCCGTGAGCAGTATCCCCTTTTTGCGATCCTTGAAGTTGGTCGGGTTGATGGGCACCGGCTTGGCATAGCCAAAAGAGAACGTGCCATTTGAGAAAACAAAGAGCAGCAGAGGCATCACTATCGTCCCGAGCGGATCGATATGGCTCAGCGGATTAAGCGTGAGACGACCCGCGCGCGCCGCCGTCGTGTCGCCCAGCTTGTAGGCGACCCAACCATGCGCCAGCTCGTGCAGCACCAGCGCCGGGATCAGCAGCAGGAAGCTGATGAGAATGAGCACAATATTGATAGGATCATTCTGCAATGTTGATAAGAGTTGCATAGTCTTCTTTCTTATGAGTCTGTCTGGGCATCCGCAAGCTTCTCGCAGGCGTCCATCCAGCGCCCCTCGGCTTGCGAAAGCGCGGTTTTCACTTTCTCATACTCCGTGATGGCATCGTTGAACTTCATGGTATCAGCATAGAAGTCCGGGTTGGCCATCTGGCGTTCAAGTTCGCCGATCCGGGCCTGAAGCGTCTCGGTCTGCGCCTCCGCCTCGGCAAGCTGGCGCTGGAGCTCCTTGGTCCTGCGATAGTAGTCGTTGCGCGCGGCGGCTTCCGCGCGCTTCTGGTCTTTGGACTTCTTACCAGTAGGTGCGTCCGGGTTTCCCGTGTCATTACGGGCGTCAGTCGCAGAATCCAGAGTGGCAGGCGTACGTCTGGCTGGCGCCGTTGCTGCTCCGAACGGGCGGCGCGCCGGGTCGTCGCGCCCTACAGAGCTGTTGCCAGTCAAACCTTTTTCTGCTGGCGCCTTGACAGAGTGTGACAAAAGGGGCCTGGCCCCTTTTGTCACCCCTTCCACTCTGGACAGAGGCGCGCCGGGGTCGTCGTGCCCTACAGGGCTGTTGCCAGTCGCCACGGCCTCCTCTGACGCCTGCTGGTCTTTCTTCCAGAGGTAGTAGTCGTAGTTATCGGGATAGATCTGCAGGCGACCGTCCTCGACTTCGATGATGGTGTTGGCGACGGCGCGAATCAGATGGCGGTCATGCGTGATGAGTACAAGCGTTCCCTCAAAGCTTAACAGCGCCTGCTCAAGGATGTCTGCGCTTGCGATGTCGAGGTGGTTGGTGGGCTCATCCAGGCAGAGCAGCGGCGCGGGGGCCGCCAGCAGTTTGGCCAGCGCCAGGCGGCTGCGCTCCCCACCGGAGAGCATGCTGACGCGCTTGCTCACATCGTCGCCCGTAAACAGGAAGGCGCCCAGCAGGCTGCGCACTTCGGCCTGAGTCCAGCCGGGTGCAGCACTGTCCAGCTCCGCAAAGACCGTCGCGCCCAGATCAAGCGCCTCAAGCTGATGCTGCGCATAGTAGGCAACGTCAACCTTTGCGCCCAGGCTGCGCGTCCCGGCGCTCGGCGCCAGCGCGCCGGCAATGAGCTTGAGCAAGGTTGACTTACCTGCGCCATTGGGGCCGACCAGCGCAATCTTTTGCCCCCGGTAAAGTTTTAAGTCAAGGTGGTCGTAAACCTGAGTCTTGCCGTAAGACAGCGCCACCCCATCAAGGCTGATGACCAGGTCTCCCGTGCGCGGCGGCTGGACAAAATTGAAGTGGATATGGTGATGCTCGGCCGGGACCTCGACCAGCTCTGAGCGAATCTTCTCGATGCGCCGGACGCGCTCCTGGGCGGCCTTGGCCTTGGTCGCCTTGTAGCGAAAGCGATCGACAAAGACCTGGAGGTGCGCCATCTCTTTTTCCTGCGCGGCGCGCTTATCGCGCAGCAGCGCCAGGCGCGCCTCGCGCTCTTTGAGGTAAGCGCGGTAGTTGCCCTGATACAGCGTGAGCTGGTGGTTGGCGATCTCGGCCGTCTTGGTCGTGGCGCCGTCAAGAAACGCGCGGTCGTGGCTGACGATCAGCACCGTGCCGCCGTAGCCGCGCAAAAATCCTTCCAGCCAGGTGACGCTTGCCAGGTCGAGGTGGTTGGTGGGCTCGTCAAGCAACAGGATGTCGGGCGCGCGCAGCAGCAGCTTGGCGAGCGAGACGCGCATCTGCCAGCCGCCGGAAAACTCATCGACCGAGCGCTCGGCGTCTGCCGGATTAAAGCCAAGGCCGCCGATGAGCGCGCGCGCTTTGGATTCCAGCGCATAGCCGTCGGCTGCCTCAAAGACCTCGCGCGCCTGGGCGTACTCAGCCATAAGGTCGTCGGTATCAGCGGAGTCTGCCGCGGCAAGCTGGTGTTCAAGCGCGGTCAGGCGCTTTTGCAGCTCGACGGTGTCCTGAGCGCCTGCCAGCACCTCATCAAGCACGCTGCGACCGCTCATCTCGATAGCTTCCTGTTCCAGGTAGCCCAGGATCGCTCCCTTGCCGAGCGTCACCGTACCTTCATCAGCCAGCAGCGTGCCCGCGATGATCTTAAGCAGCGTCGATTTGCCCGCGCCGTTATCGCCCACCAGCGCCAGGCGGTCATGAGCGCCCAGGCTTACGTTCACGCGCTCAAAAAGCACGCGCTGCCCATAGGACTTCGCAATGTTTGACAGCGTGAGCATCTAAGAGTGATACCAGGCCCAGGCGTGCGCGATCATGTCGGCCAGCGCCGGATACTGCGGCTGCCAGCCAAAGCGCTCCCGTGCCCGCGTGGCGTCAGCAATGAGCACGGCAGGGTCGCCGGGGCGGCGTGGCACTTCTGCGACCCGCAACGCGTGGCCCGTTACTTGCTGGGCGGTGGCCAGGACCTCGCGGTTACTGTAGCCCTGCCCGTTGGCCAGATTGTAGACGCCGCCGTCCTCGTCTGCGCCCAGCGCCTCAAGCGCAAGCGCGTGCGCAAGCGCCAGATCACACACGTGGATGTAGTCGCGCACGCAGGTCCCGTCCGGCGTGGGATAGTCCGTGCCAAAGAGCGAGAACTGCGGGGCCGCGCCCGTCTCTTCCGCGTCAAGCAGCGCCTCAAGAATGCGCGCAATGATGTGAGTCTCGGGCACGTGGGCTTCGCCGAGTGAGCCATCCGGCCAGGCGCCCGCCACATTGAAGTAGCGCAGGCGTATCGAGCGCAGACCCCAGCTGGCCGCGGCGGCGTCAAGGGCCTCCTCGAAGACCAGCTTCGAAGCGCCATAGGGGTTGATGGGCTGCTTGGGGTCGTCCTCAAGAATTGGCACGCGACCCGGCTCCCCATAGACCGCCGCGGTCGAGGAGAACACAAGCGCCGACGTGCCGGCAGCACGCATCGCCTCAAGCATCCGGCGCGGCGCCTCCACGTTGTTGGCGTAATACTTCTCCGGAAACTCCTTGGAATCAGCCACCTCGATGTAGCCCGCCAGATGTATGACCGCGTCGATTGCGTGCGTGCGCAACAGCTCTTCGACGAGCTTCTGATTACCTACGCTTCCAATCGTCAAGCCCGCGCGCGGATCGACTGCCGTCAGATGACCGTTTTCCAAAGTGTCAAGTACTATACAGTTGTGCCCCCGCTCACAGAGCAGACGCGTCGTAATAGAGCCAATATAGCCGGCGCCCCCGGTCACTAAGATGTTCATCACGTCTCCTGAGTAGTTCCTGTTTGCATCCCAACGTCTGTATCAGTATAGCGGACTGGCGCATTCAGGTCTTGCTCTGGAGCGCATCATCTTCTATACTGACATATGCGCGACACTCCTCGGTAGCTCAATCGGCAGAGCATCCGGCTGTTAACCGGAGGGTTGTAGGTTCGAGTCCTACCCGGGGAGCCACTTATCAGTTGCGGTACTTTTTCCCTGTCCACTTATCCTCGGTATCTCGATTATTATCCGCCCGAGTACGCTATACTGATAAAAGCGTTAAAGCGGGCCCGTAGCGCAACGGTCAGCGCAGAGGACTCATAATCCTTTGGTTGTAGGTTCGAATCCTACCGGGCCCACCAGACTTGATCTTTTTCCGCATAAGCCGCTCAGAGCGATCCGCATGACTGCGGAGCGCCCGAAAACAGTCCAATGGACTGTTTTCAGCGGAGCAGGGGCTATGCCCCCCGGAAGCCCAATGCGGATCGCTCTTCGGGGCTTCTACGAAAAAAAATCTCTGCGTCTGGCGTCGTTCCTGCGAAACTCACGGGCAAAGGCCCGCCTCGTTTCACAGCGCCTAGCCAGACAACGTTTATCCTTCGTCTGCTCAGAAATGCAGGACATTCAGGTGTTCCAGCAGAACTAGGCTAATTCTTCCCCAACACGTCCTTTGATAGCAGCCTCAAACTTTCGCCAGGTCATTTCTGGATTTGGCTCCTGGTATGCCCCCGACTCCTCGTCCAGACAAACAAACCAGGCATTATCGTAGAGTCTCTCAGAAACAAGTCGACTGCACAGCATCTCAAATCGCTTGAGATATGAAGCCGATTGAAAAGCGGCGTCAACGGAAAAATGCGGCTCTTTAAACGATGTTTCCTGATAAAGCGCCTCATCGTCTTTTACTATGAACACATAGCCCAGCCATGGCGCTGATGTCCCAAATAATCCTGAGCGAATCGCTTTAGCAACATCAACTGCAGAACCGATAGCTTCTTCAGCGCGATTATTGATATTGTTCCCATATGACCCAAAGATTGATTTAAGTTCAATCGCAGCAATCAGCCGATGGTCATGCGCTACAACAATATCCCATCTCTTCTCCGCACGGAAAAACCCGGGGAGCTCAAGTTGCGTCCTGCCATCAAAAATCCATTCAGGCGGGATACCCGCCGCAACAAATACCTCAGAAATGGCCTTCGTAACGCCGTCAAGATGCGCCCCGCTGGTTACTTCGCTTCGCATCCCTGTGTCTGTTGTTCCCGCCTCTTGCTGCTTTTTGGCTGCCTGGCGTCGAACATCTGCTATGCACGCCAGCGCTTCTTCGATCTTGCTCATGCTGGAATCCTCTCAAGTCCAAAAGCGGCCAGGGAGGCTTCATCAGCCAGCTCGCGATCATTCGTTCTGAAAGCAATCTTTAGTTTTGCGGCAATCTCATCATGAAGCGCATCCGGATTTGGGAGGCGAATCTTTCGAAGATACTGGGCCTGCAGCCGATACGTGCCTCCACGCATCTTGACACCATAAGCGTCAATGATAATCTCAATGAGTTTTGACAACAGCAAGCCTCCTAACACCTCAAGATCCCACTTGTCCGAAGTTATCCAGTACAAGTTATGATGCGGATAATAGTTGCCGGCGTCATACACTGGCTGGATAGCAGATTTCATATCCTGTATTAATAGTTTTGGAGTCGCAGCTAGTTTTGGATACACTTTATCTATTGTTCTATACCATTGTTCTGCAGCAGCTTTTCTTGCAACATGGCGCGAACGCAACAGAGGTTCTTTAGCGGCTAAATACTTTTGCGCCTTAGGATACCTGGCCAAATCAATCAGCGAGCCATCGCCCGCCCAGGGATTAAGCAACCAAACATCCTTTCTTGAAATCCCTCCTCGTTGGGCCTGCCCCGTGGTAACCAGGGGTACCAACAATTCTTCTTCAACAAGATTTGGATCCTCTAACAGAAATACCTCATCTTTGCCCGTTGCAACCCCAATCCCCACTCGCGTCCCCGTACTGTCGTCTTGCAAGGGAATAAAGTTTGTGTTCAGCTCATCGAGAAAGGCCAGGCGATCCGGCGAAGTCAGGGGCCAGGCGGATTCATAATTGAACCAATGGCTCAGCTTATAGGCGCAGCAATCATCGGTAGTAAGCTTCGTAGAGCCAAAGTCCCGAAGCCACGCAAGAAGCTCCGCCGTTGAGCCACATGAAAAACTTTCGTTCAGCTCCGCAAATACTGCTTGAGATTGCTTTGAGTTGCGAATTTGAACTATTGCAGGATAGGCGGAGACCTTACTTGTAAACACATCGACATCGTGCATTTCAAGCACAAGCTCTACGGCATAATGGCTGGCAACCAGCTTTCTCAGCTTCTTGCCATAAGCGTTATGCATCCACCTGTCAGCGCATATGAAACTTACTACGCCATCAGCAGACAAGGACCGGAGGGCGGTTTCGATGAAGCCGACGTAAATATCTGTGCCTGGGGTCATTGTCTTGCAGGCCTTCACATAAGTAGTGCGATTTTCTGCCTCCAGCTCTGTCCCACGAATATAGGGAGGGTTGCCAATAACAAAATCAACGGTTCCTAACTGACCGTTCGTTAAGTAATCTTCTTCAAAAAGCCAGCTATCGAGTATTTCCTTACAGAGCGCTTCGTCTATACCGAATTCTAAAAGTTGATCATGAAGCTTCAGTCGACAATAGTCAAGATTAGTCGGATCAACCTCAAAAGCTAATAAGGAGTTTTTCAACAACTCGGGAGATTGGTCATGCTTCTTCAGAGACTGCAACAACCTATTCACCAGCGGAAATAAGAATGCCCCTCGCCCGCATGAAGGCTCCACGATCCTCTTACTTACCAAATCGTTCTCAGGAACATACCCACAGCAGTCAAGCATCAGCTCGACTACCCATTGTCGAGTAAAAATGACTCCATCATTTGGCTTATTCATGTGGCTCTCCGTGTCATAATTAAATTATATCGCGACCATCAGACAGGACCAGACCTTTTAGTAATATTCACACAAATGTCCGCTTTTCGTTACGTTCAGCATCCTGTTGCCCTGCGGATGCGGCGTTGCTTAAACCCCGTTGGTAACAGGATTATCGAACACACATATCAGAAGAGCCATAGAGAGCAATCAAAGATGCAGGACATTCAGGTGTTCCAGCAGGATCTTTATGCTCAGCAGTAACAGGATGGCGCCGCCGGCAAACTCTGCTTTTGACTTGAAGCGCGCGCCAAAGATGCCGCCGATTTTGACGCCCGCGGTCGCCAGCGCGCAGGTGGTCGCGCCGATGAGCAGCACGGCCGGGACGATGCTGACCTGCAGAAACGCAAACGACACGCCCACCGCCAGGGCGTCGATGCTGGTAGCGATGGCCAGTGGCAGCATCTTTGCCGGCCCCAGGGAGGGCTCTTTGTCGCCGGCCCCTGCCGCCTGCGAGCCACTCTCCTTGTCCCTCTCAAGGCTCTCGATGATCATCCGCCCCCCGATGAAGGCGAGCAGGATAAACGCGATCCAGCCGCTGTATGCCGTAATCTTGTCCGCGAACAGGCGCGCCGCGAAAAAGCCAACCAGCGGCATGGCCGCCTGGAATGCGCCAAAGTACAGGCCGGGAATCAGCGCATGTTTCAGCGAGGGCTTCTTAAGCGACAGCCCGATCGTCACCGATACGGCAAAGGCATCCATAGAAAGCCCCACGGCGGTCAGTAACAGCTCAACAAATCCCATGAGATATCAACGGTAGCGGTTACCAGGATTTGCGGCCTCTACCGGGCGCGGGCAACGACGGCGTTGGCGACCGCCACAGAGATCACCAGCAGAACCAGGCCGCCAGCCACGCCAAAGATCGGCATGAGATACTGGTGCGCGGTGAAGAACTGGATCACGCTGTTCAGGTTACTCGTAAAATTGTGGCGACCCATCAGGATGACGCCCACGACCCCAAGGAAGTAGGTGGGAACCATCGTGAAGATATAGGCCTTGGTAAAGCCAAACCTGAAGTAAAGCGGGTAAGCCACCGCCACCGCAAAGCAGTAGTACGCAAACGCGACCGAGAGCACTGCCAGAAAGGTCAGGTTGTCCATCTTCACGGTAAATATCCGCGAGATCGCCAGCGCAAAGACGCTGCCAACGATCAGCGCCACTACGCTGATGATGAGCGCGTAGAGATAGCGCCCGATTATTATCTCGATCTTTTTGAGCGGCAGCACCCCGTACATCACGTCGGCGTGGTTTTTCTCAAGCGTAGAAAATACTGTCCCGCCCAGTATGACCGAGAACAGCAATACCAGCGCCAGTGCCAGGTAGGGCTGCTTGGCGCCTGCGCCGGCCATGACCAGCACCATGATCACGATCATCGGCAAACGCAGGCCCGCTTTTGCCGCGAAGAAGTCAAGCTTCAGGGAATTCAGGATGCGCCCCGTGCTGGTGGTACCCGTGTTCATCGCGCCTCTCCTTTGCTGATATAGACCAGGATCTCATCGATGGTCGGCGGCTCGATCGTGACCGCGGGCGCCAGGCCTTGCGCGTCGGCTGCAGGCAGCATCCCGATAAAGCCCTCGCGCGTAGCCGACTGCCCGATGAGCTTGCGCCGAAGGTCTTCGGTCAGGTCCTCCGGGCGCCCCTTGACGATGCTGAAGTGTTCCAGCAGCTCATCCTTCTTGCCGGTATAAAAGATGTGCCCGTGATCGATCAGCGTGATGTAGTCGGCGATGCGGTCCAGGTCAGAGGTGATATGCGTCGAGAAAAACACGCTCCTTGCGCCGTCGCCGATGTAGTCGAGCAAGATGTCGAGCAGCTCGTCGCGCGCGACCGGATCCAGCCCGCTGGTGGGCTCATCCAGAATCAGCAGCCGGGCGCCATGAGACATCGCCACCGCCAGCATCAGCTTCATCTTCATGCCCCGCGACAGCTCGCTGATCTTCTTGTCGCCCGCAAGCTCGAAGCTCTTCAGGTAGCCCGCATACTGGGCGCTGTTCCAGTTCTGGTAGAAGCCGCTGACGGCCTTCTCGACCTCGCTCACCCGCCAGCTGTCAACAAAGAATATCTCATCGAAGACGGCCGCCAGGTCCTGCTTGATCGCCAGCTCATCGTGCAAGTTATCGAGCCCCAGGACCTTAATCTGGCCCCCGTCACGCGCGATCATGTTAAAGATCAGCTTGATCGTAGTTGTTTTACCGGCCCCGTTTTGCCCCACAAAGCCCATGATAGAGCCCTCCGGCAAACTGAACGAGACCTTGTTCAGCGTGAAATCAGGATAAGTCTTGTGGAGATCACGCACCTCCAACGCATCAGGCATCAATACCTCCTTGTAAAAAAGCGTAGTTCCAGTTTAGCGCTAAACTCCGTTAAGAGGGCGAGCCCCCTCTGTCTATATAACAACCAGAGCTCCTCTGCAAAAACACACCGCCACAAAGTTTTCGATTGATATCATCAAGAAGCGCATTGATTCGTCTAAGCGTTTTGCGATCTTCGGTTTGCCAGTAAATATAGTCCTGCCAACCTGAATCCGTCCAATTGTTTCCCCTACTCACGCCTCAATGAGGTCATGCTGAGTGTACTCGCCACGTTCAGCAGCAGCAATCGACGATTTAAGCTTACGGAGATAAGCCTCGCCGGAGTCTGTATCTTCAAGCGAAAGCGAGAGCGGGACACTCCGTGTAGTGGCGATCTGCTTGGCAAACATGCGAATAGCCGTAGGGAGATCAAATCCCAGTTCTTCAACCACCAGAGTGGCCTGGTTCTTAACGTTTTCATCCATTCTTACGGTAATTGAAGTCATTTGATTGCCCTTTCAGCCGATAGTCATCAAATAACATTATAACAAAGCAGCGTCACCCCCAGCGCACCTCCGGCACTGGGCAATATGTTGCAACTCATGCCCTCCGGTACTGGGCAATGAGCCCCAACTCATGTGTAGCGCGTGCCGACCCGGCGCGCGTTGCCCGGACTGCTCGTCTCTTCAGGCGCCAGCTATACCGGCTCCGACTGGCGCCCCGCCCATCCGGAGCGGCTCCACCTCAAAGCCACAAAGCGCTCGCCACTCTGGAACAGCCCGGCCAAGACAAAGCGAGCTGCTCCAGAGTAACGAGCGCCACAAGGACCCCGGTGACAAAAGGGGCCTGACCCCTTTTGTCACCGTCACAAGGAGCCGAGTGGCAGCCTGCCTCCAGGGGGAAAAGAAACAGGCTGCCCGGTTGCGGGGAGCAGCTCGTTGTTAAGGTGAGGTACAAGCTGCTCCCCCAAGGAACCTGTGATAAGAAGCAATGAAGGGTTGCTTCTGGTCACCAAGATAAGTAAATGTGCATTACGGCATACCCGTCAGATCAAAGGTTGCCTGGCCATTGACCGTAACACTAGCACCGTACGCGCCCCGATTACCAATGTCCTTGTCGGGCTGAATTGCTGCATTATCAAAAATCTTGTTTGGCAAGGACTGTGCGTTAGTTAAGGTAAGGTTAGTAAAAGCTACTGGATCATAGATGTAACCAATAATGTCCCCGGCATATAGCGGGCCAATAGTACCCGTCCGAATAACTCTGCCATAGTTTTTCACGGTGTCCAAGGTAACAGTTTGACCATTTATGGCACCTGCATGTAGATATGCAATAATTCCACCAATCGGGTTCCCGTTTGCCCCTGATATTGTTCCGGAATTATAGGAATTCTTGATTAGAACCGGCGCGTTGTAATCACCCTTGACATATCCGATCAATCCACCAGCTTGCCCTGGGCCTGTAACATCGCCCGTGTTGTAGCATCCATCAATTGTGGCATTCCCCGCCATGACATAGTAAACTAAACCAGAAACAATACCAGAAGTTGTTGATACAGGATCTGCGTTGTAGCAATTAATGAGATGAGAATCTGCGCCCAAACCGAGTATAAATCCTGTTGTGCCACTAATTCCGGTAACGGTGCCACCTACTCGTCCCAAGTTTTTGATTGTGCCGTATGTTAAATTGGTGAAAAGACCAGCAGCAGAATTGAGTCCCCTAATAACATGGTTCTGGCCGTCTAATGTTCCCTGAAAGTCTGAGAGTAGATAGCTGTCCCTTACTGGATCGGCGCCAGTGAAATCCAAATCAACACCCAGAGCAAAATATTTGCCATAAGTGGCAGCATTAGCTCCATCCCTGTTTATGTCATTTGCAAACTTTTTTAGCTGCCGAATACTCATAATCCGATAGGGATTATTTACTGTACCGTTTCCACCAGCATAAGCAGGAGCAGGCTCAACATCATTCCATGAAGTGACCCCCAGATCGGTTAACGTGGTAAAGGGAGTCGCTTCAGCACTGGGCGTGCCTATTATTGTGACTACAATTGTGCCGGTAAAGGTATAGGGGTCTGTTGGCTGAACTATTGTTGAGTCAGGCAAAGTAATTTCGGCGCTGGAGTCATTTACCGCATTTGCCGTAACTACTACTGTTACTTGACCGGGGGTACTGCCCGCAGTAAATAAACCACCTGAAGTGACAGTTGATCCTAAGGCATTTCCGGTGATTTGATAGGAATAGCTTCTTATGTTCATACCTGAACCATTTGGAGAAAGCGCTGGAGCAGACAGTACTCTTGCGACAGAAGGATTCATGCTCACACGACCAGTTGCGCCAAATCTAAGTGCTTGCGTACTTGCGTCCTTCACATAGGCTTCAGTATTAGATGAAGCATTAACAATTTGGTATGAACCATCTGGCGCGATAACTGCAATAGGAATGGTTTGAGATGTACTGATAGTCGACAAACAGGTAACATTGCCATCTTGATCTACCGACTCTTTTGTCGGATCTGCTGATATGTAGCGTAATTGCATACCAGCATCAGCTGGATTATAGAACTCAACCTGTATCTGTCGAGTCATGCCAGGATAGCCAAACTGCAAGGAGGCAAAGAATTGAGTTGATTGATTGAGGGGAATTGGAGCTGGTTGCGGCGAAACTAAGATATCGCCCGAGCCTCCTGGAAGCTCACCTGTAGGGGCAGTCACAACTAAGCCACTTGCGGTGCAGACATAGGTGTCGGTATCAATTTGGATGTAGAAAAGACCGTCTTGCCCTGTCACCATCGGACCTTCGCCCACTGAGCGATTTGGATCTCCTGTTGGTGTATACAGATACGTAGGTGGAGTTGTCGTAGGAGTTCCGTCAGCATTTACTTCTTCAAAGACATGAGGATTATCAGTAGCTTTAGCAAATGTTCCATTGTTCAGCGTCATCGTTCCATTCCTGTCACATGGAAGCTCATCTCCTGAGTACTCTTTGTCTTTGCCGATAGAGCCGTCTCCGTCATAGATAAACTGCCTTGGTGTCTTTGAGTTGCCATTATCATCAAGTTCTTCCCAGATGTTTCCGCTGATGTTTTTGACCAGCTTTCCGTCAGGTGCAGTCTTTATGACGTCAGCTGCCAGATCATGAGTAAGCTCTTGTGCTGCATCTGAGATATCTCCTTTATCTGCAAGCTTATAGGCTTCAGTCTTATTAGCTGCCTGAAGACGTACGTCAATGTTATAGGCATAGTTATCATCGGGTTTGTTTTCTGGATCAAGGGTAACGTTATCAAGAAGAAGGTTGGTTGCTTTTCCTGCAGGAAGAAGCTTTGACCAGTAACACCAGCCATTGCCGTCTGCGGTATCATCAAGGATCCAAAAGCCTGTGGCAGGATCATAGTTTTCAGGATGAGCTTGATACTCTGTCAGCAGAACAACAGGAGCAGATGCGAGAGTCTCTTCTGTGGTGTTTCCGTTTCCTCCTGTTACAGCG
>Ga0123357_10004233_pt1 | contig 16754 bp, 11 predicted proteins | sample TergutEmb28metaG_FD_89873 | JGI IMG/M metagenome (GOLD analysis project Ga0123357, IMG submission 89873) | Embiratermes neotenicus P4 segment gut microbial communities from Petit-Saut dam, French Guiana - Emb289 P4 | ecosystem: Host-associated > Arthropoda: Insects > Digestive system > Gut ... | reverse complement strand
TATATATATGGTTGAATGAATAGCATTAAAATGGATCATAAAGAAACAGAGTGTAGAGTATGGAGTTGGTTCATCCAGTTTAGGATAGGGCCCAGTGGCAGGATCTAGTTAATACGGTAATAAACTCTCAGGTTCCATAAACATTGTACATTGACAACTCTAAGATAATTCACCCAGCTGCAACTAACAGCTGTAAAATGTTCACACACGATAGTCCATCTCATGTATGCCACTGGCAATGGTTGTTGCAGTGTACTTATACGAATTAATTGCAGTAACACTGAGGCATTTATTCCAAAACTTGGATTTTATTTCACATGGGTATTTTATAAACAGAGTGGACCGGGTAGCTCAGTAGGTATAGCGACTGACTACGGGCTGAACGGTCCGGGATCGAATCCCGGTGAGGACGAGATTTTCCACCCGTCCAGACTGGCCCTGGGGCCCACCCACCCTCCTGCAAAATGGGTACCGGGTCTTTCCCAGAGGTAAAATGTGGCCGGGGTGTGCTACTGACCCCTCACCCCCTTCTAGTGCCACGGTCATGGAAGAGTAGAGCTATACCTCTAACCACCATCTGAGCCACACCGGGCCTGTAACCGGAAAACTTTTTATTTTATAAAGAGAATATCAAATATCCTTATAGCTTAAATAGTCTATAAATAAACATTTGGCAATGAAGTACAAAGTATGTGATGTACAGTAAAATATGTTAAATTCAGAAGCCAATGGAAAGCAATGTTCACATTGCAAACAATGTTCTTCAGGAGATGCTGCACTGTGAAAAAGGTCCTGGGGTGGTGGAAAGACTGAAGCGGCTCTGTGACCATGAAATCATAAAACCACTACTCCTAACTGGGGCCATCCGTGCTCTCAGCAGATTCTGTGGACTGCGTGCTATTCTCTGCTACACACAAACCATCCTCCTCAGCTCTCAATCTAGTCTTGATGTTGAAGTGGCAACAATCATCACTGGAGGTGTGCAGCTTATTGCAACATTCATAGCATGTGGGCTGCTTGACAGACTTGGCAGGCGTAAGCTGTTAATCGCTTCTCAGGTGTGTATTTGTAGAGCTGGTCCATGACCCTGCTACTCAACTGATTTATTTAGTTTGTGTAATGACACTGACAGTCACTCAGACAGTACAGAACTAAATGGTATGATGATCAGACAACAGTTAAACGAAAAGGATGTGAAAGAAGTGGCCGTGGCCTAATATCAGGTATGATCCTGGCATCTGTCTGGAGGCACTAGACTAGAATATATAAGGAGGGTCAATCGACAATTGATGGATATATTGAAATAAATGTGTATTTTTCCTAGGACAAAACTTAAGCCGATAAAGTGCATCTTGAAAGTAATGATGATGATATTGGTAAGTACACTGCATGCATGAAATGAGCATTCCATGTACACAATGTACCACTCCACCATTTTTGTGGATAGAACAGTAAAAACAACAACTAACTCAGATGAGACCAAAATTCAAACACGTAAGGAGTGCTGACAACTACATTTTAACATTTAGTCTCTGAAATAGTCTTATGCAAGGCTAGCTTCACACATTTGGCATTAAACATTTTCTGTTACAGGGTGTTATGGGATTGTCGCTGGTAGGTCTTGCCTGTTATCACTATTACCATGAGGATCTCAGAAGCACTCGTGGAAACCTTGTTGGTTGGCTTCCTGTTGTAGCTATTATGGTGTACATTGTAGCAAATTCAGTTGGGTTGGGTCCAGTCTCTGGAATAATTATTGGTGAACTTGTACCTCAGCGGCACAGAAGTATTGCCAGCTCCATCACTGGTGCAGTCAGCTGGCTTAGTGCTTTCATAGTCACAAAAACATTCCTGGATTTAAAATCAGCTCTAAATCTTCATGGTGCACTGTGGCTTTATGGGAGTGTCTGTCTTATTGGTGTACTATTTGTGTACTTTTCTCTCCCAGAGACTTGTGGTATCTCACAGTACAATATTGAGATACTCTTTACAGCAAAGAGAGATAACAATAATGGCCCAACTGAAACAAAAATGGGTCAAAGTAAGTCTCGAATGGTTTTGCAAGTGCCCACTGATAAAGCAAGTATCTGCGATGAATGCTCAACATACACCAGCAACATGAGCAATCCAGATGATATTTCTGTGTGATATCTTCAATTCCATTTGTGCTAGTGGTAACATAACTGGTGACATTCCATATTGTATTCCTTTGTCATTCTGTTTTAAATACCAAAACTAGAAGATAAAAATATGCAAAGTTGCATGACAAAGTGACCAATACCTGTGATGTCAGAAATTACTGCAATTTGTGTTGTCATCTATGTAAATTTTGAACTGTTTAATCTTTTCAGGAATCATGCTGTACTGAGATGTACCTGAAATATCACGTTACAAATGTGTGCAAATGGTACTTCAATATGTTACATGGAAGTTGTACATTAATAGGCTTCTGTTTGGGTACATGTTGTACTGACCTATGTTCCCATGAATCGCACTGTGCTGAACTGTACTGCGATGTACACAATTCTTACCTTGCCAAATGAACATGTTCCTTGAAAACTGTCTGTTACATGACAATTAAATAGAGAAAACTTTCCTTCAATTTAAAAGCAATAATCAAAGATAGAGTCATAAGAGACAATACATTCATACAGTAATACTGACAAATGTATACAGTGCACACATACATGAATGCATCTATAGGGGGTGGAAGGTAGGGTCAGAAAATCTGCAATTACTGAATTTTCACATTAATACATTTAAACAATTAATATCCTTTTTTGGAATATATATGAATTTTCACTACATGAAATACATGATAGGTGATACATGATTTATGCCCTAGTTGTGTTCCTGAGAAAGTGGGCAAAAATCAAAAAGGCATAAATCAAACATGACAGTCCAATAAGAAATAATAAAACACATTGGGGTAAGAAACAAATGAGGCCAATGACACACACACACACACACACACAAATACCCTACACTACATACTTATTACATAATTATTGTTACTGATGATAATAATAAAGAGATAAACAATTAATATTAATTCTTAGCTTGTGTATATTAGAAGCAGATTTAAACAACATGCTTACACATATGTTAAATGCTGGATAAATGATTTCCGCAGCACTATCACAAACTCTTGGCCAAGACAAAAAAGCATGGTAGATTTCAATGTGTTCACCTTTTAAAAATCCATTTATTACATTTCTCTTCAATACCAACTGTTCTTTGCTGTTTTTTCATTGGGGTGGCTACCAGAGATGCAGATTTAGGTTTCCCACTCATTTTTATACTGTTAAATAAAGACACATAAGCTCACTACAGATGATCACTATGATCTAATCAATGAGAAGATGGTGACCGAGCGGTTTACTGTGAGTGCATTGCCTTCCAGCCTTGTTCTACACCACGCATTTCATACACTCTGGGCAATAATATAGTGTGCAGTTAGCCAAAAAGTGTTAAATCAAAAACGAGGAGGGTGTTAACTGAAAAGTGGTATAAATTTTCAAGGGGCATTAGAAGAAAAAGACATAAAATAAATGGATGTAAAACAAATTCTACACGTCATTAAAAACTCATAAAATGTTAAGTAAGTGCATAGTAACTTAAAAACAAACATGCTTTCAGACACGAGGTGCTTCATGTTAAAGCATTCTAACTGTTGAAATTAACAGACTTTGAGCAACCAGCTACAAGAGCCCAATTTGCTTGCACATTTTGACACTTGGTGATTTGTTCCTGTAAAAGCTACTTGCTTAAAAAATATGAGCATGTGAACCATCTAAAATATATTTTTCTTGAGAATTCAATCGCAAGTTATAATATTTTCAAGTTAAACATTTACAGCTGGATTTTCATAAGGGAGTTCTCTACTGAAAGCACAGGAAGCAAATGTCAATTTAATACAAACAGAAGAGATTACAAAATATCTGCAGAACATAACCCATAACATTTTATGAACCTCTCTTGAACAGTATCTAATTAAAGTTGTTCATGTGCACACCATGAGGTCATATGGTACAGTAGAGGCACAGCTGCATGCATTCTTAACTTCTGTATTTGATGAAGGCCTGTAGTCAGCTCCATGCCATGGTCCCTACATCAAAGGGGAACAGCCCTGACTACACACCGAACAGGCGGCTGGGTGAGTCCAAAATTGATATGGATGCTTCAAGAAGACAGAAATTTCTACCCCTGCCAGTTGCAGCCCGTATAATTGTCCCTATACCCGATAACTCTTGAAAGATAGCACAGTTAATTAACCAATTTACGCTTAAGAAACCAGACTTCTAGGAACATGATAATGAACCACTGTTTCAGATTTCAGCAGCACCTTATTCGCTGCTGAATAAGTATCAACTTCTCAGGAATGACCTTGTACTACATAGTTAGTCTATCACCACAAATAAATTGAGGATCTTGCATATACTGGCACTAGTATGCCCCGTATCTCAGAAATGCACATTCTGACTGTGCTGATACTATCGGAGGTAAGTAATTACAATGTACAAAGATAAAATGTCCCCCTATGGCATGAAGCTCATACAAGAGTCTGTCAGTTGGTTCAAAAGTTTATTGTCGGGAGGAAGAAACAGTTACATCTGGACAAGGTACCATATCAACAAAACAAAAGAACATATATGAAAAACATAACAACCAATGGGCTGACATTAATCATGTATCACTAACTTCACTAGATAAAGATTTAAGCTGTCTGAACATTTCTAACAAGGAATATTAATGTTCTTCCATTAATACTCCACATTAGCCATGCTTTGCCCACATATTACAATATGAATGAAAGTTTAATTAATAACAAAACATTGGAATAAGTGTTTTATTAAACAAACATATATGCAGAATAAACATGGCATCAAACCAGAATCCAAAATAATACAAACCACACTTTCAAATTATTATTATTATTATTATTATTATTGTTGTTGTTGTTGTTGTTTGTTTAAGACATTCAAGAATAAAAATTCATAAAAGTAACCAACCTTTTTATAAGGTACACCATTTTAAACAAAATATGACACTGCTGAATATGGATCCTGAAGAGACCAAGGGTATGCAGGAGAGATTTGGTGTTTGAGTTGATCAGAAAAGGGATGATACAGAGAATTAAGAAAGCTTTGTTACAAAATGATCCACCTGGATAGAAATATCAATTGTCTATGATGAAGACAACAATGATGATGACAATGATCATGATGAGTAGGAAGAGGAAGAGATGGGGAATTCAGCATTAATATAATTAGAAATACCTACCTATGCAGTCACTTTATATAATTCAGATGCCATGTGAACCTCACTAATTAAGAACAATGCAAGATGGGTATTGTAAAAGGGAAACCTAAAACAGCAGGCTGTCAATGGTCCCACAAATATACCAGCAATTCTAAGGACCTATTATTTATTTGTTCCATGTTAGTAATACCTCACAAGCCTCATTACACTGCTCTTATCGCATTCATGTATACTGAACCCATTAGCAAATATAGATAATTTTTAATTCAAAATTAAAATTGAAACATTAGTGTACTTGAGTTTCAAATCATTTCAGTAAGTTATTTCAATACAATGGGGCCAATTCCCCACATTATAAAGATATAAAGAAAAGCAGTTCATTTAAAATAAAATTATAAATTAAGTGTAAATAATCAGCACTATCATTTTGTAACATCATGAATACAAATCTGGAAATAATTTACAGAGCAAAGACAGGAACATATGCATCTAAAATCCACACACAACAAAGCTTAAAGTAATAGCAGTAATCTTACACTGTACATTATTCTTACACAGTACAAACATGGAGAAGAGTTATTTCAAGATACTGTAAATATTGTACAAATAGATGAGAACATGTCAAATGATGTGTCAAAATACTAATGAAGGCCTTTTTGGAAATGCAAGAGGACTGTGGGTCCTATAGTAAGGAGGTATTTCAGTTTACCAGTACTCTTTTTCCCATCTTTTAATGCCACATGCCACACATATATAACACTGTACCACCGACGACACTATCTGCAACTTCGGAAATATGTAAGGATGCAAGATGGCACCTCACCTTAACTGCATGTTAACAGAATGTCAACACAGTACATCTCCTTCATGTCACTTCTCTCTAAGTGAAAGCTGTAACACCCGCTCCAGTGTTTCTTCTTCCTGTCTCCTCTGCCGTTCTGCCTCCTCACATTCACGCTGTGACAGGACTAAAGCCATCTGGAGATCGTGATCAGATACTATGAGGCTATCTGGAGAATCAGCTTCCCCACCCTCAGGACTAGTACGATGAGCAGAAGGGGAGCCACTGTCTAGGGAATTAGTGGTGAGGTTCTCTTGGTACAGGGCTAAGCTGGCCTGGATTGCCCTACATAGCATAAATACAGTGTGTTTACACCTGTACTGGTTTAACACAGAACTATTTTGTGAGGCAAACATTACACAAGGTCTGAAAGTAAAAACACCACAAGAATAAGTGGCCATACTACATATACAGTTGTATGGGCATGAGTTAGAAATGGTTGGCAATTGGATCCTTCTGACAGCTTACAAATGCAAGATGGTGAATAAATAAAGATTCAGGACAAGGTCAACTAGACATAAATCTACTCCTGCAAAGCCGGTCAGGTGGTAACTACCGCACTGCATGAAGTCAGAAATTAAAGTTGCAGATCTTAATGAGCTGTAAATTTTGTCATGTACCAGTTCTTTCCAGAGTCAGTGTTCCTGAGAATAAAGATGCAGCTTCATGTACATTAGGTTTAAATTGGATCAATTGCAACTTACATGAGATGTGTTTGAGAAATTCCTGTGTAGTTGCTCAGTAACAAATTTCAAACTCATTCACTACTGGAAATAGTACATTCATAAGAGACAGACGGACAGGGCCGAGACTGCATGTTCTCTGTATCCAGAGAAGACACAGCCAAAGGCTTTTTCATTAAATTATGTATAATTACCTTCAATTTCTGGTTACACTACAGCATAGGATATGTATATTACACAACACAAGTCACTACAGGTAACTGGGGGGGTACTATATTAAAGTACTTAAGGGAATAAATTTCTTCTTCCTCTTTTCTCTTCTAGTCTGTTCGAACAAAGAGAAGGAATAAGTGATACTACTTCTGATCATAAGAATAAAAACAAGCTTCATTTATAAGTACACATACAGGTTTTATTTAATTGAAAACCCCAATTTACCAATACGTAGATAAATCAGTTCTAGCACTTCTTTCATTTCGAGTAGCTAAACAGAAAATGAAGAAATACCTGCAAATTAATGTACATTAATATGCATATTCAATGCCTAGTCACATAAAATTTACTATCCATGTAATGTATCCTTTCTTAAAAATTCAGGTTTTCAGCTAAAAAATGTAATAAATATAATTCATTTAATGACACTCCAAATTCACATACAACTTCAAAACTAGGCTGACCTCCTTTACTCAGAGCTTAAACTGTTCTCTGCTGTCTATGAATAATAAAGAAATCCAGCACATAGCAAAAATATGTGCAAACTGCCATGAGGACAATGGATAAAAGATTGTCATTGTGCATGGGTCAAGGGTCACCCACTTCTTGTACTTTAATCTGAGTTTTAATGGTGAAACAGTTTAACTGGAAAAAGGTGTCCTGGTACAGCCCACAACCTTCCAAACATGTTCTGGCATTTGCAACAAGCATGAAGAAAACAATATGTCCAGTATATTAGCATGTGAAAACAGTGTATATCTTGGGCTACAACCATAGTCAAAATAAACTATACACCCAGTGGTGGTGATGATGCACTGCTGTAAATTACCATCTTGAATATGCTCAGTCACAGCAGCATTAACTGTAATTTGAAAATTCAAGTACATGTATACAAAATAATTTCACTACAACAGCTGGAAATGGGAGCACCAGAATAATGCTTCAATGGGGCCAGGATGCAGTCTCCAAAATGGCCTATCCTGCTAAAACCAGAACACAAGGTTAGACCACTAATACCAATACAATCATGACAGAATGGCAATTTCCTACATCCGTGCCTCTTATCCTAGTCACTGGCTGCACATGTAACTCATCCATGGACTGCATCAGAGACAAAAGCTTACATGTCAAACAGCAAAACAAACAAAAAAATCTACTTGAAGTAGATTTAATGAAACAAGAACAAATAATTTAAAACTTTCCATCTTCCTGGCTTCTTTACGCAAAGGACGTTATTCCACAATATACCACTCTCAGACACTAGCAAAAACACTGCAAGGCAAACAATACTGAGAGTTTAACAAAATCTGTCAGATACTGTACATGTTGTGTAGGTTTAAAGAATAATGTCACAGCAAAATGGCAGGTTAGGAGGGAAAGTGTAACATGGGACTGGCTTCAACTATAATATCATCCATAGAATTTACCTTTGTAGCTGCTGTTCTTCTTCTGCATGAATGCTGGGAGTGTTTGGTCGAGATGGTCGCTGGGCTCGCAGAGCTTCCCAGATATCAACCTGTGTATGAGATACAACAGGATTTATCTATATGTAGTGAAGCCACCTGTTCCAGGTTTGACACTGGGAACAGGCTTTACTGAGATGTACAATTTTATTTAAAACTCATACAATTTTCTTTTATAAAGCTTTACATTGGCAAGTCAACGTCCATTCTGTTCACTGTGTGAATTCCTGCCTTGGTTGTGGGGATAAAGTGACAGAATGGGTGTCAGCTGACCAACAGAGTAACTGACATTTGTGGTGCGGCGCATTTTAGCCAATCAGCTTCGATGCTACAGTCAGGCAATACCGGCCTGGCTTTGAATTTTGGTCAAAGCGTGATTTAAGAACGTTAACCATGCAACTCTTTTGGAAGTATCAAGAAAGCAAGAAGGATATAAGTGTGTGTGCTCTGGTGCAACATCAAGTGATTTGACTACAATCAAAGAGGATGTTTTCAGCAACTTCAATTTCATGTATCTTCCCTGTTGTCTCCATCCCCCCCCCATATTTCCTATGAGGAAGAAGGATCACTAAAAGGCGCTAAGGAATATTCTCTGTACCGTGGAAAAAAGATAATCATCTGCTACTCTCTTTACACCTAAATTTTATCTCTTGTTTCCCAACTAAACTTAAGCAGGCTACTTGGAGATTTATCCAGTTATCACAGTCAGTCACAATGTTCTCTGTGACTTCTCTTGACACTTTAAATTCTACATTTCATGCACTTACACGTAACATTTTGCATATGTCATACCAAAGAACTCTGCATTATCCCTCATACATTTACAAATTATTAACATGGAAATATATTGTGGATAGAAACTTTTTAAAAATACAGAAATGAATATCCATAAATTATCTACACACTACAATGGACACAAAACCATCTGAATAAGAGATTCTTGAAAGCAAACTAGTGCTCCGACAAGTAAACAAATACACTCAAGTGAAAGCAAATGTGAGTAGGCAAAAAAGGATACACACATTCTCTAACTTAGATTTAATCAGGATGTGCCGACATATGAATTTGCATTGCTTCAGAATATCCATAAAATGTTGCTGTCTGGCTATCACATAAACCTTCCAGTTTAAATAAAGCGAAGTGAGCTATCAATACTTGCAACATTTACAGTGTTATGAACTAAGCAGAGGGAGGTAATGTTTGAAAAGTTTGTAAAATTCTTGTCAATGGGGAATTGCATGATCCACAGTGATCATTACCTATCTGAGTTCTAAACCAAATTTAATAACATTCATTAAAATTGTCAAAATGTGCCTAAGTAGCACTCCTTGCTGCATATCAATCAGATGGGAGGGAATTTATGAATCAGAGGTATACTGATGAAACTTAGGTCTCTGGCAACAAAAATCAATTCTGTTTGATGCATAGTGTGAAGCTCAGAAAACCAATGCCCACTACATAACTGGTCAAGAACATGCAAAATAATGGGTGACCATTTAAATCCTGGTTCTTTTGCACAGCACATGAGGCACTTAGTTACAACTCCAAAGGATGAAAACCACTAACGTTCTAAACATGTATCACTGACATGTAACGTCAGAACATTCCAAAATGCTTTGTATTGGTACCTCATCTTTTTCACTACCAGCTTCAATAAGACTTTGTTGAATTGCAAACTGAAGGAGTTCATCTTCTTCTTCTACACTGAACTGTCGTCGAACTTCTGCACCTAAAACAATACATATACATTTTCTTAGCTTTGCTGCAACATCATCACACAAGGAAGGCCAGCCAGTAAATCATATAAAAACATGGCAAACTTTCAATACTTGGAAGTGGGTATGATAAATCATGATCATGATCATTTCATGCTAAAATTAAGGCCACAATGAATTCAATAAATGATGATTACCACTTGGTAGAGAATTTTTAATCTCTCTGTGTTCTAGCTAAAAACCTGATGATTAAAAGAAACTATTTTTTAACTCAATTATGATCTGCTTATTCCACGTGTTAACATATTAACTGTGTATCACATCACATAACAGTTCTAAAGAAAAGTGGTGACCATTCTTCATACAAATGTTTCAAATACACAAACTGTATAGTGAGTGTTCTCAGAACTGGAGAACAGATTCTGTGCACATGTGAAAATGTGAGAATATATTTTATTAGTGAATAAAATTCTAACCCCATTCAAATAACATAGTTGTTTGAAATTACATAATAAGTGGTGTATGTGTGCATGCATCTTGCATACAAATAAAATTACAGATTAAAAAAAGTTCATAAAAATTCTCTCATAGTAATTATTTAATGCTCTAAAAAAAATTTATGTGTTGTACAATTGTGCGTGTTGCCTTACATGCCTGTGGAACTTGGTCACTCTGGAGGAGAAACAAACAACAGGCATTTCACTCCAACTTCATTCAGCTGAGCAGCATAACTGCTACAGACTAAATCTCACAAAGGACTACATAACTGATCAGTTATAGTACCGATGAGGGGATGTTTAATTGGCTCATTCTCTACATCTAATCCAACTTATTGATTGTACAATCAATTTAATACTTCTAAGTAGAGGCATATATGCGATTTTCCTGTTAATAATATGACTGCTTACGATCACAGTTCTTCACATGAATTTTTTAAATTCTCTAACTTATTTTGAACCAATGATGAGATAACAAACAAATACAAACAAAACTGGATCAACCACCTTGAAAGAATGGACAACACCAGACTCCCGAAACACGCCCTCAACTACAAACCTCGACGAAGAAAAGACTATGGACGTCCCAGGAAACGAATCCAATGCGTCGATGCCGGAACAGGTCAAACAACCTAATCCATGGAGGAAGATGATGATGATGATGATGAGGGATAGGGAACTGCAGGAAGTGACCTACTCTCCTACAAAGCTGTCTGACGACAATGAGAAAAATAAAAAAATCTTTGTCAAGTTAGCCATAAATACTTACCTAATCTGGAGTAGGATGCTGGAGGAACAAAACAGCTGTCATCCACAATGCAAGAAACTCTTTCTTCTTCTGCAATTCTTGTTACTCCAGGGATTTCTTCATCCAAACCAAATATGTTACCAAATGTTATTCTAGCATTCAGTACGTGAAACAGGGGGATTTCTAAAACAGTAAAATTACAATCACCACAGAATTCAACCAACAAATCTATTTAGGATATGGTGACAGAACAGAAAAATACCTTACCTATTTTAACTGGAAATCCTGCTGGTAGCTGCATTTGAATGAAATCTTTGAGTTTGGCAAAGTGGGAACTCGAAATTGCCATTAAGTCTACAATTGGCATTATCTGCTCCTGCAAACTCAATGGGTAGTCTTCACATAGCCAAAGTGTAGCCTGCAATCACAGCATAACCTTCAACAAAGCACACACTCTTCAACTACACATTCCATTACTTTTCCACTGCACTCTGTTCAATAAATACTATGGCAAAAACTGCTTCAAATAAAATTTCCAATGTGCATATAATCCTAAATATTTCAGGCATCACCAATATAATATGATGGAAATAGAGCTGATTTTAGATGCATGTACAATACCAGCAGTGGCAGTGCCATGGCACAGATAGTTGCCAGCCTCTCACCACAGAGGCCCAGCTCTGATCCCATGCCACTCCATGCAGGCGTTATGGTCAATTAAACAGCAATGGGACAGGTCTGTCTCCAAGTATTTCAGTTTCCTTCTGTCAGCATCATTCCACCCATGGTCTGTACTAATGTCATTCACCTACCATTACTGCCACATCTAAAAAATTCACTGCATGCAGCAGTCTTTCTTGAGAAGCTAACTGTTCCTCACTAAATTTTCTTGTATTAAACCAACTAAATACATATGTGCATTTAGTTAGTTTAGTAAAAGAAAATAAGTTGATTAAAATACAAGGAGTAAGCAAATTCAAAATTGGTTCTCGATTAGTCAACAAATTTCCTGCAATTTAAAAGCCAAAGATTCATCACCAATTTCATAACAGCCTGCCACCTGTCCCTGTCCTGAGCCAGTCCATTCAGTCCACGCCCTCCCTAGTGATTTCTTATAATATTAGCAACTGACAGTGTTCTTAAAATATGTCATCTTCAAGAACAGCACTGGTTATATTGGACTAATGCACACCAAAATTAAGTTCATCTGAGAACTCTTGGTATAGACCACTGCAACAAATTTAATGAAAATCATTAAGTACTTCCAGATATAAAACACGGGAACATACTGTGACATTTCTGATTCTTACAACATTAATTACAAAGACCACCATCCTCTGGTATACCCTCAAGATGAAGACAGCAGGTTCCTCCTAAATTTACATCTGACTATAAAGGCATAACATTCTAGAAGACAGTAATATTCATAAGAATAAACTGATCACACACCTCCATATTTTACAATAATTTGATGCAATTCATGTGAAGAACATAAATTATAAACATTAATTTAAGGGGCCAAAGCAACCAGTTGACAAAGCCCAAACACGTACATATATAATTGTTGCTACAGCCAAATGGTGGTTTAATGAAAATCAAGTTGAAACATGAGCTGTCACATTTAAGAAAATGAAGTAATGTGCTCAATAAATAGTCGTATTGATAGTTTTTACCACTTGATGCCACACACAGAGTACAAGAGGATGTCACATATTAAAACAATATTCGTCAAATTTCCGTACGCTAAATTTAATCAAAATCGGACAATGGGTCTAAGCACCCACTGTGCAGGAGACTATGCAGGCTCCAAATCCAGTCACAATGTGGAGGAAAAAAGAAAAATTCCACCCTGTTGGTAACCCAACCCCAGCCACTCAACATACAGTGAATCACTGAATGGCTGACTGAGCTATACCAGCTCATATCACAATTAAAGGGTTAGTATCTTCGATTTCTAGACCTTGACACTTTATAGTTGCATGTTGTCTGGACACTTAACCTCCAGACAAAGAGCCACTGAAACACAATGTACAAAAGTCTGGATGGGATACAGAGCCAGCCAGGTAAAGGGAAAGAGCAAATTCCACTGCTGCTAGAAATAACATCCCAGTTGTTTAAATAATCATCAATCACTTTACTGACAGTTGTACCAAACCATATGAACATGTTCATGAATCAACATCTTCATCCTCTCAGTGGTTGTTCCAGATGATGATGCAAGTGGAAGCAGGTATGATGAAGTCAGTATCAGGAAATTCTGCTGAGAGTTACACATATGTTGGACCATGATGACGAGGGGCATGGAAAAAGGCTTTAAATTTTACATTAAAAATTTATATTACCTTGAATTTTTGTATTTTTGTATTAACTTCCTTTGGACGTCCAATATCTCTTCCTTTCAGGTCCATTGCATCATCAAAATATTCCTCTGGTGTAATATTACATGGATTGCCTACATGGCTGTATTCCTCCTGCAGTAAAAACATGTAATTTAAGAGGATCATTTACAAAATTCTACATACTGAAATACAGCTGCACATAAAAAATGTAAAAGTCTTCTTTCAAGTCCACCCACATTTCATCAAATATTTTTATGCAGAACTAAAGAGAGTGCTACAAAACTGTAAAAATATGGGTGACATAACTTAAAGAAGCAATATACTCCATATATCACCATTTTATTTTAATGGAGACATTGGTGTAACAGAAGCCCAAAAAACTCTGTCATTCCTCAGCAGTGATGTACAGGATGACCCACGAAAACTTGACATCTTTTGAATGGGTAGTACTCAATAGGTAGGCCGGGGGGGGGTTTGGCATTCTTTTCCTCTGGATTGGCCACTTCAGTAGCAATGGAGACTTGGCCTGTTGAGCACCGCTTGTTTGTGTATGACATGTTTGTTACAAGTGGCGAGTCTGTCTCAGTCACCCAACGGCTCTTCCGGCGGCATTTCAACATTGGTCGCCACGGAGCGGTTCATAGTCGTAACGCGATCCTTCTGTGGGTGAATAACTGCCAAGCAACAACGCTGACAAACCCCGTACGTTGAATGATTTGAAGGAAGCCATGCGTCAGGAAATTCGTCTGATCGATCATCAGTTGCTGGCCCATGTCATGGATGATTTTAAAAAAAGGCTTGAAAACTGCATCCAAGAAGACGGTCGTCATCATACCGATATCATTTTTAAAACTTAACCATCCAGTATGGCATGTTTTAAGCTTTAATTTTGTATAAATAAATGTGAATTTACTTGAAAAACAACTGAGTACTGTTTATTTTAAAGATGTCAGGTTCCTGTGGGTCACCCTGTAGTACATTCTTTATCAGTTTATGTAATTGCACTTTACAAAGTATGTAGTGTATACAGAATCAAATGAGAAAATACTATAGATTATGAAATTAGAATGATGTAGAAGAAGTCATGGTCTATTTTGAGGTAACATCCAATTACTTGTACAAAGAGCCCTGCAATCTGTAACACTGTTAAATGCAGTTTCTACTATGATAAGACTAAAAAAAAAAGTGCCTGACATCAAAATATGTGGACTCAAATGCGATGATTTGTGCACTTCAGTATACTACATATCGTGTGATTTACACAGATCACCTAACATTGTTATGACAACAAATTCAAGACAATTACAACAAACTTGGCATGCTGCTAGGGTTGATGTACAATGCAAGGCATTTAAAATTTCTATTGGAAAAACTCTTTTAAGGGTGCTTACTTAGATAACTGGAAGGAAACAATTACAAAAATCTTATGTTGAGAGGAAGGAAGATGGGCAGAAATGTAGTAATGATAAAAGACTAACACAAAACTTAGTATCTGTCATACTGGGATGTCATGTTCTGGTTCCAAGGAGCACAAAATTCATATGAAACGCTTACATTGTTGGTTTCTGTATGAGCAGTCTGTTTCTCCTCTACCTCTGCAATACCAAGGAATGACTGCAGCGGTGTCTTTGGTGCTCTTGCCTTCACTTTGTCTGTCTCCGTGAGATGTTCCGTCCTAGTTTTAGTTACTAATTCAACATTGCTTGCTCCAAACACTTTGCACTCATGCCCATTCACTGGTTCACATTTATCTGACCGCCAGCCCCATATACCGGATTTATTTCTGTGAAACACAAGTTATGACAGATTACATACACCAACTTTACATTCTAAACAATACTGTTGGAGATATGTAATACACAATGTTTAAGACACGTAGCATACCTGGCGGAAAACAGAAACACTCATACTCAACTTGGTGAAGATATTTTGACAGAAGTCCACTTTGGATACCTGGGTATATGAGGGAGAATCATCTGAAATGGATTGTACAGAAATATGGTCTTAAAGTGTTAAATGGATTCAAAGGTATGCAGTTCATTGATGGGTTTCTATACTCATAATGATGAACTTCTGAGGTCCATTTGAAACAGAAAATTTCTTAGCAAGCTGAACAACCATTCGATCAAAGATAACGAGATAGTTAACTGTATATTTAAGAACATGGTCACATGCTAATGTAGACTATGAAACAGTTATTACTGTAAAACTAACAACTGCACCAAGATTTGTCATGACCACATTGTCTTACATTACACAGAAAATTACATTAACAAAGTTAATACTTTCAAATGATCTATTACGTCAGAAATTATCAGAATTATCTATTACGTACTGCCCGTGTTGTTCCCACTTAGAATGTTTGCACACCTTACAGGATGTTACTACTCACTGTAGAAAACAAAAAATACACAAGGATGAAGTGGCCTCCATTGGCACAATACATACATAAATTCCAAAAAAAGTGGTCAATTTGACTGAAAGTTGAAGGAACTGACACACATGCAAAGAACATGGTTATGCCACAAGACTATTTTCTTTCTTAAAAAAGAAAAGTGAGTTACAAAATTTGATTTTGTTAAAAAGCATGACAAATCAACTAAATGACACAATTATAAAAGACCAAAATCTGTTAAATTGTGTTTAATGAGACATCAGGAATTTTACACATTCTTTATGGTAAATAAAAAAGTAAGGTACACTGAGAAAGTCATGTCCAAGTGCACATTTTATCTCAGTAACTGCTGAAAGCAAATTTAATTTCAGTTGGTATGAGTAAAACAGAAATCCTTTTTTGCACACAGTTCAAGTCAAACTACACCAATTTTGAAATTTACTGTCTTTTGTAAAATGCTGCTGCACAGTTTAGTTAGTAAGTACTAATGCTTCTGAGGTACTAGCAGCAGCACCCCCCTCCCCCCCCCCCCCCCCCCGCCTCCACACAAAAAACACTTCCCAAATTAATTATGAAAAAGAGTTATTCCAAGAGGAGG
>Ga0123357_10004232_pt1 | contig 16756 bp, 8 predicted proteins | sample TergutEmb28metaG_FD_89873 | JGI IMG/M metagenome (GOLD analysis project Ga0123357, IMG submission 89873) | Embiratermes neotenicus P4 segment gut microbial communities from Petit-Saut dam, French Guiana - Emb289 P4 | ecosystem: Host-associated > Arthropoda: Insects > Digestive system > Gut ... | reverse complement strand
GACCTCCTGCACACCCACTACATCTAATTTATACCTCGCTAATTCCCTCGCTGCTGCCTTAAGGGACCCTGTTCTATAAAGACTCCTAACATTCCAAGTACCTCTATATTTAGCAATAAACAAAACTGAAGGTTGAACTTGGCATTTGTTTGCCCAAAGGAACTGTAAAAGTGTTCTTACATGAGAACGCCACCTTCATTTCTTGAGCAGTTTGCAGAGCAAAGAAACACCTGAAAACGACAACATAGCCAGCTCCAAACGTTGTAAATAAAACATCCACTCCATACAATGGATAGTGACCACGGAATATCCATATATCCTGAAAAAGTATTTAGTATTTCATTTCGTCGCTCATGAATGTTGAAATATGATATCTAGAATTGATAGCTATCAAGGGAAATCCAGAAGAAATTCAGAGAGATCTACAATTGGGTAATAGTCAAGAGAGTGTCTTGTAGTAAGAATGTTAGAAGCTCATCCCTCAGTCAGTAGATTATATGCCTGATTCTCATTGCGTAGGAATGAGTTCAATTCCGGTTGAACCCGAGTGGAATTTGTGGTGGAATAAGTGGCAACAATTTTTCTTCCGAGTAATTCCGTTTACCCGTCTCGGTTATCATTTCATCAATATTATTTACTCATATGTCGTATTTGTTAGTATAAAAGTCCCATTAAACACGATCGTGTCAAGGAATTCACTCTCACCCCAATCCAAAAATAAAAAATGGTACAAACTGGACGACTATCATAGTATTCAATTGCAAAATTCCTGCACAAAAAATGTGCAACATTTTTCGCTTTTGCCCATACATTCCCATTTTGGTACACAGAAAAATTAAGAAATCATTGACATGTATCGAAACTGGCCGTTTGGCGATGTGATTCTTTATTTGTATTTAACAACAGGATAACTGTATATTCCTGGATATATCTGGAATTTCTCAAGTAACATTTAGCAAATTCTTGCAGAATTTAGTCCGTTTCAAAGGCTCAGTTACCAAAACCACGGTAGGTAATGAACAAAAATTACATAATTATAAAATTTATTTAGCAATGAAGCAAAAAATTCATTACAATATAGAAAAATGTTTGTTTTTTTAATGCTCATTACTGACATGGACTTTTATTAATTTTACGCTGTTACTCCAGTCCCCTTCTTTCCCATCGCCAACAGCAGCGATACCACACGTGCTCGTAGTACGGAAAACCACCTCCAAAATCATAATTTTTTTAAATTGTACGACGATATTTAAAGCGGTTAGAAAAATGCTATTCCGCGTGGTTTACTGCGATGATGAACTGTAATGGTCCCACCATACAGTATCCCATGCAACATAAAATTCGCAGCTAAAACAACAAGGAGATAATAAATAATGCTGATTGACATGTCGGATGGACGAAGACAACTGTAAAGACCTTGGAAGGGACAATTAAACGAGGACGAAACAGGTCTATTAAGTTTTTTTTATCTCAGTAATTAACCAACTTGATGCACAAAAGTTTTGTTTTACAATAAGTTTATTTCATGCCTCTACATGTTTCCAGCACTATGTGCTCATCATCAGGAGGTCAAAATTATATTCTACAGCCTCTGGTTTTGTCACACCTATAGGTGGCCGTCCCGTGCACAGGTTGCGAGAGAACCAGTCCTCTCTCAACCTGTGCACAGGACAGCCACCTATAGGTGTGATGAAACCAGAGGCTGTATAATAAAATTTTGACCTCCTGATGATGAGCACATAGTGCTCGAAACATGTAGCGGCATGAAATAAATTTATTGTAAAACAAAAATTTTGTACATCAAGTTGGTTAATTACTAAGATAAATATACTGAGATGCACGGTCAGCAAAACATCAGGTCTATTAAGGTCTCAACTCTTGTCGGATGATGGTGATGATGATGATGATTATGGTTACGATGGTAATGATAATGACAGCGAAAAGATAACGGAGTAAGAAGGAGTTAATACAAGCAAGATGCTGGTAATAATATGTATCTACTCCACTTACTTAGCTGCATGCTTGTTACTTGAAGAGAGGAATGAATTTTAATTAATCACACACACACACACACTCATGTGTATGTAATTAGCAGGTAGGCTATAATCTCATTGCGCTTGCAGAAGGTAAACGTGAAGATGAAGCAGAACACACTGGTGGAACTGTGCTCTCGACAGACGGTACATCACCTGAAGCAACAATTCCAACTTCTGGTCGTCGCAACTTCCTATAATGGAGGAATGGATAGTAAAGGCGTAGAAATCGAAGGGGTTGGGTGCAGAAGTCTGTTACGGACAGAGAAGAGAGAGAGAGAGAGAGAGAGGTATCCAACCTTTGGGCTTTAACTAACTTGAAAAGAGATTTTGGTGGTTCGCGGGTTACTGGGAAGGAAGTTTGTCTCTTTCGATCGCAGAAGGAATGATGAAACTTGCATTATCGTAAGATGAATAGAAGGTCAAGGCCTGTAAAGAGATTTGAGTCCTGCAATAGGGTACAGAATACCTAGCAATGACTTTGGCTATCATTTACGTTCTTTTCGGCCTTCCTTTCTCCTTCAGTATTTCCGACATGTCATCAAATGTCTGCACATAATTTACAGAGGATCGGGATGTAATTCTAATTCACTCCTCTTCTATGATAGCAATTTTCCATCTCGGCTTACTTACAGAAAGGACAATAAGAAAATAGAGCATATGAACAAGACGCTATAAATATTACTCTCTTTTCAAGTAAATTTTTGTTGTAATTACTGCTTCAGCCTAGTACACACATACATGCACACGCGCGCGCGCTCACGCACACACACGCACACACAAACACACACACACACACACACACACACACATATATATATATACATGCCGTCTTTTCGGGCTGGAAAAATTTTCCGACATCGAAACTCCTAATTTTCTCTTTTCCGTCCCTGAAAAATTTTACTGTATATGCAAAATAGTAACGTAACACACTGCAACTTGTTTAAACAAACACAGCGAAAATGATTCAACTAACTGAGGTCTTATTATGTTAATATTACTACCACTGTTGTAACATTCCATGGGCTTTACTTTGTTGGGTGTACACAAAAGGAGGTCATCAGGGCGAATGCAGAATGCCCATATCCTCACTAATAAAAGCACTAAGATCACTTAGTTAAGGTAACAAACAGTTCATGTGTTGCATTAAAAAACTGACAAATGCCCTATCTTTATGGAATAATATACAGCAGTAAATATGCAATTTGCCAATCCCGGTGACGGAACGGTATAAAGCGTGGGCCTACGGCCGGTCATTTGCTAGGAATGCGGGTTCGAATCCGGCCGGGGACATGGGTGTCTCTCTCTTGTTAAGTGTTGTATGGTGTCGGGTAGAGGTCTCTGCGACGGGCCAGTCACTCGTCCAGAGGATTCCTACCGAGTGAGGTGTTTCTGAGAAGGATTGTGGAAACTCTCAGAGGAGGACAAGGCCCACAAGTGTTGTCGAGGCATAAAAAAAATACAATTTCTTTGACTGATATTCCGTTTACTCCCCATTAGTAGGCTTTCAGAAGTAAATTTCATAAGACTCGTCCAACATAAATCCGACGACAAATACTACCACAGTTATTGAAAATTTTTCACGCAAGAGCAAAATTTCCTTACAGTTCCCTTACTTTCATAGTAATAATGGTTTAATGTTTGAAGGCGTATCAGTTTGTTATGCCAAATTCCTACATGTACTAACATAATTCGCATCGCCGTATTTTTATATTTCTCAAGTATACAGAGCAACTTGAGGAAACTCGCATTTCTTCCGTATCAACACATGAAAATATTTTAGGCCTACTCGTTTAAACGGTGTGTTTGTTGCTTACTATTGATTTCCACTACATCTGGATCAACAACGAACATGACAAACGCACATAAAGATGCACAGACAACAGATGGATCTCTAACTTCGACAACTGGTTGCTGGGACATGAATCCCCTCTGTCAACAGAAAACAAATTTACCCTCTACAAAATCATCAATAAACCAACATGTACGAAGAGTATAAAAATCTGAGGAAGTGTCATTTATTCAATGCATTCAACCCAAGACGCTAGGAAAGCTTGTTAACCTTTCCTGTTACGTAACCAACCAATCATTCCACAATGATCTAGACATGCCATTCGTCAAAGATGAATTCAGAAGACTTGCCATGGCTTATAATAAGCATCTTCTCAGACAGGGAAAAGACTCTACCACCCGGTCAAGGAATGGAAGCATATCCTCCAGGAGAATCAAGGAACAAGGCCACCTGACTTGCTCATAACCCCAACTAGAAAATAACCGACAAAGAATTCGAATTTCAATGGCTGTATGCTGTATGCCTTCCTTTCAAAACTTTATCTCATTTGCGTATTACTCCCTGCAGCTTATGTAGACTCTGAACCGCAATTAGTTTAAAAAGCTCTTGATATCAAGGGACAAAATGATTGAAAGCAGCCTGCACTTCCGGCGAATATCTCCTAAGCACATGAAGAATAATCTCTGTTATCTTTAAATATAGAGAAGTTTCATATATCCTTCCTGCATATCTTCAATTCGATATATGACATGTGACGTGCAGTAATTTTGTAACGTTACATGAGAAGCACGTTACTGTATGACCTATAAACTGGGTGTCTATAGCGATTTTATTACTAGCATCTGTACTTAAATGAATTAAGAGGGAACTGCACTAGACACCATGGCTAGTGACATTTAAGACTAGAATAAAATGCTTTCCCAAGCAGTTGTTATATATGTTAGCAAGCTTTTATTTCGGGCTAAAGGTCACAGGGCTCTCAGCTGCTGCTATTCCTGAGTGAGGTGTACATAGCACAAGGAAATCCCGATTGCGTGTCTAAAAGTCAAGGAAACGTTCTTTTAAGATTAGGGGCCATCATTCTTTCCCCTGAACAGCATTGTAAATTTTTTAATATGTATACATGTTCACAGAAATCTAGCAGGGTTGCGAACATGGTACGGAATAACGATTACAAATCTCATTTTATTTACCTTACCCTATTTCTCTAAATCCAGCAGCTAGCAAATTAATTTGTAGACAAAAGCTCTACTTAAAGTAGGAGGCTTTATATTGAAACGAACCTGTATAACATTATGTGATTTAAGTTGCTATGCGCGTGAAAGCAGAGCGCTGACTTGTACCTGTTATGCTTGCACCTGTAACACATTGCGGTAAGGTTGCAGGTAAGTCGCAATTTGCATAAGCTCGTTATGAAACCTGCAGAGTTTTCTGCTTTCTTTAAAATGAACTGCAATCTTTATCATTAGTATGTAGCGTATCTGTTATTATTCCCCAGTCATTAGCATCATGGAGGGCAGTCAAAATCATAACATGAAAAGTTTCCAGGTCTGAATAAAGATTAATGTTTCTTAGAGCAGTAGTATCAAAAAAAAATGCACACAAGTATATTAATATTAATGTGCACACACAATAACCTCCTGCATGTTTTTGTCAACCTCGTGGCCATCTTCAAGGTGGTAGAATACACAGGATGAGTACATTGAAAATTAGGCCTATAATTGAATTACTGTAGTATCAGAACCAAGATATAAAATTACAGTCACAAAACATATAGTTCAATATACATAAATTGGTACTACTACTGCGTAGAATTAATTAATGCACAGATTATGGATCATATAAATGTTAATGATTTGGTTTAATGACGACTTATTGCATTTGCGTAAGCTTTCATTTGAAGAAATCAGCATTAACATGTTCGGTACTACTCCACGGCACAGACTTGTTAAAAAATTTCCAGTTGTTTACCTGATCAGCAAGTTTTTATGTCTATTTGTAGATAATTTCATTACACTTTTCGTAAATCGGAGTGTATAGCGTCAAACTAGAAAAAAAAAAATTACACAAGTCACGCCAACCTAAAATATAATAATTCCACAGTTTGTTGCAAATTAATTTTTAATTCCTACAAACAAAAATTTCTGTTCCCTCTCCGCCATTGGATGTGTGAATAATGACTTAACAAACTATATGGTAGCAAGCGATCGAAATGTAGTTTAATGCAATCCCGTCATTTACCTTATTAACATGAAGGGACTGATGAAAACCGTAAACATTCTATCTGAATGGTCTGTGACTCTACCGAATTTTGGAAACGGAACCTGCCTAACACGTCTCAGGAGCCTGGCCACTTAGAAATTCTCTGTAAAGGAAATTAAAACCGCATCACAAATTGCATTCATCAGACTATCGCTTGCACCGTCATTTCACTTCAGAACTTCAAAACGGATTTATCTAAATATTATTTTGAAACTAGTCTACGTTCACTCTTCGGATGGTATTTTCTTTACCGTTCAAAATATATATTTGTTCTTATTTTTTATACGTTTTACAAACCTCGCTCAATTCTTCATTACTAACTTCATCGCCATAATATTAGCTGCATATTACAAGACATCAATTATTCCGTAGTATGTCCACTTCCTGTTCTTTCATATCCTTCAGGTACAAAATTAATCCTGCAACTCTTTTCCCAGACGCCCTGAAATTGCTTTATGCCCTCGAACTAACGGACAGAATATGCCAAGCTCATTGCTAAAATTCAAATTTTAAATTTACTTATCTTCTTGTAGTTTCTTGTAAAGTTGGGATGGGTTGTGGATGGTGCTGAGAGATAAATCAAGTCGGTAAAGAACTGTTAGATACCGTGTCGTTACGCATGATGCAAGTTGCACTGTGACTGTACAGCACCACATCAGGTGGTTACGGAGTTTATAAATGATCCAAAAAATAAAGTTATTTAAATAATATATTACGTCTTACAACTTACGACGTACAACACACAGCTATTGTGCAAATAATTCAAGCGATATAAGCTGTCGAACTTAAAGAAAAACTTTCAAATCTGTACTAATATTACAGTATACCTTTCCATTTATAAACTAATCCCATTAATTAGAAACCCCTTTCCAGACAGTGTGACAGTATTTCATTACTATCCTGCATATAGTCCAAAGCTTATGCCAATCAAGCATTAATTTTCACGAGATTCGAGGTTCTGACGGTAATCGAGATTACGAATCTGCTTTGTGATGCCCCAATCTGTTAAGGGGTTACTAAATCTGAGAAGCAACATTCTTCCTGCAGCTACAGAATGGGAGTGTAGACAGACGTAGCATATTCCTCCAAATCGACAACCGACCAAACTGCTCGTTGACGCAACACAAGATACCACAATCTTAAGTCACCCACCAACCCTCCGCTCTGTGTTATGTTCGTTGCTGCAAATTCGTTTGTCAGATTTTCAAGTTTACGCAATTTAATAAACTCATTTGATTCGCTGCTGTATCAACTTTGGATGTTGCTTAGCACCAAATAAAATGTTAGCATTAACTTAGCAATTAGATGTTTTGTTTACCTTAAGTGTGCTAGAAATTTGTTTCTATTCATGTTCACACAGCCGAACCTATAAACATGTCTCTAATCTAGTTATAATTTAAATAAAAGTGTTAATATTACAGAAAAATTTGTTTCAATCTCCAGACTTATGTTTATTACGTTGACAGGATACCATTCATGCAGCGGATTTTTGTGTTATGGAGCCGTGCAGTCTGATAGGTAAGTGCAAATTTTTAGGAGGAACAGAGTGCCTCCCTGGAAGTACTAGCCGTCTATCAGGCAACGTGATACCGCAACAGGGAGACCACAATATGAAAATTTACCGCTGTCATGGAAACCTTAGTCGTACATAAAATAACCCTGAGACCCACAAAAGGCTTCGACAGATGAAACACGATAACATACGGACAGACACGACTTTCAATCATGACTTCATTCTTGTACTGAATATAGGGAAGATAAATACAAATCATAATTTGAACATTTATTTTCTAATTACCAAATATGTCCTATGAAACAGAAAAGATTTGGGGATAGAGGGCTAGTTCTTTTCCTAATACTCAAACACAAGGCTTCAATTATATTTATGCCCTAGGAGCTGGGTGGTTCGGATACATGCATTTTCATGCCCGTTTTGTGAGCGCGATTGCATGTTGAAAAACTAGCTTCACAGCATGATATATAACAGGGGATGACACGAGAAATACTCAAGTCACATGTCCGCACGTGATAGAAATTTAAGGTGAGCAACTAAGTGTGTGTCTCTGCCTTCTAAATCTTTCAGGTCAAATCTTCTATCTTTCACGAGGAGATTCGATTCCCACTAACCCCCTTTTCAAAATCTCTATCCATTTTCTTACCTTGCTTACTTCTTCCTTCTCACTCAAAACCTCTTTCCACCACAATCCCTTTTCATCCTTTGCTTTCTTTCGTGTCCACCACTCAGGCTGTTATCCGCCTCCAAATCCACCCCAGATAAAAATCTGAGTCTTGAAAGACAGAGTTTGGAGCAGCAGACATTTAGCCAAATTAATGTATATTTAAGCATAGGTCAACGGGTAAGCGTGGAAAGTACATATTTGGGCCAACAGTATATTAGGGACGCTGATTACATATATCTGCGTGCCAACAAATGTAATTTCAATTCATGTACACATGAAATTCTATGAAAGAATGAATAGTAACAAGAATTCAATTCTAAGACCTCTAAGTAGTGAAGGCCGATAGCACGTCCTGCTGGTTGCTACAAGTACTACTTTATTCGGATTCTCATAAAACTTAATCTATTTCTTATCTTAGGTTACCATATCCTGTAGGGAGATAGAAAGTACGCCTCACTCTTCAAAATTTCTGCTATTTCTGTAATATCACTTGTGTTATATGCTCCATCCCAATACCATTGCTCACTCCCTTCTGGTCTCCTCGCTCCTAATATTCCACCAATCCCTACAACTCTCTCCCCACGCTCGAAGAAAAACTCTTCTCTTCACCCTCCGGCCCCTTACTTCTATATCTACGATCTTTTACAATTTCCACGAATCGTCGTCTCCATTATTCTTTCTTGCGTCTTCCTTTTCATTTTCATTTCCTTTTATTCCCACATTTCCTTCTCCTTTACTTCTTCTCATCGAATGGAGAAGGAAATTTCTTATCTGCACACGTAAGGGAAGAGTAAAGTTAAGTTTCGTGCAAACTGTCACAAAATCCAAGGAATACGTGAATGCCACATGTCAGCGCTGTCCTGACTTTTTTTCATCTCAGTAAGGATTTTACATTTGGAGGCTCAAACATCAGCCTTTCAGTTAGATGAGTAAATATCTAAATGTAGAAGACCTGATCATGGTTCAGCAGTTGGCCACGGGCATCTTGCATGGGACGCCTCGATTCGATACCAGGCCAGTGTGTATGTGGGATTTATGTTGGACAACTTGGCATTAGGGGAAGGTTTCAGCCGAGTACTTTTCTTTCTACTGATAGCATTACGCCACAAATAATCTCTACTCAGAATTCATTCATATACCCTCGGCATTATACTCTGAGAAATTTACAGCTTCATTACTTTAAAAACGCCTATATTTCATCAAAAAGAAACATTCCTTTCCATGTCTTTCCTCTCCCAATTGTCTGAAAGTGGAACATGTTTTGTCGACTTCAATTCTCACCTTCGGTTAAGAATTATTACCTTAACCGTTGACATAGGAACCGCCAGGCTTAGTACTCAAAACTCTTCATTATGTTGTTACAGAAATTTTATATTTTTCTTATGACTAACAATCAGCAATTCCTTCCCTACACAACATTACTTATTTTAATTTCTAACAAAATCGTACTACTCTCTTTGTGATTCAGAAATCGGGTTTTTAAAAACAATATATATATATATATATATATTTTATCTTCAAATTATTAAGAAGATAAAAAAAATAAGGAGGAGTTGCTATTGACTAGAATTTATCATCTAGACTGTGTTAATAATATGACTAGTTATATTCAGACATATTCGAGCATTAGGGTCAAAGCAAGTATCAAAAATAAGGACAACAATTTTAGGTTCTTAAGAAATTTGGTCTCGGTTTTAACACACATTCGACGAGGTACGTGTTCATATCTCGCCACAAACATGAAGAAGAAAATCCTAAAAGACGAGCAACTAATGAATGCTTGGAAAGTGTGACAAAATCCAAATATTTTTGGAATGTCAGTAAAAATTTTAAATCACGATAAAAATGACAACAAATAATTTTTCGGAATGTTCGCTATTACTTTTATTGTAAAAATTTACCTTCTGTACTCCAGTCAATAATCTAAGGACAAAATACGCAGTAACTGTAACTAAATCTCTTGTTCTGTGTGTTTGCGTGTGTGTGTGTGTATGTGTGTGGTGTGTGTGTGTGTGTGTGTGTGTGTGTGTGTGTGTGTGTGTGTGTGAATCTTGGTTTATCTATCAAAGCGAATAACGTAGATAAATGCCTAAGCATAAAGCGTTGAGGGGAATACTTGGACGTAATAAGGAAGCAGCTGCAGGAGAGTGCAGAACGCTAGAAGTGTAGAATAGAAAACTTCATATATGCTGCTCTAGAAAGAATATTAAAAAGATTATTTTACAGTCTACCATTTGTTGAGAAATGAATGTGTAATTTAAATCTAAATAAGACGTGAACTGAATTCAACTGGTTCAGGAAGGGTTAAGTGAGGCGATATGGGGGGGGGGGGGCATTATGGTACTGCACTGTCAGATTTGTAAAGAAGTATAGACTGACTTGACCAGCTCAGAAAATATAAGCTTTTCCAAAAAATACTGCCCCATTGAGTTGGTTGTGTAGTTGCGCGGTTGAATTCATTGACGTTATAGGCTTTGTTGCGAACTGCTTTACAATACGGGTAACACGTACACACATGGATTTGGCTCTTGTGGCAGTTTCTACACACAACATGACACTAAGGACTGTTACTTGCTAACCGCATGGAGCCTGTCATTGAAGGTGGATTTTGCTCGTGGAATTTCTAATGCAAATCCTTCCAACATGCCCAGTGCAAGGTGTCGCAGAGTTTTATCACCAAGTGGCGCACAGTGCTGAATGCCAGATTCGGACATAAATTTAGTCAGGATGTCACAAACGTTTTAATACAATACTGAAACAATATAAGGCAATCATTACAATAATATAAATGTGAGTGCGTTTGAAGTTCGTACTTGATATAATTAAAGTTCTGCTTTCGTTTTAATAATACGTCATGTAGGAAAAACTTAACTCAGATTTTTACTTCATTGCTGGCCTAGATTGACATGGAACATTATTTTTGCGATATTTCTGCAATATTTCATATTTTATTTCAAAATCACAATTTCCTATTGCTTATTTCTTATTTTTCTTGAGTTTTTTTTATTAATTACTAGTACAAGTGTTTATAAGAAACGGCTTTAGCTTGTCAGTGAATGTTGATATATTACTATACGTAGAATCAAAATTTGTTAAGAATGCTAAAAAGAGGAAATTGGTTACACTGCACAGACTCATGTGTCATTTATTCCTATAATTCAACTCACGTTAAGCATTTTAATGCGATTTTAAAAATGTAGGCCTACCTTAAATTCAACTACGTTTATTCCATACGCTCCCTTTTATAGAGTGAGATAGTTTTAAAGAATTTGATACAGTTCAGTTTAACTTTACTTAAAATTTGATTGTAGTGGACAGATGTGAATCAAAATAAAGTAGATGGACTTAAATATTACTTTCCGATAAAGTCACTGTTTTTAGTTTTAATCCTAAAGACAATCTCCCGTTATCATCATTAACATCGACATAGAAAATTTCTTTAGATCGACTTTACGGCCGTTAAAGAAACAAGCCATCGTCGTTTCCTAACCATTTATCTTTTTCACTTTTCATCATTCAATTAACATTTTCCATCACATATCCTTTACTTTTCATCACCACCCATAATTCATCATTTATCTTTCAGTAATATTTTCCTTTCTTCGCCCTCTTCATTTCGCCATACTATAACATGACTGCTTGTATTTGGGTCCCCAGTCTTCCTTCTTCTTTCTAATCCTTATTACTTCGTCCCTACTTGAATTACATGCTCATCCATCACCAGCATTTGTTCAGGAGAACTAACTACCTCCATTGACTTTTCTGAAACCTGTAGATAAAAATTCCAATCCCATTAGAAGCATTTCTCTTCGCCGTTATTGCCAGCTGAAGATAAAATTTAAAATTTGATGTTTATTTGAAAAATCTCTGACGTTGTGACATAGTATATTTACGCAGTAGCTTAATAATTATATCCTTACACAAGTGCAGTATATTAATAAGCGATGCTAAATCGATTTTTCGCCTTTTCCTAGTCTTTGATGTACTGTAAATTATTTTACTCCTACACGCCCACTTAAGAAAGTCAAAATTTGAAGCAGTTTTAACTTAATGGAAAATTCCCGTTTTTGACATTGAAAAATGTGTCAGACATAACCAATACGAATAGTCCCTCTTCTGCACATAATGTTTTTCTTCTTTTCAGTATATCTACGGTAGTGCCAATAAGTCGCCCATTAAAAATGACTGCCCCATGGGTATAAAGTATGAAAAAAAAAAAAACCATTCGTGACATGAAATTTATAGTCAAAGAAGGTAAATGCGAGTCAAATGTGAGCAACAACGAGAACACAAGTGATGGTGATGATAGTTACGAACATGATGATCATGATCTGCGCGGCTTTTGTTTTTGAGAAACCAAATGTTTCTGAACGATTAAGAGAGGCTGCGTACGGCACTATAATCATACCATACAATTAAATAGCCTATATAAATAAAAGTAATTTCTCTTTTTCCAAGCATAATTTATACAAAAGCTAAAACAAAAACAATTTGTTTCTCATTACTTCAGCAACTGATTTTATAGGCTGTCTCGAAAACGCCGGGGTTTTACTTTACTGTATTCGAAGTCATTCTTTATTGTATTTAGTTACTCTAGAATTACAATATTTTTCTTTAAACCACCCAAGATAAATATTGAATGATTTTCAGTGTTCTTGTAATAAGTGGGTAATATGATCATTAAATTATCAAAGGCAAATCGAGAATAATGAGATGGGTTGAGCATGTGGCGCGTATGAGTGAGGAGAGGGGGTGTATAGGGGAAACTGGAGGGAAAGAGACCACTGGGGAGACCTAGGCGTAGATGGGTGGATAATATTAGAATGGATCTCCAGGAGGTGGGATGTGGGTGTATGTACTGGATTGGACTGGCCCAGGATAGAGACAGGTGGCGGACGCTTGTGAGTGCGGTAATGAACCTTCGGGATCCGTGAAATGCGAGGAATTTCTTGACTAGCTGCAAACCAGTTAGCTTCTCAAGAAGGACTCTGCATCATGGAGTAAGTAAGTAAATTATCAAAGGCACGTAGAACGGGGAAAAGGAATATATCTAACCGAATAAAACGATAATTTAAACAGGTCCAAATTTTCGATGTTAACATGGAAGACACTAAGAAAAAATGGTCCCTTGATTAAATTTTTTTAATGCGTAAACATCAAGGAGTAATATAAAACATTGTTAAGAGAAACGTATTTAATCATATGACTGTTCCAATAAATATAGAAGTAAAATGTACTTTTAGAAACCCAGACATAAACAGACCCTTTTCCTTATATCAATTTATGTGTCCGATTAAAAAGAAAAATAATTTTTATAAATGTATCTAATGATTTAACTTAACTGTGATTATTTCTGAAATTTACCCAATCTACATCTACAGTTCGTGAAAAGGTTTAGAGGTTCTTGTTTAGAAAGTTCGGAGGTCGTGGACATAAATCGCCATGCCAGCGTAATATTTAACATCACTCTTATGCACTGCCTTCTACTGGTGTCTCGCAAGCTTAGCTAAGAACTAACTGTCATGTTCATAAAGTTATATTTTAAACACGCGAAAAAGTTAGATTTCGCTCTCTGTATGACTCTTCAAATTTAACCAATTTCAAAACCTGGGAGTTCGTTACACTGTTATAAGAGAAAGTAGGAGAAAGCGGTTATGAAATAGCAGAGAATGGCAGAAATACAAAAAAAAAACCGTCTCGTTACACCAAGCTTAAAACTCCTCGCAGATGGTGTCTCAAATTGATCATTCTGTGACTTCACATTTCCAGTCTTTAGTGGGCGAAAATATGAGCACAATATGATAATAGGAAATGTGGTAGGTGATTAAATAAAAAGCAGGGCTAGTTCTGAGTACTTGGTGCTGATGATCAATAATTCAAAATATACTTTATCTTCAAACCTACGTTCTTATTACCTTCCTTCGTGTTCTTCTTTCCAGCTACTTCTGCAATCCTTAGTTGTGGAAAATAAAGCTGGTGAAAGTCGTCAGGTGGTCAAGGAACTCCTGTCACAAAACCAGGTTTCACTGTTGTAATATCCAGTCTAGGGAGGAAGGAGTTAGAGAAGACCTGATCTCAAGGACGGACTCCTCACGTTTTAGGACTAATATTTCTGAATATTTTATAAGATTTTTCTTCCTGACAACTCGGTTTCGTATACAAGAGAAGCAGCAACTAAGTTCAAGCTGTTACACGTTTGACATGCTAGGTATACTGCCGAAGAACCAATTATGAATGGGGTCTAAATAAGAACAGAGGTTTGTTTACCAGAATTTTGTGCATAAGGGGCGTAACAAGTGAGGCAATGTACGTATAAGCGTAACATTGAGACGCATTCGCGAAACTATTATGCCCTGGAAAGGTTTTACTTATTTTTAGTGTGTGTCTGTAGCCTTAGTCATCAGCAAAAAAAGCATGTGCGCTGTATTGTATTGTCATATGTGGCCTGTTTCCCACATTATCTCATAAATGGCACGAGTTTCGGAAAAACGTAGTGAGGGAGTCCCTCACTCTATAGCATACGACGCACACCTAGCCAACTACACTCTCTACAACAGATTTCTACACAACATGATAGGCTGCCACAACACCTTGTTTACAAAAACGAACTAAATCGTGAATATATAATAACTTTAGCAAGGAACGACGAAACTCCCTGATGATGATCTGTAAAGATCGAAACTTGTCGGAGTGGTTTCAAGTGTTTTAAAGTGTTTTAAGTGAAAGTTGTATAGGTGGATTTGTTGGTTAATAGTTGAAGTGATTCACTACCATGTCTACGAGAGTCCTTGTCCCTGTCCTGATTCACATCCAGTACACGATCCCACCCTATTTCTTGAAGATCCATTTTAGTGATATACTCCAACCTACTTCCATGTTTGAAAAGTCGAGTCTTACCCCCAGGTTTTCACACCAAAATCTTGTATTCATTCTCTTTTCCGCCATATACGTCACATGCCTCACTTATCTCATTTATTTTTATTTGATTACGCCAATAATATTTCGTGAAACAGTGCGGATATAATTCGTCCGCGCAACTGTTTACTTATGTTTCAGTCAGATGTTCTAACTACCTTCATACAGCATAATCATTCTTGAGGACGTAATTATTCCGCAGCTAGTCGTGAAACTCTCTGCAGTTTGTGTAACCCACACTTTCATTACCGTGTGCACATGATCCCGCCCGCTTTTCCTTTTATAGGCCAGATTATTCTAGTAAACGCCATTCCATTTTATTTCTTTAAATACTTTTCAACAGTATTTATATTTAGGCTTAGGTTTTCCAACTGACTTTTTCCTTCCCTTTACCTAACCAAAGACAGTGTGAATTTGGCTACTCATTTGCACACGTAACGTGACACCCCTTCCCATCCTCTGTGATTTGATAACCCAAATAATGTTTGGTGAGTGTTATAAGTCATAAAGCTCCTCATTTTGCAATTTTCTTAAAAATTCTGCCACTTTCTCTCTCTCTCTCTCTCTCTCTCTCTCTCTCTCTCTCTCTCTCTCTCTTAAGCGCAAATCTCTCCCTCAACATTCCATTTTGAGAAACCCGCAACCTTTGTTTTTCAATAAGCGTATATATTCTGTTCTACGTTTTTCGACCATTTACAAATCATTTCGACATGTTACTCGTACTACAGTCAGTTTCAAACTCGAACATTTTAATCCTTCTAAAATTTAAAACGCGCTATGCGAAAGGCACGCCTTCATGCTGTGGAATGTGGTACTTTAACACAAGTCCCATTCCCTTCAGAATTGGAAGATATCTGCACTGAAAACCTAGCGAACATGTCCTGATACGGAATTATTTGAACATGTGCCTAGACCGGAGAAGGTAATGGATAATACGGAGATACTACGAGATTGGAACTGAATGGAACACATCAGACTGTGTTAATTTGTTAATGGAAAACACAAATACTACAACGAAGAACACAGAAACTCTATTACGCAAGTATCAACGTTGTTCTGCAAATAGCGTACATGCGTAACGTCTAAGTATATATTCACGTCATCAATATGTAAGATAAATCATATCATACATAAGGATGGAAAAATGCACTGAGTACATATTAACGACAGTACTATCTCGAAATTGTTTTGAAAATCAATTCATTTATTATGAAATTACAAGAGGAATCATTTCGATAAATGTCTGGACCATTCGGTACAAAATTATGTCTCTTCGTTCCATCTAAACAGCTAAAAACTAGAAGGTATTCATAAAGTAACGTAGCATTACCTTATTTTATACTGTGCTTGAAATTCGGTCTCTCGCCCTGCAGGAAGAATATAGCATGTTTGTGTGTGTGTGTGTTTGTGTGTGTGTGTGTTTGTGTGTGTGTGTGTGTTTGTGTGTGTGTGTGTGTGTTTGTGTGTGTGTGTGTTTGTGTGTGTGTGTGTGTTTGTGTGTGTGTGTGTTTGTGTGTGTGTGTGTTTGTGTGTGTGTGTGTTTGTGTGTGTGTGTTTGTGTGTGTGTGTTTGTG
>Ga0123357_10004230_pt1 | contig 16756 bp, 14 predicted proteins | sample TergutEmb28metaG_FD_89873 | JGI IMG/M metagenome (GOLD analysis project Ga0123357, IMG submission 89873) | Embiratermes neotenicus P4 segment gut microbial communities from Petit-Saut dam, French Guiana - Emb289 P4 | ecosystem: Host-associated > Arthropoda: Insects > Digestive system > Gut ... | reverse complement strand
ACTGAACAAAGTGAAGAGGATATGTACGTGTTTAATCTGTAGACATTTACAGTTTAGTACCTCATTGCTGTACAAGTATTTATTACGTGTGTTTCACTGCGACGGAATATTCATTGGTTTATTATTTATTAAGTGAAAGTTTGTCTGTACGGATAGATACTGGCTTCAAGTATTGGGCCAAGCAGCGTGTTTTGCGTACTTCGTCCTTATGAAGGGAGCAAGTTCGGGTACCGAAAGGTTTTGTTTCCTTTTTTAACCCTTATCCTGCTAACTTGGAGAATATGGCGAGCTTCTAATAATGCCAGCAGAGGGCACATGGGATTTAACTCGCCATTTAAAGGGTTAACCAAAGCGAGACGATAAACAATGGCCATTACGTTTCAGTCGAGAATTCTTAGAGTCCAGTTCATGAAATCGTCTATCGTAGGTTGTTACCGACGTTTCACAGGGACCTGCTTTCTCCATTTTCGTTTCCGTCGTTCAACTCGAATGGCATGTTCCTCTGAAATGTTGGTAAGCATGTACAGCACGTGGTATCGTAAATTAAAAGACCACACTTTTAATATTTACCAGCCTTTTCGCTGGAGCCATAATAGCGTAGTCGGCTTCAGGGCTCGAATCCTGGCGGGTACAAGATATTCTGCTTTCAAAAGCGCCCAGACCTGTTGTGGCGCTGGCCTAGCCTCCTGTGCAATCGGACTCTTTCTCCGGGGTTAAACCAGCTGGGTCGCTAGGCTAACCACTGACCTCCATCAAGTGCCGAGTTAGTGAGTGGAGATACACGTAGACTTCCGCTGTATTCCTTCATGACTTGCGTAAAGACAGCTTTACCTTCTGTAATTTTCAGTAATACCGTGTGTACTCTGTTTATAGCTAGGGTTCATTTATTTCCGTAATTTCTACCCGCGCTAGTATAGGCCAGTATAGGTTGCAAGGTATTGAATTTTAACGTCAGATTAAAACGACATGGGTAGAAAATATACTATCTTTTATCATCCTGAAGGGCCGGTTAGCTCAGTCGGTATAGCGACTGACTACGGGCTCGACGGTCCGAGATCGAATCCCGGTGGGGACGAGACCGTCCAGACCGGCCCTGGGGCCCACCCAGCCTCCTGTAAAATGGGTACCGGGTCTTTCCCGGGGGTAAAGTGGTGCCGGGGCGTGCTGCTGACCACTCACCCCCTTCTAGTGCCGTGGTCATGGAAGAGTAGAGCTGTACCTCTACCCACCTTCTGGGCCACACCGGGCCTGTAACGGGATCACTCTTCCTTTTATCATCCTGAAACCGAGAAAATCATGTCGGAGGTACCAGTATGTTATGTAGGTGTGGAAACGCAACATAGTCGTATTGATTTCAGTATTTGTACGAAATATCTGGCCGAGGTGTTGGAGGGGCTTGTGACAGTGACAGTGAAAATGTTAAATAAATTAATAAACGTTCAGTAAATCTAAATACATATAATTTGGAAATTGCTACAAAAAAGACGAAAGTATTTGGTTTCGTTGGAACGGATCACCTAAGAACTAATATTATTATAAATGATGAAACACTACAAGAGAACAAGTTAGCCAATTTACTTATGCAGGTTACAGTATATCTTGCCAATTTTCTAATGATGTAGAATTTAAATTAGCAACATTTTTACAATTAATAGGTTCTATTAAGAGAACTATTTTTAAGAAAGTGAGAACGGAAACTATTTTGAAAATATAAAACACACTAGTGTTATCTACATTTTTATATTGGTCAGATAATTGAACCCTAACAGCCTAAGATGAAGAATTGAAGCGGCAGAAATGAAGTTACTGAAACTTCTGGCAGGCTACGCCCTTTATGATCACAAAACAAATGACTACATACGCCGCGAACTACGGATTACAGGCATACTAGACAAGATGGATGAATACAGACGGAACTTGCTTTCACACTTGCAAAGAATGCCACAAAACCGAGTCCCTTTGAAATCCTACCACTACAGACCACAAGGAAGGAGAACAATTGGAAGACCGAAGAAGCGTTGGCGCGAGCAGCTGTAACTCTGGAAACGCAACGAATCAAAGGGTCCAATCCTTGATGATGATGATGATGATGATGATGATAAATCTAAATACCTGCTACAATATATTCACTATAATACCGCTCATTCGGTTTTTTTTTGTTTTTTGTTTCAGGTGAGTAAGCTTGTATGTTGGTGAAGAACAGTTTGCAGCTGTTGCTGTTGGTGACGTTCGCACTCATTCGCACAGTAAGTCACTGGACACCGTTATTAAGGACATGGTTAATGGTGGCAATGGCTGTGCTTTTTCGAAGGTACACCACAGGTGTGAAGAAATCCAGGGCGCCTGGTCGCCTAGGCAGCTACGTTTTGTGCGACGGCGCCAAATATTGTCGGCGTAATCGTTGTAGTTTTTTTTCCCCCTTACGGCATACAGAATGTGTAGCAGGTGACACACCGAGCATAAAGCGCCAGATAACAGGTTCACCGGTCACTCCAGAATTGTGGGTCTTCATTATGGAGCTTGCTTCATGCCACACTTTTGACACACAGAATTTGGAGGTGGTTCCTAGATCTATGGACTATTTGTGGACCCTGGAGCTACCATTTTTCTGGAGTTGACTGACCATGCTGTACTGTACGTATTTCACACCATCCGCGATAGCATTGAAGTGGAATCCGACTGTGTGTTTGTGTGTGTGTGCGTGCGTGCGTGCGTGTGTGTATGTGCTTGCTTGTGATTAGAGTTTTCACGTTAGTGAAGATTTAGACTGTGATCTCCTGTGCAATGACAGCGTGTAATGTCAGAGGCAACCACGCAAATTATAACGTTGTGGTCTTCTGTCACTGCATATGACGTTACGTTTCCGTACGTTGTATGTAATAGTAGTTGCCTGCAAATGATTGGGGTGGTGTGAAATGAAGTGGCCTTGGTTTATTTTAAGGTGTAGTTACAGTATTTGGGAGAAGAGCTTGAGGAAAACCACGAGCCCGAATAACTGGCCCGCAGTTCAGGAATACGACTCCAGATTTTCGGAGTTATTTGGTATTATTTTTTTTTTATTTATTTGCGGTTCATTTAATGACGCTTTTGCGATCTCATGCTAGTGTCCAGTAGCACGTTGATTAGCGAATAATTAATTGATTAATTGCTATGGCTTAATTTAATTTAACTGGTCATTTTTATGGAAGGACTGAGGAAACTTACCAAAAACGTCTTCCTGGATAGCCCGTCTCCAGTCCGGGATACAAGCCTGCAATCTTTCGAATACGGAACAAGAACGCTGCCCACTCAACCGCCACATTCGTGCTCCGAATTTAAAACAGTACCCCTTCAACCACAAAAATCATAGTGGTTATTGTACACACACCACCTGCTGTAACATTGATATATCTGCATTATGTATACACAGTGTAGTTGGTTACAGGTTTCGTGTGAGTTTCAGAATAAAGGGTGACTATTGCCCTGGCATTATGAACGGGGTTTTCGTTTCTATGGACAAACTGTGTGTTTCCTGTGAGGTAGGAACTGAATTGTTGGATATTAATTAGATGCAATTCGTGCATCGTATTTTAACGTGTGGAGACAGTGCAAACAAAGTGATATGTCTTTCGCACGTGTTACTGCAGTTGATGAGAACCAGTATCGTATTGACATGTTCACCCTTCCGATGTGATTGGCCCCAACGGTTACAGGCATATCCGACCGTATGCATTGAATAATTAACGTACGGATGTCGCCATACTCTCCGCACTAGTTATACGTTACCCGTACACAAGGAGAAGTGACTGAATTTTATTTATATGGGAGTTCCATCTACGACCAGACATTAGCCCTGAACCTCGAGAGGAAGTGGTCACGATTCTAATGAGATTGGGTTCTTCGTTGGAAATAGGAATGTGGAAGGCATCCTAAGCCGCAACCAAAGCGTATTTCACTCAGCTTGTTTTGTCATCATGGGGGTGAGTAGGTTACATCTAACGGCCTGGAACTGATTCCTTAAGGAGCTCGTAGTCATTGAACTAGTCGGATTTTCCCGCCGTAAGTGGAATGCTGGAGTTTGTCACCGTGTTTACAGGAACCCGACTATTACCGATCCCTGCACTGAGTCAAGCAAATGCAATCCGCACATTCCCACCCTGTTTGTTCAAGATCAGTATTATATTATTCTCCCATCTACTAGTACGTTTTCCAAGTGATCTCTTACCTTCACGTTTTTTATTCAAAATGTTTTCCTTTCTCACATATTTCATTCATGTTGCATTTCCCATGCATGTCACCTCCTCCGTCATTTGACCGCTCGTGTAATATGTGGTGAAGAGCACAGTTTTTTACAGCTCCTTGTACATGTCTCTCCAGACAGCCGTATTCATTCTTACCGAAGGGTATTTTTCAGTCTGGAATATTATTTCTTTGTTGGCCACATTTTTTTCCAAGTAAATTGGCTCTGAATGTGCCTTAGTAGAAGAAAGTTCGCATGGCCATATTTTACTCGTACTTGTGCCCGGACAAGGGAAGTAAACTATATGCGTTGTATCCATGTCTCTTCACCACATTACGGAATATTATAAGAATTTATTTCTCTCTGGCTCGGCTGGTCACGGAGTTTAAGCAAACTCGTCGAAAATATGACAGCAGAAGAAATGAAATTTTGTTATGGTAAGAAGGGTAGTGTATGGAGCACAAGGCGTAGAGCGCTTGGCGGGAGATTATAAATTCATGCATTTTAGTTAGCCCCAGGACCTGTATAGGAGAGGTCACAAAATTAAGGATGCGTAACGTGGTAGTTAATTTACCTTACTTAACGCCATTCCCTTACAGTACAGTGAAAGTATGAACATCGAGAAGGTAGTTCTGTCTTCGTACGTTGTACCGTAGTGGCTTGTATCTAACAGTTAGGAGTTGTCTTACCGATTATGACTCCGTGCAGTGTTAGAGGTGATTGCAAACTTGTCTCAGAAACCTGCACTCTCCACCTTCTTGGTTGGTTTAGTTCCACTAATGCCGCCGGCATTCTGTTATGTAAGGACTTGCTTTGTTCCCTACTGGACCCACGTTAAATTTATTATTCAGTAAACCAGTTACTGTTGACATAAACGTTCCGAGCTCTGGAAATTACGTACATCTTGAGTAATATTTAATTTTTCCACGGTAATAGAAATTAGGACTTGATCTTTTTGAGTTAAGTTGGAAGAACTATTTGTAGGTGGAAGGATACTATGAAAGTGCATACTAAAGAATCTGTTGGGAGGGTGTGGACTGGATTGAGCTGGCTCAAAATAGATGTGGTGGGCTGCTCTGAACGCGGTAGTGAACCTTCGGGTTCCATAAAATGGGAGAAAGTCTTTTTTGACTAATTGAGGTGTTATCAGTTTTTCGAGGACTGTGCTCCATCAAGTAAGTAAGTAAGTAAGTAAGTAAATGAGTAAGTAAGAAAGAAAGTTAGTAAGTAAGTTAGTTTGTTTGTTTGTTTGTTAGATCTGAGTTAAGTCAAAGTGTAGTTTAGTAGGTAGTTACCCATGTTTCTGATGAACCTGTTGCCTCCATATTCAGAGTGCTGACCTCAAGGTGGAGGCAGCATGTTTCTCCGAAACGTCGGTACACACCCACGAAATTGTACGACGTCGTGGCCCAGAATGTGCACCTGCGTTTGAGACCCCTCGATATCAGAAGTCTTATCATATATAAGTATCCTTTATAGCCTACTTCTCGCACTGAGTGTACCTGAACATAGACATCAAACATTTATGCCGTAAGTGCATTTAAGAAGAATAGCAGTGAAAATGTCAATTTACGTATGTTTCATCTTCACAGGCTGCCCCACAAACTAACTTATTTCATAAATATTATTTAATATTTCCGTTCCTTGACTGTTGTATTTTAGTTGTGACAGTGCTGATGACTCCCAAAACTGAACCCGCATTTATTCCTTATCCGTCTGTCATCTGTCAGCGTTTTCCTGGCATTGCTAATAACATTGGGGTTCCCATTTAGATTTTTCACACAAAGTACTTATTACAGCATGGCGAGATTGCCCATGTCAGAACACTTAAACGAAGGATCTCCAACCCGCTGCACGCCAGGTTGTATTATGCAGCCTGCGGCTACATTTGCAAATAGTGTGTACATACTATAAAAATGTCACAGTAAATTAGGCAGTTAGTTATACCATTGCTGTTATTTTTCCATGTGCGGCCCGCAAACCAGCCTACAAGAACGGGTGTAGCCCTTTGTCATAATAAGGTGGGAGATCCAAGACTTAAATTGAAGAAATTCTCACAGTTATAAAATTAGAGCTATACAGGGTGATTCAGGAAGACTACTCAATATTTTGCGGGTTGTGGTATCGATCATTGTGAGAGAAAATTTTTCATATGAGCATGTGTCTAATTCTGAATAGTTGCAGAGATAGAGCTGTTTGAATCTCGATATACAAAAGCATTTTAATGATAATAAACGAAAAGAAATTAATTACCGTTAATTTGGTATGGCTAATTTCACTTTAATTGTAATTTAATATTGTGGTTATTTCATTTTAATTGTTTAAAAATTAATTTAAATGTTAAAAAAAAAACTTTGGTACAAAGGAATGAAACGTTCCTTGGTCGATGGATCGGCCGTGGTGGGGCCGCGATGGTCCCGTTCATTCGCCTCCAAGATCTCCAGACCTAACTCGTTAGAATTTTGTTTGTGGGGTTGGACGAAAGGTGAATTTCATAAAAGAAAGGTGGATACACGAGAAGCATTTCTCGATCACACTTTGGATGCTAGTGCCCGCATAAAGAAACGTGCAGGATCAACTCAGACGAGAAACGCGCGATCGTCGCTTTCGAGTTCCAAAGTGCATTGAGGTTGACGGTGGGATACAAATTTGTCCTTTAAACATTGAATTAAAATTAAAATTTAATTAACGATGAGTAATTTCTGTTTGTTTATTACCACCCACCATGCTTCGGTGTATGTAGATTCAGACAGCTTTGTCCCGGTATACATTCAGGATTAGGCACATTATTATTATTATTATTATTTACTGCAATTAGGTTTTCACTTGGTGACAGTAGTCCGTACACTAGTAACAAATAAGAAGATACATAAACAAAACAGTACAAAAACACAGTAAATACAAGTACACGTGTTACCAAAACACCCACCCAGTTGTCAAAACACCCACAGTAAACCCACACATACGCACACTCACATATTACAAAACAAGTTAAATTAACCACAGTACAAGATACGCACCAAATATAATAGTCACAACACAATCAAGTACCCTCAGTATAAGGTCACCCTAACGTGTATGGTACATACTTCTTTCCCCAAGAACTTCGACGTAACTAACTTCACTTCACTTCAAAATAAAATCACTTCACATATATCACGTCAGTTCACTCCGCATCACTACACTTCATATCACTTCACTTATTTACAATCAACCCCCACTTGAATTCCCTTGCTTTTAACTACATTCTTAACCCTCTTTCTAAAAGTGTTTTAAAGGGAAAGACGCTAGTAAGCCTGCAGGTAATTGGTTCCAGCTTTTGATGGTCGTACGTATGAACTTTCTTTTCTCACAGTGACAGACACCATCGCCTCTCAATATATTGACCCTTCCTCTTGAATAGATTTCAACCTGCGACCGAAAGGTCAGTGTCGCCGTTTTTACCACATTGGTGACTGGACCCTAAAGGTGTTCTTGTTATAGGTACACTGTCCAGATCGGGGCTGAGGCCTGCTTAGTCTCCTGTAAACTTTTCTGCCGGGGGCAGCTTCCCCCTGAAGATAATACATCCGCTGCTTGAAGCTCTGACCACTTATCATCATTATTATATTGCTGTGGTGGAGAATACTTGGAGCTATAGCCTACATTGGGTCCACCATACGTGTTAATTGGGGAGAACTACCGGGTCAGTATTTACATGATACGGATTAGATGCCCTTCTTTGTCTGGTATTTGGTATATATGGTTCCTGCCGAGAAAGTTGTAGAAGATACCGAAAGATTATTTTGAAGTTTACCTAGGCACCGAACTAGACTTTGCATGGCGGTGAGGGTTGAGTTTCTGTCACGGTCTCCTTATTTCGTGGAGAGGGCTCGTCCGCGTTTGACAGGAGGGTTGTTAAGCCCGAGAGTTGGTTTGGACCTTGCTGGGATTGAAACTCCGATACCCCGGTAATTTGTCTCACAGCGTAGACTGAACTACTGCAGCGCGCCCTTGGTTCGTTACGAATTGTGCGCAATGTAAGCCTTGTAAGCCGTGCAAAGATTCTTTCCTTTGTGGTTTCACAACTACCCTGTCGTACGCATTTCCGATTTCCATCATGTGTTGTCACATGGCGGAAATCACTGTATGCGGAATACACGGATTTCTGATCTTCGAACTGATTATTATGAATGGTCGCTGTCGCTGTACAAACATGATGGGAAGGGAAGACACAATTAATGTCGGAGCGAGCCATAACGTGTGATTGGATATACTCCGTGCTAATGGGACCGTACAATCACTCTAAACAAACCTGGAAATGATATTTGCACTAATGACTTAAAATGGATAAAGGGATCGGCTTCCATTACGCAGGTGGAACTGGATCCTGTTTGGTATCGTTAGGAAACACAAGCGATGGCTCATGCTGAGCATTACAGCTTCCAGAAATATTTTTCTTGTGATGCTGTTCCGTAGCCAATATCGATCTCTTTCCATCTGACATAGGAAAAGGTGGGGGGAGGGAAGGGATGAGGTTTACGGCGAGTAAGACAATATCCCCTCTCAATAATGTTCACGTTTATTAGGCTCATTATGTTGAATCTAATGGCTCTCGTAATCTTCTGCAGGCTCCTACCGTTTATGATTTCCACGGAGAAATGAAATGTCGACGCAGCAGAATGTTAGGCTATAAAAATACGCCGATTATGGCGGCTGTACTGTTCGTAGTGACTCGATGACTGAGGTTCGTGGTTTTGAATCCTGCTTCTTGTCGCCATATTTCTGTCACGGTGAAGTCTTTTGCAACTGAGACAAATTGTTTTACGTGCTACCTGTAATGGGATCCACAAATACCCGCAGGAATGAAAGAGCAATCCGTACAATGACCTATTGTATTGTACTTGCAAAGTGTGTCCTTTCACCAGATTGTGAAAACTTATTATTGTTGCTTTTGAACCCAAATTTTTCAGAATGATCCTGGTATTTGGATAATTAGGAACACTCTTGAATGTTCTTAGTTGTATGATGAAGCGAACGTATCTGCATTTATCACATTTGTAGGCAAGTTGCATCGGACATGGTATGTGCAAAAAATTAGCCACACTAATGTCGGCATCAATTTGATGTATTAAAAATTGCAAGGTAGAAGGTCGGTTAAAAAGTCCAGGAAGAGATGAGAGGACACAGTGGATGAGGGCAGCTGCCAGCTACGTCGCTGCCGAAACTGGTGGTCAAAGACTGGGAACTGTGATGGCTGGAGGCGAAGTATCCGGACGGCATTAGGTCGCACAGGCCTGCAGCACCATTGTATTGGATCAGAGGTCTCGTGCTGGTCTGAACCTCCAGTGAAACAAGCATCTCGCTTCTGTCCGTGACATGTGTTCTTGTGTACTACAGTTCACATGGACTTAGCGTTGACGACGATGTGGGCTACATTCGGAGTCGAGCGCAGGCCAGTATCGTGCCGTAATTAGCTGAAATATACACATTGCGTATAGTTTTCAAAGTATTGACGATAAAGGACAGTTTTTTGTACAGTTTTTATGCGTATAAAGTACGTCGTGATTTTAGTTTCTCACTAAATGTCATTAGGGTGAGAGAATGAAGATGGATGAGAGGGGCGAGGCATGTTGCATGCATGTCCTAGGTGAGATATGCACAGAATACTTATGTGTTTTTAATCGTGCTGTGTTCTAGTACAGTGAACCTTCGTCAGCGCGGGGATTGGGGGAGTGATTGTGGCGTGGTTAGCAAAACCTCGTTGCGAAAACTGCGTGTGGGAGAAACAGGGTTGATTGAACGCGGACAGTTACACGCCACCCAACGGCGTAAAATACATAGGCTACATTTTTGGACATAAACGTTTACACCGCAAGAACTGCGCTCTTCTGGGTTATTACGCAGCGTGCACTGCAAAATTATGAAAATACAGAAATATGTGACAAGTATGGAGCATAGTCTTTAAAGTGACAGTTGATCAGTGTGTCAAGAAATTCTGCGCCTAGTATGGAACCTGATGGTTTAGTATTTATCACAAAACCTAGCCACCTTTCCCTGTTAAGAGCCAACTGAATCCAGCGCTCACTAAGGCACTCTGTTACTTTAACGCCAATTTTAATATTTGCCTCCGATCTATGCTTAAGTTTTCGAAGCGACGTGTTTCCTTCAGGCTTTTCGACAAAAAGACTTTATGTATATTTGAAGAATAAAAAACCAACTAGATGTCACTTGTTATTTTTATTTTACTTCTTAGAGACAATCTCAAATACACAGCACTATTGAATACTAGCAGCACGTCATTTTACAAATCCAATAATGTATCACACTACACACAAGAAATCATCACGAGCAGCACGCATAATAGGCCACATGTGTTAACATCGACAGAAACATATTACGAGCCACAACAAAGCGACAAAACACATCACACAAAACACACATCACTAAGCACCATAAATTTACGCTAACGCTAACTCCTCCATCTTTGCAGAACGAAAAGGCCGTTATGGTAGTTCAACAGTATAGTCGCATACTCCTGAAGATGGGCATATTAATGCCCGAAACATGTTGAGTCTTTAAGAAGTAAAATAAAAATAGCAAGTGACATCTAGTCGGTCTTTTATTCTTCAACTATCACAATGATGCACGGTCCAATAAACATCAGATTTATGTGTATTATTTAGTTCGCATTCATGCTACATGATTTGCCGTTCTAATTTTTTTGTCATGTAATCCAGTTAATATTTTGCAAGGACTACAAATTATGAAGCTCCTCGGTATGCATATTTCTTTACCCACTGTCACACCCGCTTTCTTGGATCCCTCTTCCCAAAACACTCACATCGTCAAAATGCCGGAATGTTTGCCAGAAGTGGTACGTTTGTTGCGCCATATATGAACTTACAGTTTAATTCGTTTAGACAGCAAGTCTGAAATGTTTAATTTACCGTGCACGAATAACTGCCACCTGTTTCACTCGACCTTTTTGCTGTTAATGTAACCGAGTGCACATACTTTTTTTTATTGTGTGCTAAAGTGGGCAAAAACGTCCCTGCCCGTATGAAGCTTATGGTCACAGAAACCTGCCGTTGCTCGGTGTCCCGAGTCAGAACAGATAATTGGACAAATTCGCAAAATATTTTAGTAAGTCAGCGTGTACATTAATAGTATCTTCGCATCTAAATTGTGTTAAAATTGACCTTATACAAACAGTTCGAGAAGGTACTAGCTGGCGTGAGCTGGACTAGGGTAAGGTTCAGTGATCTTACCTGCGTGCACCGGGTAGTTGGTTCGGTACTTATTGATTGACTAAGCTTTGTGTTTGGTTCGATAGGGGTAGCAGGATTCTGAGGGAATTTAATAATGTAATGATAAATTTAATGGTTTTTCGTATCACTTCCGGAACATGTGACGCAAGTCGAAATTCTGCGCAAGTCGGTATTGTCATATTGTCAAGTGTGTCCAGTTTAAATCCAAACTCCAAAACTGAAACATGAACAGCCGCAGCATGATTGTCCCACCGCCTATGTTATCGCCCATTAGTATTCTTCCGCCTCTTTCTCTCACTGCGCTCTCATTCCCGCAAGGAAATATTCGAAACGCGTTTCAAAAATGTTATTTCAATTTTTTATTTTTTTTAAGTTGCGTAAGTGTGAAATTGCATGAATTGGTAGTGGGTAAGTCATGGAGTGCCTGTGCTAGGATGATTAACCCTGTGAAGCCCAGTGATTTATATTTCTAGGCTATTACCAGGTTTAACATTAATAAACCCCAAATTCGGTCTACGCAGCGTAACGTTCTGACGATAAACACCAGTACTTCCCTAAATCGTATAAACTGGTCTATCTTCCTAATGAAGACATTATTTTGCGTGGGCTGGGAACTGAATTAATGTAATGTTTTGTTGACCCTGCATCGTGATATAGCCGTGTAATATGAGCAAACAGGATGCACTATTTACTGTTAAGTTATTTCGATAATAAGCCTCTACATGTTTCGAGCAGGCTTACTGCTCGTCATCAGGAGGATCGACTCTTTATAAACAACATCTGGTATAGTCATGCGTTGTGTTGCCTGGCTGCTGCCAGCAGCCAGGCAACACAACGCATGACTATACCAGATCCTCCTGGTGATGAGCAGTAAGCCTGATCGAAACATGTAGAAGCTTATTATCGAAATAAATTAATAGTAAATAGTGCATCCTCTTGGTTCATATTATACGGATATGAATTAAAGTACTTCAGGTTCATCAGTCTTGACGGTTAAATCGAGCTATTCTGATCTGATTCTCATGAGGCATTGTTGTTAAAATGCGTAAATAAGTTAAATTTAGAATATAATGTTGAGAGTATTTCGACCCAAAACGGATGACGTAGCAGGAATCTGGAGTGTGAAGGGCTTTACAATTTGTACTCTGCACTGTACGTGATTCGCATGATTTAATGAAGGATGAAATGGGTGGGGTATGTACCCTCACCTCGGATGGGAAAGATGAGAAATGGGGATAAAGTAGTAGACACATAGGCATACCAGCACGGGAATCTTAAATGGTAAATGGACCTGACATGAAAATTTAGACCAGTATTGGGATGGAAACTGTAAATCGTGACCGGTCGTTATTCCAACATTTTCGGTTTGTAACACTTGTGCAGAAGGAATCCTGTCGTTAGTGAATAGGAAACTGTGATGTCAGCAGAAGGCTGGTGGTCACGCCACCTCTTGTTTCCGACGCTCAGTTTAGCACTGACTGTCCCACTACACAGTGGGGTGCATTGTTCGGCTGGTTGTACTCATGTGTCATGCATCGTCAATTTTCACCGCATGTACAAACCTTCATTGCGTCCAGCTAACACTCTGCTGTTGTGGCCAAAGATAAAGCGTCTTATCACGTCTCGCACATTATCTTCTCCTGTCGCGCGTTATCACCTCAATATTACAACGTATCGTGAAAAACAGAAAGAAGAAATGCGTGCAATATTTTGTTTGGAATGTTCGGAAGGGAATAGAGTTGTGGCCTGTGTTTAAATATAAGACTGCATTGTAGTGTGTGGGCTTGAAAACGGAGCAAGAATTGTATCAGTATAGCATTCAGTTTTGTAGGCACATCAATTTAGCATTAGGTCTATGTATTTACACTCTGGTGAATGTCTTTAGTGTTGCGTATGAGAATCCTTGTAAAGTTCTTTCTACGCGTTTTTCCTACTGACAAGGGAAAGCCCAATTTAGATGTCATTTACTGACAAAAGAGACAAAGTACTGGCGTGGTTGAAGGTAACAGAGCATTCAACGCTGTTTATAATGATATTTGCGTAGCAGTTTTCCCACTGTGGTTAAAGACACGAAATTGTTAACGTTTTATGCAGTATTTCTCAACCTCTCTAGTACCACCGACCCCCTTCAGTCTGACTAATTCTGCGGAACCCCTTCGTAAAGGTTGTCTCAACCCGCGGACCCTGCAACATATACAGACGGAGTATTTACGAACATGCTACGGGTTGGGCGGTCCGGGGTTCGAACTCCGGTTTGGGGCGCGAGAATTTCCGGACCTATCCAGACCAACCCCGAGGCCCACTAAGTCTCCTATACGATTGGTATCGTGTGTCTTTCCCGGGAGTAAAGCGGCCGGGGCGTGGCGCTGACCACTCACCACCTTGCAGCGCCGAGGTTGAGCATGGGTAGAACTAGACCTCTGCCTCCCCTCTTTGCCTGCTTGGCATGTTGCGGGACGGTTTTTACGAACAGGAAAACTACTTAAGAAGTATAAACCCTGATTAAATCAGTGTGAAAATGTATTAAAAGAACAAATTTAGGCTTATTAGCAGCAGAAACAATAACGACGCTAAACCTAAAGCTAAGGAACGTTATATTTTAGCGAGCAAAGCCACTCAACTCATGGACTCCCGGCAGATCGTAATACAGATGATGATTTTTTTTAACGTAAGGTAGGAACTGCATTTTAAAATAGAACTTAAAGCTTAAAGTGGCTATGTAATTTTGGAGGGCAAGTATTATAGGCTAACAAGCCCGTACGTCATTTATTGGGCTATGAAGTTTGCTCCAACCACATTTCAGGAATGGGGATGAATAACTGCCATAGACCTGTGATCGTGCCTTAAGGTAGTTGCAGCCTGTAGGTTGTAACCAAGCCTTCGTATCTGGGACTAGTTCCAGTCATTTGCCCTCTTCAAGGTGTGTATCGGTGCGGAGCCTCAAACGCCTGCACTGACAAATGGCCACCTTTATCGACCGATAGCCAGGCCGTGTGAATGTCAGGCGACGTTGTATCAGAGGACCTGAACGTGTTGTTTACACTCGGAAGCTGTGGTTCAGGCTTTAACGTGTTACCGCCTCACCCAGATGATGATATAACACAGCCTATACAGATGTTCTAAGTGTGAGATTTCAGATTTTAAGCGGTGACAGTTTGTCTTGACGTCCTGTAGTGTCGTACGTGGTTACTTGTGTTCCGGAATAACTTGCAGTCGCCATAGTTCCCTTCCCTTCAGATGGAAACAGCAGGCTTCACCGAAACTTTGGTAGCGAACTACGATGCTGCACGGGGTCATAGTGCAGACGACCTCATTCTGAGCGTAGCTGCTTTACGTACGCGGTACATATTTTCAGAAAAATGCCTTTTAACCGGAAGTGGCACTGATCGAATATTTGTTCTCCACTGATTCGGTGTTAACTGAGAGTTGTCTTTTTGATTAATATTTTCAAAGGTGAACTCAGTTGTTTTTCTTGTTCCTGTTGCTACTGCTGCTGCTGCTACTACTACTACTACTACTACTACTACTACTACTACTACTACTACTACTACTGTTACTACTGCTATTACTACATAAGAGTAAAGATTCTTCATTCATCTCTGTAGGGCTGTGACGATATGATATATTTGTTAACTGCAGTTGAGTTGTCACCCGGTGGCAGTATTACAGTACACATTTACACACAGACAATACATAGAACAACACAAATAACAACTGAACAACACAAATGACAACAGAACAACACAAATAACAACTAATTTGGAAGATTGCTGGCCGTGCCCCATCTTTGCGAATTTTACCTTGGCATTTGCCTTACAACTGAGGAAAAAGCACGGAAAAACCTCAGTCAGGGTACAGTACACGTATACATATTACCAAAACACCCATACATTACAAAATCTACACACATACACGCACATACTCACACAAATACACACACACACACGCCCACACACACTCGCCTACGCCACACACACACACACACATACACCCACACGCACGCACACACACACACACACTACGCACATGCCCACACATTACAAAACCCACACATACACACAAAAACATTACAAAACAATATAAAACCACCACAGTACAAATTGAAACACTGGCATAATCGTCTTTTTTTTAACTTTGTCCATCGTTTGATTTTTAATGAACGATGGACAAAGTAAGAAAAAAGGAAAATTATATCAGTGAATGATTTTTCATGTCCACAATGAAGCGCCTATATACGGGGGACCGCATATCATGCATAAATGATGTCAAGTTTCGAAAACGTGTGAACAGTCCCAAGACACGTAGGTCGGCATGTAACCATACAGGCTGTTAATGTTTGCAGTCGAAGATTCCTGCGTTAAATCTTTAATAATGTTGGCTGCTTTAATTAAGTCGGAGGAACGCAGGGTAACAGGATATAGGAATTTCCACCTTTTTTATTTTTATGTTCCATAATCAATATTAATTAACTAACAACTGCACTTTTAGGGAACCAACCACAAATTGTGTATATTCCGAGACCGGAGTGGGCAGAGTTATGTAGGAGGTTGAATATAGACAGTTAGGGGGTTTGTCCTCACAAAATGTTTTGTGTTGGTTAATTACCATTTAGTGTTCTATGTTCGAATAGTTAAGTAATGTACACATGCTACAATTGTGGTGCGTTTCCTCCCCTTTTGTTTTGCACTAACCTGCACTATATTAAGGTAACTGTTGGCTGTTATTACACACGCTGAAAGAAAATTTAATGCATTGACAAGTAGTTCTCAACCGGTGTGTCACGGAACGAACATGAGCTGCAAGCTTTTCCAAAGTGTGGCGCAGGTTTTTGACTGGAAGGATGATTAACATAAAATGAAATACACGTTCAGCCTATAACATGCCGTGAAGGCAGAGATGGGGAATACAAGTGTTGCTCGGCTCTTTCTTGTACAGTACACACCGCAAAAATCAGAGTTAAAAAAAAAAGAGATTGCAGTGTTGTTTTGGTTAAGCTCAGGGTGCACTTATATGAAGTTTGGAAACATCCGCTTTTTAATTTTATGTTTGTATCAAAACTTTGCGATATCTTTGTTTTATAAAGTTAGATACACATTGAAAATTAGATTCATTGTTATTAAAAATTTCAGTTCTCTGTTCTAGTTCTAATGTGCCTCCTAAAAGGAAGTACGAGGGCCGTTCCGAAATTAATGCCTCCTATTTTATTATGTTGGCTCACGACGTCAGAGGCGAATATTGTTGATATGGCAGTAGAGGTTGAACCTTCCCGCCAATATTCCGTTAAATT
>Ga0123357_10004229_pt1 | contig 16758 bp, 13 predicted proteins | sample TergutEmb28metaG_FD_89873 | JGI IMG/M metagenome (GOLD analysis project Ga0123357, IMG submission 89873) | Embiratermes neotenicus P4 segment gut microbial communities from Petit-Saut dam, French Guiana - Emb289 P4 | ecosystem: Host-associated > Arthropoda: Insects > Digestive system > Gut ... | reverse complement strand
GAACGTTGGAAAAAATGTGTTGACTCCGGAGGGGAGTACGTTGAAGACTGACATGTGCAAGTAAGTGTTTGGCAATTATGGTTACAAAAAAAAAATCAGTCCTGGTCATATTTGAACCACCTTGTATATCTAAAACACAAATAGGAAAAATTATGGGGGGAGGGGTGAATAAATTCTAGTGTACGGTAATACATAACTGACTGGGGGCAGATTGCTAAGGTCCTTTAATGCTCACTGCTTTAATCAATTTCAGTGTGCATTATAGTGAGCGACATCCAGGGCAATTAAAATTCTAAATACTGTAACACAACATTAGGAATTTATAGGCAAAACACCACCTTCATCATAAACAATTTACTAATTCTATTGATACAAGTGAAGTATCAGTCCTATGACTCTAATTTGAGGCATGGAAAGTCGACCACATTTTCAATCCACTTTGCAACAGCCAGTAACACACCTTCCCTGTAATTCTGAGCCATGAGTTGCAAACTTAGAGGCAGGCCTTGTTCAGAGAGTTTGATGGGGATGGTGATTGCAGGGCACCCTGAAAATTTATAAAGAAAATGGGATGTTAAAGTAAACTTTTTTTTTGAAACCATACAATGCTAGGGATTAGAGTTTTCTGGAATGCGATGCCATGTACCTGGGTAAACGCTTTTTGACAGTTCAATGGACTGTGCTGCCTTCATCTTGAAGCATACTTAAGGGTAATATCTTCATGGACTGATTACCCTTGAAGATGATGGCAATGTGATCCTTCAGAATGTTTGAACCATGTACCCAGTGACACAGTGTCATATCCCAGACAGCTCAAATCCTCACCACCACTGCTGTGAGAACTTAAAATCTTGCACATAGTGAAACAGGTAGGAAAAAAGTTGTCTAATCTTATAAACCACAGAATGCAGACATATGGGAGAGTGAACTCTGCCCTTGCCTGGAATCAGAACCTAGGTCAACCGGTTCACAGCCCTATCACTAAACTGCAAGAGCTTGCAATGTTAATAAGACTGATTCTTATTGCACATATTGGCTGCTCTAGGTCACTCTATGCATCTCTGTCTAGTGGTCATGGCACGTTTCTGCCAGCTGTAGGACAAAAATCCATTTCATAGCTGAAAACTACATATTATCATAATGAGGATTAACTTTCTCATGTTGGTTGACATTTCAACTTACTGTATGACATCTGAGGTAACAGAGCAGTGCTGTCAAGGAGTCACGCCTTCTGTGATGTGATGCTGCATCACTGGGCTACTGTGTGCTAATGTTTAAAAAGATGTAGTGCATTCAGAACACCAGGAACAACTAGCCCAATCACACTGTGTCTATCTCAGAAGACCCCCAAGTCCTCAGGAAATGGCTGTCTCCATCTTCAGAGTGAAGGACGGTTATCCACTGGTACCCACTTACCAAATTGTACGGAGTCACAGCCAATAAGCCATTATGTCAAAATCATATCAAATCTCACTGAAAAGCAGACTGTGTCAGAACATAATGTTACAGTTATGGGATGTGGGAATGGGGCTGTGATTATTATACTATTATGGCTCCTGACATCGTGTTACACGGCATGTCAGGTGGTAATGAAAACGGGAATACATAACAATGCTGCTTAACTTCTACAAACTACAAAATAATTTTTTTTTGGGGGGGGACCCTGAGATATTGGCAAGTACAAAATTCCTGCCAACTGCTGTGTCTATATGTCAGCTACCAACATTATGTCTGCTCTGTTCTGGGCTATGAAACCATGCAGATATGTGCCGGTATTTTGGAGATTCTCCACTTCAATTACTGGGTAGATGAGGAAACCTAACACGGAGGCATCAGACTCCTCCGACACACCTACTAAGCTACATGGTAATATACAACAGGCAGTCGCCATAGTTGCTACCATGACAAGGTCAAATTTCATATATTAAAAGAAGTGTCAAAGGATTTGAAAAGCAAAGACATAACATTCATCCAATGATCATGGAACTGCATTAAATTCACAAATGTTGTGATGGAATGCTTCTGAAATAGAATATGAAAAGTGCCAAGCTCACATGTTGCCACAGACATTACCTTGCTAATTTCTGAGACCTCATACCTGCCATATTTGCTGGTTGAGTACAATAATCCTGGGAGGCACACTGCTCTCTGTTGTCCCGTAAAATGAACTCAGAATACCTGGGAGCATCTGTCAGTGTTGTGGGTGTCAAAAGAACATCGATACCTGATGACCAAACTTTATCAAAATCCTGGGCAATCAGGCGACGTACCTTCAGAGCTTGAACAAAATACTGCGAGTAGTTCCTGTAATGTTGAAGATCAGATGATGATGTCATGGCTGCCCAAGTTGTGGCATGACACAGCGACTACACTGGAATGTGAACCTTTCACGGCTCAATTGAAACTGTAAGTTGTATCATTTTACATAACAAAAATACCAGTAAAGTTCACCCTAGAACAGGCCGTGAAGGCCCAGAGGGGGAGTAGAGGTAAAACTCTACTTCCTCTTTAACCTCAGAACTAGATTAAAGTGGGTGGTCAACACTACACCCTAGCCACTCTAACCCCACCAAAGCAAAACTACCAGCAAATACTTCAAAATTCCATTACTTCAGCACTTTATTCACATATGACCACTTCCACATTACAGGAAGTCATCACTGCAACACTGCCTGGAACAACACTTACTTTCCTTTTAATGCTTACAAATCTCAGTGATCAAAGGTTCAAGGAATGTGGCCTAGAATCAGATCAACATTGCTTTTGAGGACAGCTGGCAGAAACTTCAACAGCCAGACTGTCAGGTACTTAAATTAACTGTTATGCTACACAATGATCCAATCTACACTGTTTCATCCTATGTTGTGATGTTTAGGAATGTAACCCCAATGTTAAAGGAGGACTTGCTGTGTTATTCACTGTCCCTCAGACATTTCCTCTGGCAACAAAGAATTCCATCTATTCTGTCTTCCCCATAGCTCCTCTTCACTTTCCTTCCATTTCCTTCCTTCCTTCAACAGATTACCTTTTCTACCTTGTTCTTCACATCTTACTTTTGTCATCTCTCCTGGACAATTGCCTGTGAGTTTCATGCTGAGAACTATCTATGATATTACAAATACCGTATATTCTCGAATCTAATCCGCACCCATATCTAATCCGCAATAGTTTTTGCCGATTTCTTAAACGAAAAAAAGTTAGTTCGCGGTTCTAATCTGTACCTTTCCTTCAACCGTCCCTTGCCTACGAGGCAGACTGATTCAGTTATGAGTGATGACGGTAAGTCTGATGAAAAATAAATTATAAATATTATATATTATATAATATTATAAATAATAAATAAAATAAATTATTGTATTGTATTGTTCTTATGGCATGTACAGTAGCTCTATCATTTTTCCAAAATCCAGCTCATGACCGCGAATCTAATCCGCACGCGATTCTAATCTGCATCTGATTTTTTAGCCCTCTGAAACTGTAAAAAGGGCGCGGATTAGATTCGAGAATATACGGTATGTTCATTCACAAAATCTTATTCTGCTGTTTAATATTTTATATTCCAAATTTATCAATGAATTCTCTCCAGCTTTATTTTGGTATAAGAAAACAAAGCCCAGTAATTACCAAACCCTTACTTACTTACTTACTTACTCCATGGAGCAGAGGCCCTCTTGAGGAGCTAACAGGTTTTCAGCTAGTCAAGAAATTCCCTGCATTTTATGGAACCCGAAGGGTCATTATTGCAGTCACAAGTGTCTGCCACCTGTCCCTATCCTGAGTCAGCTCAATACAGTCCACACCCCCACATCCCACTTCCTGAAGATCCACCTTAATATTATCCTCCCATCTATGCCTGGGTCTCCCAAGTAATTATCATGCCTTATTTTAATTTAAAAAAAAACTGCTTCAATTGTGGGAAAATGTCTGCCAGTAAATATGTTATACAGCATATTACCTCTGTAGCAAGAAGTGGTTTCCTGCTAGGATGCGACCTCTGACCACTTCATTGAACCCCTGACTGCGTGTTGCTGCATACAGTTGCTCTGTTGATCTATCCTCAGCAGCGCGCAGACCAAATTCAATTCCATCATACCGTGCCATATTACTTGCAACCTCACACTGATTCAGAACTGAGTAGCATGCTATTGATGATGGCGTGTAGGGCATTGAAACCTACAAGAATTAAAATACTGTACTATTTGTATACAGTTAATTATATCATTACTGTCCAAATTGTAGTGTCATACTACCAGGCAGATTATTTATTTAAATTAATATTTTCTAAAAAAATTGTTTGTGACAATGGTTCGGATTTAAAAATGATATGTCTGTAGAATTAGTTAGGAACTGTACACACAGCATAACATGCCCAGAACATTCACTGTATCTTGCATAATTAACTCTGACAACCATAATACAACAACCAGAACAAATGTATTGACAATAAATAATTTGTTTCATTTTTCCCTACAGATTTTCTTTACTTAGTGAGTTACACTTGAGATGTGAGCAGAAATGCATGCAGGTCTTCATGCAGTGTCCAATGTTGCTGTGAAGTTTCCAACTTAAAAATTGTAATGTGTCAACAAATTTAATAAAACTCTCCAGGATCAAATTTTATAAAAATTCAGCCCCTCTTGAGACGTTATATGTAGCCAGACAGACATTACAACAGTACATAAAAACAACACAAGAATTCAAGCCTTCTGGGTGTCACAACAAAACAACATGTCTACGAATTATTAGAGCACATCTTTATTTCTGTACCTGAATTACTTCTGCTCCTGCTTGCTCCAAAATGTCTGCAACCTCACTCCACAACTCCACCACTTCAACAGACATCCCTGGGCAGTGATACTCCTTTGGTATTCCAATTCTTATTTTAGTGATGTCTATATTTTGACTCAGATCCGGTGGAATAAAATCATCTTTTACTGTAGTAGAGTCCAGTGGATCATGGCCAGCAAGAACATCTGACAAAAATTTATTTCACAGTTAAAATTATTTAAAATTCCTTGTGAATACTCTACACACAATATTTTTATGGAAGTGATGATTCATGCTGTGATCTGTGAAGTTAATTTATCAATTTATCAGTTCATAAGCCATCTTAAATGATAATTCAAAGGAAAGTATTAACCCCATTGCTATACATACTTAACAGCGTAGCAGCATCATCTACTGTTCTGGTCAGAATCCCTGGTACATCCATGGAATTCACTAATGGTATGAGACCATGACGAGACAGCAGGCCATAGCTGGGTTTCAAACCCACAACACCACAATATGCAGCTGGGTTCCTTGTTGAACCTCCAGTATCTGAGCCAAGTGCCCTGAGTAGCAAAGTATAAATATATTTTTTCCACTAAATCAGCAGTGCCAAACTGCAGGTTTGTAGTACCTGAAATTACTAATAAAACCACCATGGCAATACAGTCCTTCGCACGCCACAATTGTTGCTCAGCTGGTCCAGAAACTCCCCCAATTTTATGGAACCTGAAAGTTCATTAACATGTTTACAGCAGCCCAACACATGTCCCTCTCCTAAGCCAGATTGATCAGGATCATGACCTCTTACCTTATTTATTTTAAGATCCATTTTACTAATATCTGCACTCCTATATGGCCATTAAACTTAAATTACATTTTCATAATAATGTTATTACTGTATTTAATAAACATGATGTACAGACTTCTGGCATTTCAAGTTCAAAATTTCTTATCTACTTTATTTTACCTTGCCAACCATTATCAGTACCGATAAATACTACATGTAACATTTAAAAATTCCGGCACCATCTATATCAGAGCATAACAAACTCTGGACCACCAAGAGAGCAGAAGGAAAGAAAGGTCATAAAAAGATAAATGGTATCGATTTCTAACATGAATCGCAGAGAACTGTAGCATGTCAGGACACAGTGTTAAGATGAGTGAGACAGTAGTAACTTTTAGGATGCAAAATTCAGCAGAAAGCTTCAGTGTGTTGAGAAAAATGTTACTGCACCAATAAACCAATTTCAATCCAGTAAGAATCACTTACGCAAACACAGTTCCTGAAGCTACTGCAACGGCACTGCCTCCAGAACTGCCACCTGCAATGAACCAATTGCCCTCACTGTTAAGTGAAGAAAGCTGATGAAGATTCCGGCATCCCATTTTGCTATCATGGATGGCATTATATCCCCGTATATGTTCTGTGGATTCTTCACTCTTTTCCATGTTTCTTATTAATGTATATTTTTCTCCTGACTGCCAAATATTCTTACTTGGACCATGGATTGAATCCACAGTGCCTGACCTGTAGCAACATAACATGTATAGAGAGGCAAATAAAAATGAATGTGTAATTATGTACAGATAATGAAACAAAATGACAATTAAGTATGGTAAGGGAGGAAGGGGGCAGTTGTACTACAAGTTGTACCATATATTTGTTTGCGCTGTTACTTTACATAAAGCTGAAATCAAACATTGCCACTTTTCTAAACAACATCAGCACCACCACTACCGCCACCAACAAAAAACAACAATGATTATGACAACTACCGTCATCATCATCATCATCATCATCATCGTCAAGAATTAATCATACAGGAAGTTTGCTGATATTCTGTTAAAATGGGTGCAGTCTGGGAGTCTCAATCCCTACCAGAAGCAGTTTGAAATATTAACACCCTTACATCAGTTTTCACAAAGATATGTCTAATATTACTTACCCCATTCCAAATTCATCCATGTTACATTTCCCAAGCAGGATTGCTCCTGCATCTTGCAGTTTTTGGACCACTGTTGCATTATACTGGGGCCTAAAAGTTTCCAGCATCCGTGAGCTACATGTTGTTTCTATATTAAGCGTACAGTAATTGTCCTTTACTGCCACTGGAATGCCATCTAATATACCTCTGATGTTACCTTTGGATAAATAAGATTATTAGGTCCTCTCATTAAACCATAAGCTTACAATAAAATCTGTACAGCTAGATATGGTACAGTCATTACCATTTATATACCTGCTATCTGCCTCTTTGGCTTGAATCTCTGCCACTTCCCTTGTCAATCTAACAAAGATATTTAATTTCTTCAGTTTTTCAGCCTGTTGTAAGCAAGCTGCACAAACGTCTGATGGCAGAAACACACCATCCTGCAGCTTTCTACTAATCTGGAATATGAATCAAACAGAAGGGTTCTGATACTAAAAACTGACAAACCTACACACTATGAGCAGCAGTATTTTGCAGTGATTACAGATATGCGTGCAAGAATGTAAGTATTCAAGTCTATTATGCGACAACTGTAGCGGTGAAAGTAGCACAGCGAGATTTACTGTACTCGGCTAACAAGCACCATGGAAATGTGCTAGTCACTATGAAAACTAGCTTCATTTACAGGTTCACAATTAAAGCAGCCCGTCAGCAACACTTTCGAAGCATTCACGAATGGATTGAATGATATTATTCATGAACATAACCTTATATTAAAGAACTAACATAACCTAGCAAACTAGAACGAACTTAATTTATCAACGTTAAGTGATCAAGAATGCATGTCTGTAGTGAATTAAAAAATTACATTGTCCGTACCTGTCGTATTGATAAGGAAAACATATTTTAAAGACTTGTCAATTACAAATACTGAAATATTTCATTTCTCCTAGCATAACTTTTGTACCGAAGTACTATCGATATATCGTCCTACCACCACTCGCAAATGTTTCGACCCGCACGCAAAGGGAATAGGATTTAACCTCGAAATGGTTTCGGAGAAACAAGGGACGTGCAGTGGAGATATCTGCATGTTGTGTTATAATAAAAAAGCAACACAATACTACTACGTATTAGATTTAATTTTTGTACGCTTCTGACACGCCAATGAAGCATATATTTCGTGCGCAGAAAATTACGTTTCTTTATGTACCACCAGAACGAAGTACAATTTGTTCTATAACCATTTTTTTAGCCTGATGTAGGCTACATGTAGGCTGTCTTCAGTTTTAACACTTGTGTCATCTCATTTACTCGTTGCTCCCTGCAGAATAGTGTGTAAATCGCAATAACATTTAAAAAATATAGAGATGTGACGTTAGTTCTTAATTCTTAACTATTTAAAAAAAAGTGACCGTCTCTGTTCCCAGTTTTTCAACTGAGCGAAAGTCGCCGGTGTTGAACTGAGGCTGACAGATCAGTCCCTTCGATCTCAATGCGTCCCCGCATAAAAACATTTTCGGCCCGTTCACGGTATTTAAACGGGCTGCAGAGTTTGAAGAGAACGATTTCTGATTTTCGATTACGGCGTTTCGGGGAATACCTGAATGACTTAATTTGAACTGCGTGTCCGTGCCAGGTTCTCATTAAGTCAAGTAAAAGGGAAAGCCCCGCTCCTCTGCCCCTCACCAAACGCATGGAACATACCAAATACGTGGATGGCTGTGAAGGAACGTGTATACGCGTGCAGTATCGTGAGAATTTCAATGCAAGTTGACGTGTAAAAAGGGTCTAAGTAATGTGTCCGAGAAAAGGTGCACGGAAAGGAAACAATGACTTCGGTTCCTCAAGTTAGGTAAGATTCCTGTATTTCGTTTTCATCTAAAACCAAGCTGTATTTAAATGCACTAACCTCAGCGCCTACTGAGTAACTGCCGACCTGAAAGTAACCTTTTCCGAAAGTTTACACGCAGCAGTGCATGATCACTTCCATCCTTTTCTTTGCTTGGAAGTCTTCTCGGGGGTAAAAAGACGGAGCGTGAAACCAAACCTCTAGTCTCCATATAAACCCCATGCGTGGTACATAATTGTGAAGAATGGGGAGTGACATTGCTTTCTGTGCAACAGCGATCGCTACTCAAAGGCATTACGAACTCTTGCACTGCCAATATATACAGTAACGTGAGCCACATATTAATTGTGAATCGGTACTCATGTGACGCGTACGTAGAAACATTTATTTGAAGTTAAGCAGGAATTATGATTCGACTTTATAAAGATACTTTTATTCTTTTGTTTCTTTTTTCTTTTGCAACACGTAGCAAGATAATGCAGGCCTCATGCAAGATTTATAAGATGAAGTGTTTAAAATCAACATAAGAAATTAGATTCCAAAAATGATTTATGTAGTTAATATTGTATTAATTTTATTTCATAATGTTTGTCTATATGCTACTGTACACATAAACACATTTTTACTATACCACATAACATCACCAAGAGCTAATATCAACTGGTGTCCTGTTATTCAGCTCCTTGGGTTGCATGTTGCCCAAACGTGTTTCAGTTTCAACTAACAGACATCCACAGATGTAAAACGCTTTTTGATTATTTTATTACTACACTTTTTCAGCACGGGGGTGTCAGGCATGACTTATGTATTATTTCTTGCCAAGCGAAACAGTTGCTTGAGTTAATGTTTATTTTTAAATAAGAAATTTGATATAAGGAGCGTTATTACTGGCAAGTGGTAACAAATTATGCACTCGTGTATTGTAAGTAAGTTCGGTGCGCAGTTTGAACACTTTGTTATCCAACTAATGCACAATATACAATATGTAGGTAAAATTAAAATTATAAAGTATTTAAAAGTTCTCCAACATGTTTCGGATCACAGAGGATCCATCATCAGGGAGCCTTGACCAGTGCGTGGCTAAAAATTACAAGAATGATTCTATCGTGTCCGTTGACACGGACAATGTCGGTGTTATGGCAGCATATTCCGACTCGTTGTGCGTGCGTGCGCCCGCGCGCGTGTTTATGTACTTCACTGTATAGAATCATACTTGTAATTTTTAGCCAAACACTGTACAAGGCTCCCTGATGATGGATCCTCTGTGATCCGAAACATGTTGGAGCACTTTTATATATTTTATAATTTTAATTGTGTCTACATATTATATATTGTGCATTAGTTGGATAATAAAGTGTTTAATTATCATTGATGCACGGTGCAAACATGACGATTCGGTGCGCAGGGTCAGTTGTGTAGACGAATTAATTCTCACTACACAAAGCGCTTTTACTTTTCCTCACCAGAGGTCAGAGGTGTTACGTACCTACACAAGACAATGAAAACAATAAATTAAAATAATTATTAGGTGTTGTTAAAAGAACGCATAGCCAACTTCCCGCCTGTCTGTGACTCAGTATCTGCGACTATACCGCTTTCTGGAATTTCATTATTTTCGGTACGGAAGTTAACTTACGAAAGTTGCCGAACAAGCGGAAGTTTCGTGAAAATAACCTCGGTGAAGATCATACTTTACTTAGTGGCGTAAATGGGTATCCACCCGTACTTTCCGTACTTCCTGACCGATTTGTGCGAAATTCTCTATAAGAGATCTTCCCGCAGTCCTGTTCGGAATTTCGCATTTCATGAAAATCGGTGCAGGGAAGAGAGTGCTTTTCTTACGGGCGTAAATGAAATTACACTTACATGTGCGCCGTTAAACCGCGTGACGTATTGGCAGTAAAAAGCTCGTTGCTAAAATCGGCGAACTGGGTCACGCAGGCTTATTTACTTTATGTGTTTTTTATTACGCACTTAAAATTCATACGTCTTGTATCTTGAGCCGAGTTCTTATGAGAGAGGCATTTACGTTTCTAATGTGGGGATAAATCCTCTCACAGTGTAATCTTACAGTGAAATACACCATGTAATAGTTCGCACGTATAAAGAGCAATTCTAACTCCTAACGGCTAATTCCCCGGAGCCTGTTGCACACCTTCAGCAATGGTCCGCTCTTCGCTATTTATCTTTTGAATGACGTAAAACGGACTACGCTTAATAGAGACTAAAGTGGAAACTTCTATGTGAATTGAGTTTTGTCGTCGAGAAATGTTTAATTTTGCTAGTAGAAGTTACTAAATTTTACAGATCAAAGAGAGGAGCAGTTTCGTGTAGAGCTGCACTATTTCATTTAATTAGCAGGCAAACGAGCTTGCTAATTCGGAAGAAATTTCAAACCGACTACTCACTTCGCAAAATGCAGCCCTTCAGACAATGGGCCTTACGGTGTTTAAAAGAAATAGACAACGGGCTCCTATATTAATGCATATTTGTCTCATTGTGTTTATTTCATCATTTTTGGATTTTCTCAAATTCAAACCGTACTTTTTGTAGGTTATAACAAATTAATTTTTAATAAAGAATAATCATCTCAACATAAAATTCTGTTTTGTCCTACAAACAGTACCTGGTTTACAATACGTCGCTAGATATTTGGACCCAGAAAGTCACTGTCAGGCAAAATTTTTTTTTTTTTTTTTGAGAGAGAGACCATACCGTTGGGTATATCAAATTTGTATAATAGATTATGTACCGTCAATACACAACATACATCAAGACAAGATGCAACAATTGCAACTAGGTTATATTTGGCTACATGTTTCGGCCGTAACCGGCCATCTTCAGGCCAACTAAGAACAATATTAAGGCACAATAAAAATAGTTCTCAATGAGATCCAATTTCGTTCACATTAAAAAATTTTAATATTTTATCAAATTTTAATGTGAATGAAATGGGATCCCATCGAGTACTATTTTTACTGTACCTTAATATTGTTCTTAGTTGGCCTGAAGATGGCCGGTTACGGCCGAAACACGTAGCCAAATATAACCTAATTGTAATTATTGCATCTTGTCTTGATGCATGTTGTTTTATTGACGGTACATAATATATTATACAAAAAATCCGTAAAGGATGTGAGTAAAAAGGATGGTAGTGTGTGTTTAATCTTTTGAAACAGATTGTTTCTTAGGACATACCGATTTTCATGAAATGCGAAATTCCGAACAGGATGGCAGGCAGATCTCTTATACTGAATTTCGTACAAATCGGTCAAGAAATATGGACAGTGCCGGTGGATACCCATTTACGCCACTAAGTAAAGTATGATCTTCACCGAGGTTATTTTTACGAAACTCGTGCTTGTTCGACAACTTAGGGCATAGGACAGCTACATAAATATTCAGTAACATGTGCTAAAAAAATGTAAATTATGAACGTCTCTTCCTGGCACAAATATTTAAATAAGAGGTGGTTATAATTTGCATAATTTCAGTCCATGCTAATGAATTTTTATATAACTGTTTCAATTAAGAGAATAAAAATTTTGTAAGAAAGAGAATTCTTTCAAAAGTTTAAACGCCCGCTACGTTCATTTTATATCTTTCACGGCGTTCGTCTGACGATGACATTCAAGGCCGAAACGTGTAGCAAGCTATTGTAAAAGAAAAGCAGGTACTATATTCAAGCACGTTAGAAAAATTGCGGAAAGCAAGCATTAGCTTCGTCGTGCCTATCTGACTGTCCGCATGGAACAACTCGGCTCCCCTGGACTGATTTTCATGAAATTAGATATTTGAATATTTTCCCAAAAACTTCCGGGAAAACTCAATTTTCATTAACACCTGACAAGAATAACGGATATTTTGCACGAAGAACAAAATTAATTTTTTATCATATCTCGCTCAATTCTTCTTAAAATGAAGAATGTTTCAGACAAAAGTTATACAGAAAATCAAACCACACATCTTGTATTCAGGAACTTTTTCCCGAAAATCGTGCCGTTTGTGAGATAATGTGTAAAAAATTTTGTACAGCAGGGCAGGCCACAGATGACAATGTGGCGCATGCGCTTTGCATGCTGGGTAACCAAAGCTACAGACACACACTCAGAATATGTAATACTTACTGCTTTTCCACGGCAACAATGGTCACGTGAACGCGCCTCAATGTGACGTTATACGTACATTGCCTGTCTTCTTTTAATAAAAAGATACTGGACGGTATTATTCTCTAATAATAAATGAGTTATAACACACAGCGGGATGTGATCTGTGAAAATTATAACAAATCGGTTTACTGTTTCGATGGAAAGTTTAGTCTTGAAGGCAAGATTACTGTTAATAGTCAAAGCCCTATCGGCAGGGTAACTCAAAGAAAGCACACATTCATAGACTGATCGTGAGTTGGACTCATGTTTTCTGTCACCTAGTATGTCTTCTGAGCTGTAGAAGGTGGCAGTTGTTGGGGATGGTACTGCAAATGACGTCGCAGGAAGCAGCCATGGCTGATTTTGAGGAAACATCTCATTACTTGCCTGTGAATACAGAAGGCAATGACGAAGCTTGCACTAAGAATGTGCGCTTTTCAGTATGGGACTCGAACCGGGAACAGCCGTGACATATGTAGACAGTTATTCGCCAGATTCTCAGTTCAGCCAACCGCATTCAGTCTCAGGTCATTCCATGTAGAATTGGTTGTGGGTAAAATGCCAGTTTAACAGGGTTTTCTTTGAACATTTCGGCTTTACTCAACCATGCACACTGTACCATTCCACCACTACCCAGGAGTGGTATTCAGTCATCTGCCATAAACGCCATATAATCCCATGGAGGCAAGATTTAAATCCCAGAACGAGTCCTGTTGGACAAAGTGGCAATGGGACAGGTTTCTTTTTTAGTGCGTCGGTCTCCCCTGTCAGTACCACCCCCCTGCCCCCCCACACTTTTTTTTCTTCATTTATAACTGACGCTGCAGGAAATTTGAATTTCACAGCGTCCTTAAATAATACACAGACGCTGATGAGCTATGTAGTCTAGACGCCGTCAGTGTCGTTAAATAAACCGCAACAGCATAATCTGGACGAAACGTGACAAATTGGACGACGACTAGCAGGGTCATTCGACTTTGACGAAAAGGATGCATGTGAAACTGATATGCATTTTGGAGAAATGAGGTTTTGGGTTGCGAGCAAGATTTTTGAGCACGTTTGTGACCAGGACTGGGAGTAGGTATGTGAACAGGGCGGAGCAGGTTTGTGAGTAGGTTTGTTTATAGGGTTGTGAGCGGATTTGTCAGCCTGATTGTGAGAACGTTGTGACCAGGACTGGGAGTAGGTATGTAAACAGGGCGGAGTAGGTTTGTGAACAGGATTGTGAGCAGGTTTGTGAATAGAATTGTGAGTAGGTTTGTTTATAGGATTGTGAGCGGATTTGTCAGCCTGATTGTGAGAACGTTTGTGACCAGGACTGGGAGTAGGTTTGTGAACAGGGTGGAGTAGGTTTGTGAACAGGAATGTGGGTAGGTTTTGATTAGAATTGTGAGTAGGTTTGTTTATAGGATTGTGAACAGATTTGTCAGCCTGATTGTGAGCGGGTTTTTGGACAGGACTGTAAGTAATTTTGTGAACAGGATTTTGAGCAGGTCTGTGAACAGGTTTATGAGTACGTTTGTGAGCAGGGCAGAGTAGGGTTGCGGGCAGGTTTTTGAACAGAATTTGAGTAGGTTTGTTAATAGGATTGTGAGCAGCTTTGTCAGCATGATTGTGAACACACGGGTAGAAGGGAATGTGAGTAGGTTGTGAAAATAATTTTGAGTAAGTGTGTGAATAAATTGTAGATAGGGTTGTAATTGTGTTTGAGAATAGGATTGTGAACAGCTTTGTGAACACGAATGTGAGAAGTTTTGTGAACGGGTTTGTGAAGAGAATTTTGATTAGACTTCTGAAAATAATAGTGAATCGGTTTGCGGATAGGATTGTGAGTAGGTATGTGAACATGATGGTGAGTAGGTTTGTGGAAAGGATTGTGAGCAGGCTTATGAATAGGTTTGTGAAGAGAACTGAACTTTATTACGATTTGCCGCACAGTAACGTTTCCTGTTGCATCTAATGAACGCTTTTCACTCACATTAAAGCTATGAACTATAATTAAAAGCATTATCTGCGACCCAACACGCTCGCAATTGTACTGAGCCATATTGTTCTGTGCGAGCCTGCAAATATTCCAAGAAATTTTATAATGATCTGGGTCTTCGCATATCTTTACAAGGTACGTTTTGGGTTACACTTTACAGGAATTACGAAGCAATGTATCTTTCACAAAAAAAAAAAAGTTTAGACACTTTTTAAACAAGTCTCTACACCACTGTACACTGCAGACCATTCCATGCAGTTACTCCTGTAATTGAACTGTCATAGAAAACATTGGTTTCTAATGATAGGCCAATCATACGCAGTTGTTTGACTCACATTACTTCGTGGTACGATATACGAATTTCCTCTCGAACTTATGTATACATTCCACAGTTGGGTTAGTTTTAACAGTTTTTCATAGAGGACTCCGATAAAATTCTGTATCGCAGCCACTTAGAGCTAAATGTCTAAAATACAGCCAATTTTATTGGCAAATTATGAATATCATACTACGAAACGACCTACTATAGCAGATTTACCCTGTAGTGAATATTTTACAATTAGATTAGATTTCTATTTAAAGTGTAATTTATCAGTAATAATAATGCAGTTTCATTTTGCACCCGCCCCGTACAGCATGCAACAGCTCAATACGGCAGGCGATTATTTTCTCTCTGTTACTCAGTAAGTTAACGTACAACATTTACTCTACTTTTATAAGCATGTTTGAAATTGTTTATTATATTACATGAAGGGAGTATCACAGGATTACATAGCAACGAATGGAAATACACAGATCACGTGACCATTGTCAAGGTTACAGTACGTCCACCATAGTGTTGGAACGGTGTGTTTAAGAAAAGAGGAAATAATTTGTATTATATTATAGTTAGTTATTTACATACAATTTACAATTATAATACTGTTATATACTATATTAATAATAATAATAATAATAATATACAAGCTATCACAAATAGTTTAAACATTTATGATTGTTACGTCACATGGCAAACATCAAATGATTTAGCATTCCCAACATTATTTAATATGTTATTGTTAAGGGGCGCGACTGTCTGGAAGTATTACAATACGCTATTAAATTGTCAGCCCAGTGTGCTTAGTGCGCTCATACAAATTGGAACAGTGCGTGAGTTAAACAGTGTTTCGTATTTTACTCTTCTGAGTCATAACACTGTGTAAACGATATGTGGTACACAGTGTTTCGAAGGGACATGTTGCTTCCTTCGTCAGGATATCTTGAGGACGAGAACAACATAGTTCTCCGAAAAGTTTATAACTGTCTACCAGAATATACGGCGTCATGGCGCGGAAGCCCACAATAATAAATTTCTCGTTCTTTGGCATAGTGTTTGAAGCTTCACTGCGCTGGGCGCGTGTATCTTCACTCACACGCGACTGTCTCTTATACTAACATTTTCGTCAGCGGCCAGTCCAAAGGGCATATTCTTATGGTAAAAATATACATGAAGAATTCTGTTGTTTAGTAATGAAAAATTGGCTCATTGACTTTCATTGACTCTGCACTGCTGTCTGTCGTTGGCCTCGTTGTGTGACTGTGTTCAGGAGGTCCATGGCGACAACTCTGCTTAACGACCGCCGTTATGAATACAGTAATTGGTCACTCTATCTGCCAGTCCGTAAGGAACAAACGTGGTGACGGCTGTTGGTACGTCACAGGTTTACATCACGTAAAAGGACAGAATTGGTTTACAATTTAAAAAAAAAAGGAGAGCGTGTGTTTCTATCTGTTGTGGTTACGACGCAGTTAAGTTTCGGATAAGAACAGGATTTTGTGCAGCCGTAACTGTTTGGCGCCGGAATTATTTTTTTTAAATTTTAGCACACTAAACTAAACTAAACTAAACTCCGTGGCTTTAGTGCGCGAGCGAACCATACCGACAGAGCGGCCGCCGCCGGTAGGCGGATTTAGTGCCAACTTTTGCGGATAGAGGGGTGTCACGTGGTTAGCGCAACGGGTCCCCACGGCCGTTAATCTCTGTTTTCTGAACCTGGAGCCGCTACTTTTTTTATTCAAGTAGCTCCTCAG
>Ga0123357_10004228_pt1 | contig 16758 bp, 13 predicted proteins | sample TergutEmb28metaG_FD_89873 | JGI IMG/M metagenome (GOLD analysis project Ga0123357, IMG submission 89873) | Embiratermes neotenicus P4 segment gut microbial communities from Petit-Saut dam, French Guiana - Emb289 P4 | ecosystem: Host-associated > Arthropoda: Insects > Digestive system > Gut ... | reverse complement strand
ATTTTTAGTTAAACAAACAGAAAATGGCAAAAAAAACAGTCGCAGCGAAAAAAAGAGTCGTTAAAGTTGACGCAACGGGTCAGCTTCACGTTCACTCTTCGTTTAACAACATCATCGTAACTCTTGCTAATAGCGAAGGACAGGTTATCTCTTGGTCTTCTGCCGGCAAGATGGGATTTAGGAGTTCTAAAAAGAATACTCCTTATGCAGCTCAAATGGCAGCACAAGATTGTGCAAAAATTGCTTATGACTTGGGCTTGAGAAAAGTAAAAGCTTATGTAAAAGGTCCTGGTAACGGACGAGAATCTGCTATCAGAACCATACATGGAGCCGGTATTGAAGTCACTGAAATTGTTGATGTCACTCCATTACCGCACAACGGATGTCGTCCTCCCAAAAGAAGAAGAGTTTAATAAAAGAAGTTGTAATTAAAGAAGTTAGAAGAAATAATGGCAAGATATACAGGCCCAAAAACAAAAATTGCCCGTAAATTTGGCGAAGCAATTTTCGGTCCCGATAAAGTTCTTAGTAAAAAGAATTATCCTCCGGGACAACATGGCAACATGAGAAAGAAAAAAACATCTGAGTATGGTATTCAGCTTCGTGAAAAACAAAAGGCTAAATATACTTACGGTGTATTGGAAAGACAATTCCGTAATTTGTTCCATAAAGCTCAAAGAGCTAAAGGTATTACCGGCGAGGTGTTGGTTCAGTTACTTGAATCTCGTTTAGACAATGTGATTTATCGCATGGGGTTAGCCCGGACGAGAGCTGCTGCACGTCAGTTGGTTTCACACAGACATATTATTGTTGATGGTAAAGTTGTAAATATACCCTCATACTCTGTGAAGCCGGGACAAGTGATAGGTGTTCGTGAAAAATCGAAATCACTGGAAATTATTGCAGATAATTTGGCTGGATTCAATCATAGCAAATATGCATGGATTGAATGGGATCAACCATCGATGAGTGCAAAATTCCTTCATATTCCGGATAGAGCAGATATTCCGGAAAATATCAAAGAGCAGTTGATTGTAGAGTTATATTCTAAATAATAGATTACATGGCGATATTAGCATTTCAGAAACCCGATAAAGTAATAATGTTGGAAGCGGACAACAGATTTGGGAAATTTGAATTCCGTCCGCTGGAACCCGGCTACGGGATTACTATTGGTAACTCTCTCCGTCGTATCCTCTTATCTTCTTTGGAAGGCTTCGCCATTACATCAATTAAGATTGATGGAGTGGAACACGAATTTTCTACGATTCCCGGTGTCTTGGAAGATGTAACTAACATTATTCTCAATCTTAAGCAAGTACGATTCAAACGCGTAGTTGAAGATGTTGAGACTGAGAAAATCAATATTCATGTTTCCGGCACAGAGATGTTTAAAGCAGAGGATATTGGTAGGCAGTTGACCGGATTCGAAGTACTTAATCCTAACTTTGTGATTTGTAAATTGGATAGAAACGTGAGTTTTTATATTGAAATTACAATCAATAAAGGTCGTGGTTATGTTCCGGCAGAAGAAAACCGGACAGAAGGCGATGAAGTTAATCGAATTGCAATAGATTCAATTTTCACTCCGATCAGGAATGTGAAGTATCTTGTTGAGCCTTTCCGTGTGGAACAAAAGACCGACTACGAAAAGTTGGTGTTTGAAATAGAAACAGATGGTTCCATACATCCCAAAGATGCGTTGAAAGAAGCTGCCAAGATATTGATTCATCATTTCATGTTGTTTTCCGACGAGAAAATTCATTTGGAACCTACCAGCACTGAAATTAATGAAGAATTCGATGAAGAAGTACTTCACATGCGTCAGCTTCTGAAAACAAAATTAGCCGATATGAATCTTTCTGTTCGTGCTTTAAATTGTTTGAAAGCTGCTGATGTTGAGACTTTAGGAGAGCTTGTCAGGTACCAAAAGAATGATTTGTTGAAGTTCCGTAATTTTGGAAAGAAATCTTTGACAGAATTGGATGATCTGCTTGATAGCCTCAAGTTGACATTTGGTATGGATATCTCTAAGTATAAATTGGATAAAGATAATTAATAATGAGACATAATAAAAAAAACAGCCACTTAGGTCGTACTAATACGCACAAAGATGCGATGCTTGCCAATATGGCTTGTTCTTTGATTAAACACAAAAGAATTTTCACGACTGTACCCAAGGCTAAAGAACTTCGTAAGTTTGTAGAGCCGCTTATCACTAAATCAAAAGAAGATACAACTCATTCACGCCGTACTGTTTTCAGAAATTTGCAAAATAAACATACGGTGACTGAATTGTTTCAGGAAGTATCTCAAAAAATCGGCGATCGCCCCGGTGGATATACTCGTATTATCAAAACCGGCCATCGCTTGGGAGATAATGCAGCCATGTGCTTCATCGAATTAGTTGATTACAACGAAAATATGTTGAAAGAAAAATCAACTGCAAAAGCTAAAACTCGTCGTTCACGTAGTAAAAAAGCTACTGATGCCGCTCCTGTTGCAGAAGCTGTTGCGCCAAAAACGCCTAAAGCAAAAGCGCCAAAAACGGAAGCTACTAAAGTGAAGGAAGTTAAAGCTGAATCTCTTCAAGTTGAGGAAGTTGAAGTTGTTGAAGAACCTAAGATGGAAGAGTCTCCCCTGGTTGAAGAAGTTAAGGTTGAAGAGTCTAAGACAGAAGAAGTTCCTCAGGTTGAAGACGAAACAAAAGAAGAAACTCCTGCTGCCGAATAATATTCAACAAAATAAAGTAAAAACAGTTCCATTGTGAAGTGAACCCTAAAAGTCTTTATTTATAACTTTTAGGGTTTATTGTGCTATAAGGTTATTCTTTTTTCACGTGTATTTTCCTGAAAAATTTTGGAGAATATAAAGAAAATCCTATCTTTGTACCCGCAAATTAACATGGTGGTTGTAGCTCAGCTGGTTAGAGCATCAGATTGTGGTTCTGAGGGTCGTCGGTTCGAACCCGATCATCCACCCCAAGCGAAAGAAGTTGTCATAATAAATATGATAACTTCTTGCGTTTTAGGGCTTAACCTTCCCCGGATTCTTATTGATAAAGTCTTTCCAACTATTGTATTTACCTTCAGATAAAGGATTGTTACTTTGAAAAAAATGGCATAGCGCTGCGGCTAATCCGTCAGTAGCATCTAATTGCGGAAGCATATTTTCTTCCGGGATTTTCAAGTATCGCTTGAGCATATCAGCTACTTGTTCTTTGGCTGCTTTCCCGTTCCCCGTGATAGACATTTTAATTTTTAAAGGTGCATATTCAAAGATAGGAATATCGCGAGACAAGGCAGCCGCCATAGCAACTCCTTGCGCTCGGCCTAATTTGAGCATACTTTGTACATTTTTTCCAAAGAATGGGGATTCAATGGCCAATTCGTCCGGTAAATATTCGTCAATCAATCCTATAACTCTTTCAAAAATCCGCCTTAATCTAAGATAATGGTCTTCATATTTGTTCAATTCCAATACACCCATAGCAATTAATGAGGGCTTGTTATCTACTACCTGTAAGATACCATATCCCATGACCGTTGTTCCCGGGTCAATTCCAAGTATGATTTTTTCTTTTATCATTAAAAACCAAAATGTAATTATTTTTTCTATCTTTGCAGTTGAATTTCAAGAGATATTTGACTTTTTGGGGCATTAGCTCATCTGGCTAGAGCGTTAGACTGGCAGTCTAAAGGTGACGAGTTCGAGTCTCGTATGCTCCACAATCCATTGTATTTATATCCCTTCATTTATTCTACTCAATTCAAGTTTCAAATTTACGTCTTTTATTCGAGTTTCACATTCAGTCAAGTCAATCTTTTTGCTATAAATCCTACCTACAGGAAGTTAAAAAAGGGATTAAAGTTAAAATAAAAAGAGGACGATGCCCTTCACAGGTATCGTCCCCCGTCTCATAAATATAATGCATCAACGAGTAAAGTTCAAGTTCATTCAGCTACATTGCCATCTTTTTCAGTAGTAGCGCCACTTTGTTGTTGTTCGTCGGTGGTTGTAGTTGTTGTAGTTGCTTCTTGTACTTCAGTAGCTGTAACGTCTTTTTGTACTTCAACAACTGTAGTGTCTTTTTGTACTTCAATAGCTGTAGTTTCTTCCTGTGTACTTGTTACTACGTTTTGTGGGTCATCTTGAGATTGTACCTGTGCGTTAATAAACATAAATGAACCTAATGTTAAAACTACTCCAAAAAATAACTTTTTCATGACTTTAAAATATTAAATTAATAAAAAATTTGATGTACATTTTGTTTTAATATGGTAGCAATGTATGTGCCATATATAAAGAATTAAAACGTAATTAACTAAATCAAAGCCAATTAATAAGAATAAGAAAAAATCAGCAACTAAAAATAAGTGTGGAAATGTGGAAGCTTCCACGATGAATATGTGCAAGTTGTCTACTTAATTTTATTTTCGTACTTTTACGGCATGTAGATTCTAACCTGATGAAAGCAAGTGTTGAAAGCGGAATTCGTTTCAAAGCCGCATTGATTTATTTTATTGTCGCCATAGCTTGTGGTATGATGATATTATATGTCTACAAACTAAGAGGAGATATAGGTAACCGGAAAACATCCATCGAACAATATTATCAGACACTTTCTCTTACCAATGAGCTTATTTATTCTGTTAATCAGGCTCAATCTGAAGCCGGTTTGTATGTAATAACCAAACATTATCTTCATTTGAATTTATTCCGCGAAAAAACAAATGAAATAGAAATTCTGATTGATTCTTTGGAATTAATCAGTGGTGATCCTCAGCAAAGCGAAATACTTCACGAAATCAGTCTTTTGTTGAAAGAAAAAGGGAATACTATTTCTATATTGAATAATTTATTTCAAAATCAAAATCCCATTGATCCTATTAGCCAACGTCTTCTAAAGTTAGACCCAAACGTATTAACGGATTCCGTTCAGGTAAAAAAAATATTGAAAGATACCATAATCTCTACAACTTCCCAAAAAGGTTTTTGGGAAAGAATCGGAAATGTTTTTTCGCCTCAAAAATCTGTCGACACCCTTGTTTCCGTCAAAACTTTAACAACCGATACAATTAAATTGCTTTCAGAAAAACGAACCGGTATTTTATCTGAAATGAATGAAGCTGCCCAACAGGCAAAAATCAGCTACACAAGCCATATAACCGCTATAGAAAAGCAAGTGAATAATCTGATTAAAACAGACCAGGAAATTTCAATACAACTGTCGAGCCTGTTGAATAAATTATCCAAACAGACTTTTGAATCTACTTTATCTGAAATCAGAAAAACGGAACAACTCATACAGCGTAATTATACTTTTTCAATTATTGGAGGAAGTATTGCCTTAGGTTTGGTCTTATTTTTCATTTTACTGATTATAAATGATGTGAATAGAGGTAAGGCAGCCCGTTTAGCATTGAAACAAATGATGGAAACCCGTCATCAGTTGTTGCTCTCCGTTTCGCATGATATCAAGAGCCCTCTTAATTCCATTATGGGGCAATTGGAAATACAAAAAAACGACAGATTTCTTACGGAAAAGCAGATAGCTTCAATGCTTAATTCAGGAAATCATATCATAGCTTTATTGGAAAATCTTCTTGAATTTTCGAGTCTTGAACAAGGTACTCTTACGGTTTCCGAAAGTAATTTCAATCCGTATGAATTGTGTTTGCAAATGATGGAAATGTTTACTCCTTTGGTACAACGGAAAAATTTAGCTCTCGAATATGAACTGAAAATAGATAAAAGTATAGAAGTATACGCTGATGCGCTCAAAATAAAACAAATTGTTATCAATGTGCTTTCCAATGCTGTTAAATATACTTCGGAGGGGAAAGTTATTTTCTTTGCGGATTACAAAAACAGCCAATTGTTTTTCGATATCAGAGATACCGGCGCCGGAATTCCGGAAGACCAGATAGATGTGCTTTTTGAACCTTTTTCCAGAATAGAAAAAAATAAAGACTTAGCTCCCGGAAGCGGTTTGGGAATGTATGTTGTAAAAGGACTTATCGATTTGTTATATGGAAACATCATGATAGATTCGACAGTGGAAAAAGGGACAAATATAGAAATTACAATACCGGTACATCCAGCCAAAAAGAAAACGATTTTTTCTCCGAATAACATTTTGATAATAGATGACGACCCTGCTTTACTCACGGTAATTAAAGACATGTTTTTACAATTAGGATATGTTGTTGCAACCTGTCAAAATCCTGAAAAATTAGAAGAAACAGGTATTCATTTCGAAGATTATGATTTGGTAATTACCGACATGGAAATGGGAGCTGTTTCAGGGAAAGATATTTTAAATAAGATTAAAGCAATGAATAAAATCATTCCGGTGCTTGTCATGACCGGCAGAAAAGATTTTAATGAAACCATAGCAATAAAAGCAGGTTTTGATGGCTTTATATCGAAACCGGTAACTATGAAAGCGTTGCAACAACTCACCGGCAAAGAAAATATAACTAAAGAATCGAACGAATTTGCGTCTATAGAAGAGATGTTTGGAGACGATGAAGAAGCTATGGCTGAAATAATGAAAGTTTTTGTCGAAACAACGAAAGAAAACATGGCCGGATTGGAGGAAGCTTTATCTTCCGGTAATTTTTTGAAAGCCAAGAGCATATCTCATAAAATGCTACCCATGTTTCAACAAATGAGGGCATCGGAATGTGTTGAAATCCTGAAATGGATGGATTCTTCCCGCATAGCCAATGAAGAAAAACTACTCCTTTGGAAAGAAAAGATTACAGATTTGATAGCTCTTGCGGAAAAGTTAATCAAATCTTAAGTCCAAATCGGTGCATCATATTGTAAAGTGTCTTCCGGTCTATCTTCAGAATTTTGGCCGCTAAAGTTTTATTTCCTCCGACCCTTTTAAGGGCGGTTTCTATTTGTTCTTTTTCATTTCCCGGTCTTAAAGCTAATTCGTCTCCTAATAACGGATCAGAGAGTATAGGTAAATCTATGGGCATAATTTCATCCTTTTCTGCGAAAAGCGCTGCTCTCCGAACAACATTCCTCAATTCCCGCAGATTTCCACCCCAATAGTATTCGTTTAATATTTCCATCGTCTCTTTGGAAAAACCTGTTATAGATTTATCCAACTCCTGATTGGCCTGTTCCAGAAAATGTATGGAAAACAATTCAATATCTTCTTTCCTTTCGCGAAGAGGCGGAATTGTTATTGAAAACTCATTGAGCCGGTGATATAGGTCTTCTCTGAATTTTCCTTGCAAAATGGTATCAGTCAGGTTTTCATTTGTAGCTACGATAATTCTGACGTCGACTTCAATATCTTTCGTCGAACCAACCGGACGAACTTTTCTCTCTTGTAAACAACGCAGTAACTGTATTTGAACTTCGTATGATAAATTGCCAATTTCATCAAGAAAAACGGTACCGCCGTTAGCTTGTTCGAATACTCCTTTTTTATCTGCAATTGCAGAAGTAAAAGCGCCTTTCAGATGACCAAACAATTCACTTGGAGCTAATTCACGGGAAAGACTTCCGCAATCAACAGCAATGAAAGGAGCATTTTTCCGGTTACTAAACTCGTGTATGCGCTTTGCTGCGTATTCTTTTCCGGTACCACTTTCTCCCAAAATTATTACAGACATCAACGTTGGAGCAACTTTTTGCAATTGCCGATCCATCTCGATAGCTGAGCGGTTTTTCCCAATCACATTTTTGGAAGATGCAATTTTTGCATTTACATCAGGTTTTTCGGATTGGTTCTTATTCTCCAATGCTTGATTAACTTTTTGTTTGAGAACAGACGGATTAAGCGGTTTTTCAAGATAGTCAAAAGCGCCAAGCTTCATAGCTGACACCGCGCTTTGGATTTGTCCGTAGCTGGTCATTACGATAACAGGAGTTGGCTTTTTTTGTTCTCTGATCCAAGCTAATAACATAATGCCGTCGCCATCCGGCAAGCGCAAATCCGTCAAGACAAGATGATATTTTCCAGCGAGAAATTCTTTTTTCGCTTGCGATATATTGGAAGATAATTCCGCTTCAAAATCATTTTTACGGAACCAATTTATCAACATGGTTCCAAACGAAATATCATCATCTACTATTAATACCCTTTTTTGCATCAAAACTTTTGAATATTTTATCCTTTTATTATTTTGTAAAGCTTTATTATTCAGCAAATTAAGCCATTAGACCATTTTGCTGACGTCAGCAAAATGGTCGGAAATATTTACTTTTTATTCTTATTATTTTTCAAAAGCTTTTTTTCTTCTGAATTTAATCTACGCTCTACTTTTTTTACATCTTCAGCAGGTGGTAAATTTTCAGGAAAAAATCCTCTTTCAATCATAAGTTTCCGAACCCCGAAATTATTGTCAATATGTTCTTTTTCAATTTTAGAAATACCTGATAAATTTTTAATTTGAACATTTTCCGTAGTCATAGCTGCTGCAAAGTCTTTAGCTTTTATACTCACAGTTGGAAGGAAATCAGCTACAGGACGGTTCTCCGGAATCTCCATCTTTCTCTTCAATTGGATTGTACTCAATTGAAAAAGAGCCTGATCTCCTTTAGAACGTATAATAGCAAATCCTTTGTCATCAACTCCATGCTCATATAATACTTCAGAAAATATTTTCTCAGTTTCAGCTAATTTAATTCGAGCTTTCACTCTTTCGTAATCTAATATACGCTCTTCTATAAGCTCTGCACGCCTGGTTTGAATTGCAAAATAGTTTTGGGCGAAAGCAATTTCTTCTTTTCGACTATCTCCATTTTGTGCAATTAAATAGCAAGCATAGCGCGTTAAAAGAATGTCATCAATAGACTTTTCTGCCCCAGAACCTATTGTAACCATTTTGCTGACGTCAGCAAAATGGTATGAAACATTCTCGCCGGAATTCATACCCGATTCCTTTGCTTTGTCAATAATACCTAAAAAGTTACGCCACTGAGTATAGCCCAATACCTTTTGTAGTTCCCTGGCGCTCCAGCACTCAATTCCATTATATTCACAAACAATGTTTTCAAAAGTCTGGAATAATTTTTTAATTTCATTTGTTTTCATTTGAACGAAAGATTATGATTAAACATTTATCAATTATTTTTACAAAGTTAAGATGTATTATCGAATGCAAATGTAAAAAATTTAGACAAAAGATATAGTCTATTTGATTAATATTTTTTCTACAGAAATATTTATTTATACATTTGCACATTAAAAAATATAGAAGAAAATATGCAACCCATTGAATCGCATACATTATCATCGGGACTTAAGTTAATCCATTCTTACGTAGATTCACCGGTTTCTTACTGTGGATTTACCATCAATGCCGGGACACGAGATGAAAAACCCGAAGAATTCGGAATTGCCCATTTTACAGAGCACTTACTCTTTAAAGGAACATCCAAACGCGGGTATAAACACATCATCAACAGAATGGAAAATGTGGGAGGAGAACTTAATGCTTATACGACTAAAGAAGAAACTTTTATATATGCTGTCTTTTTGGAAGAACATTTCGAAAGGGCTTTTGAATTGTTATCTGATTTGGTGTTCCATTCTCAATTCCCTGAAAATGAAATAGAAAAAGAACGAGATGTTATTCTCGATGAGATTAATTCATATAAAGATAATCCGGCAGAATTGATTTTCGACGAATTTGAGAACTTATTGTTTTCTGGCCATGAAATGGGACATAATATACTTGGAGAAATAAACACTTTAGAAAATATTCATAAAGAAGACTTTATCAGGTTTTATCAATCTTGTTACCAACCTCAAAATATGGTCTTTTTCTCAACAGGAAAAACACCTTTCAAAAAAATTGTCAAGCTTGCTAACAAATATGTAGCAGATACTGTTCATTCAAATTTTTCTCAGATGAAAAGAACTCCTCCCGGAACAATGTCTGCACAATCGAAAACAGAAGATAAAGATTTATATCAGAAGCATGTAATAATCGGTACTCTGGGATATAATATGTTTGATAAAAACAGAACTTCCTTGTTTTTGCTTAATAACATGTTAGGAGGCCCTTGTTTGAATAGCCGGTTAAATCTATCTTTGAGGGAGAAATCCGGTTTGGTATATAATGTTGAATCGAATTTAACATCTTACACCGACACCGGCATTTTTTCCATTTATTTCGGGTGTGATCCTAAATATATGGAAAAATGTATCTCTTTGGTAAATAAAGAGCTTAAGTTATTGAAAGAAAAAAGTCTGACTACTTCACAATTAGAAGCCGCTAAAAAGCAATTAAAAGGGCAATTGGGAGTATCCAGCGAAAACCGTGAAAACATCAGTTTGGGAATGGGAAAGAGTTTTCTACACCGGAACAAGTATGATAGCTTACAGGAAATATATCGAAAAATTGATCATGTAACAGCCAATCAATTATTAGATACTGCCAATGAAATTTTTGAAGACGACAGAATTTTCAGATTGATTTATTGATTAAAACTTTTTCAAGATAAATTCCGGATTAAATCTAAGATATACGTTAAAACTGTAATCCGTCCATTTTAGGTTTAAATCGGTATAAGTTTCTATTCCTGCGCCAATGTTGAGATTTTTAAGAAGTTGTTGAGAATACATCAATTTTGTCGTGAGTAATTTTCTTTCCGGAAGCAATTCGTTGGGATAATTGGGATTAAAAGAGCCCAAAAGCTGCTCTCCATTGAGGGCATAAAACTGTTTAGCATACCAATAACCGGTCATAAACGAAAATAATGTTGAATTGAGTTGTACTACAGGGTAAACTCCCCAACCATCCCGATAAGGTCGCTGTGTTTTATCAGGCAATTTATCATAATATCCGGCAATATATGTTTTCAGCGCTACCGACTTAAGAAATCTGTTTTTCAGAGAATATTCCATGCAAATTCCGGTAGCAGCGTTTCCCATCACAATCATCGGTGGTGGGGATACATTTATTTGTCCACCACTATGATTAATCAGGAGTTGAAAAGGAATTGACACTTGCAATTGATTTTGAGGTTTAGTTAACATCCCGTTAAAAGACATCCCAAAGGTTAAAAGCTCCGGAACAGAATCACCAAATTCAATATAACGCCGCCAATCTACCCAAACATCTCCGAAAAATCGTTCGTTCTTGTAAACAAGCTGTAATCCGCTTTCCGGCTTTTCTATAAGCTGACTTTCCCATTGATATAAAGGTTCAATAAGCCGGTGATTGAGCCCTCCATAAATATTTCCTAAGACTAAATTAAATTCAGGATTAATGGCATATTGCATCCGGGCAAATATTCCATCAATAAAAAGACCTCTATTATCCCTTTTTTGTTCTCCTGAAAAGTAGACCTTGTGTATGCCCAGTTCGGCACGAAATTTATTATCAATCTGATACGCAATTCTTGGAAGAAAATTTGTTCCCGGCAAGGTTCTTCCTAATTCTACAGGACTAAAATATTCATTATCTTTGAAAAAACCCGTCATATCAACAGCTAATGTAAGCTTATTGCTATCATTTTCAGATAATTGTACTGTTGAAAGCAAATTTTCCGGAATCCATTGGGAATGTACGGATATCGAGACAAGTAAAAGAAAAAAAGATAATATGTTATATCTGATTTGCATAAACGAATGATTGAAGTGCAAATTTACAACGAAAAATATTATTAGCCGCAAATTACGCCATAACTTATACGTTTTTTAGTAATATTTGTATTGTTAAATTATCATAAAGATAATGGTGTTTTTGCTACAATGTATAATTAATCATCTTAATCTCAAAATACTTGTTTTTTTTGTAGAAAATTTTTAATATTGTACTTTCAATCATCCTCGGATTTGGGAAATATTATTTAATGCATTTCAATAGACACATGAAAAGAACACTAATAACATTTTTATCATCATTGTGTATGGTAATGATGCTGCAAGCTCAACAGCAAAGGTATTTCACCGGCTCGTTACTAAATGATTCGGCGTATGCCCAACTCCCACAAAAGCCGGTACTGCTTACGCGGAGTTATGATGTTTTGCCCAATAGCCATTCGCTAAGACAATATTGTCCCGTCACAAGAAATCAAGGAACTTATGGTACTTGTACGGGCTGGGCTACAACATACGCTGCGCGTACTATTTCGGAAGCAATAACCAACAATTGGCTGGATCCTGCTCGGATAACAAAAGAGGCTTTTTCTCCTTTGTTCGTCTATTCTTTAGTAAAAGGAGAAAAAGATTTGGGTTGTCAGGCAGGTATCTATTTAGGAGCAGCTCTCGAAACTTTAAAAAGAACAGGTACAGTGAAATACCACGATTTTAATTATAATTGTACCTCATCTATGTCTATTCCCGGAGAATTACAATTAAAGGCAAGGTTTTATACTATAGATAACTATTTTGCTTTATTTTCCGATATGGATTCATATTCGAAGAAAATCAATACTACAAAAAAATCCATTGCCGAAGACCGGCCGGTAGTTATATCCATGGAAATTTTTAATTCCTTTCAAAAAAACAATGAAGAAGTTTGGAGCGGAATTAAAGATGTCTCAGGTGGACATCATGCTATGTGTGTAGTTGCTTATGACGACACTAAATATGGCGGCGCTTTTTTGTTAATGAATAGTTGGGGTAAACAATGGGGTATGGATGGTTTTAAATGGGTGAAATACACCGATTATAGCCAATATACAAATTACGCCATGGAAATGTATGTGAGAAAAAAGAATGACTCTCCGCAACCAAGAATCGTTACACCGGTTTCGACACTTCCGGAATTAGTCGATTTGGTCGGTGAATTGCAATTTGTTCTATCCACGGGACAAAAGATGCGTCCCAATCTGCGAGTCATCAACAATATTCCTTATTATATCCTGAAAGGCAGTTATATTTCCGGAACACGATACCGCTTATATATATCTAACAATGAGCCTGCATACGTGTATGTCATAGGTTCTGATTTGAAAAATTCCGTGAGTAAAGTCTTTCCTCCGAACGACCACATTAGTGCGGCGCTGGTTTATAAGTCGAATGAGATTGCTATTCCGGATGAAAAATGGTACATAGAAATGGATAATACAAAGGGTAAAGATTATGTTTGTGTTCTCTATTCGCGCGATGAGTTACCTATTGATGATATTGTAAGAAGAATTAAAACAGAATCAGGTTCATTTTTCGATAAAGTTTATAAAGCATTAGCAGATAAAATAGTGCCGGTGAGAACTATTAAGTATGACGCTTCTGCTATCAAATTTAATGCGAAAAATACAAATAAAATTGTTATACCTGTTATTGTAGAAATCAATCATCGATAAAAATTACAGAGTTTAACAAATAAAACATTTGTTTGTTGTTTAAATTATTTAACATTGCAAATTAATTAGTCTTATAAATTACTATGAAACTTGCTGTATTTTTTATGACAATATTTTGGGCTGTTATGTTTTCGCTATATGGTCAAACGCAGCCCGAAGGAGTAAACATTGCTCCTACCGCTTATATTAAAAGTTACGTTGACCAAAAAATGGGAGAATGGCTTCAAAAAGATCAATATGAATCCGCAAAAGACTATGAAATCCGCACGTCTGAAAAAAACAAAATTACCAGGTACAATCAGCTTGAAAAAGAGGCTGCGGCTAAATACATAGAATTATTTGTTAAAGATGCCAATTGGCACAGCTTGCAAATTATAAATTACGATGGTAATAAGCAGGCATTTTTGATTAAATCGGCAGTGTGCGCTGATTTTATGATGCCTGTTCCTCGTGCTTCTGCAGGAGAGTTTGAAGCCGGATTTTCAACTTTTGGAATAATCAACCCCGAATTTTACCTTGATGGTAATGTCGTAAAATTCTCCAAACTGACATTTATAGATTCGAGAGGAACAAAATATACATACAATATAACGATTAACACCCCTGCATTAGCAGTCACCACTTGGCAGTTTCCTCTCTTACTCAGAGTGGATACCTATAAAAACTACTTGAACATAAAAGCATGCGTCAAGTCGGAATCACAAATTACAAATGTAGCGGTGTTAGTAAATGGACAATCGGCGCGAGGAATATCAGCCGTAGCAAATGATGGTTGTGATTTGGCTGTGAATCAAAATGTTACATTGGCCAAAGGAATGAATGAGGTAAAGATTGTTGTCGATAACGAGGCCGGACAATCTGTTTCTGATGTGTGCTACGTAAATTATGCAACTCATGCGCCTGAGGTGTTAGTTAACAGCAACAAACGGTTGGCTTTGGTTATAGGAAATTCGGCCTACAGTTTTTCTCCGTTGGCAAATCCGGTAAACGATGCTACCGATATAGCCGCCAAGTTGAAAAAGCTTGGGTTCGATGTGACGCTATTGACAAATAGAACAAAAGAACAGATGGAACGCGCCATTGACAAATTTGGCAGTGATGCGAAAGAGTACGATGTCGCCTTGTTTTTTTATGCCGGACATGCCGTACAATACAATGGCAAAAATTACCTGATGCCGGTAAATATGCCCATGTTAGGTATAGATGACGAACGAAAAATAGAATTTGATTGTACGCCTATGGATCGTGTATTGGCAAACATGGAGTATTCAAAGTGCAAATTGAAATTAATCATTTTAGATGCTTGCCGTGACAATTTTACCCGTAGTTTAACTGATAGCGGATTGTCGCCCATGAATGCTCCAAGGGGTACTTTTATTGCTTACTCCACTTCTCCCGGCTCGAAAGCATTGGATGGGACGGGAAGAAACAGCCCTTATATGACCGAATTACTGAAAAGAATAGCTACTAAGCAGTTGAAAATAGAGGAATTGTTTAAACAAGTACGGGAAGGTGTATTGGAAAGAACCAATGGACAACAACTACCTTGGGATCAAAGTTCTATTATCGGCGATTTCAGTTTTGGTAATTGACAGGCGAAAAAATACTAATCAAATGTCGTAACGTTTTATCTTGAAATATAAAAGTCATGAAAAAAATAAAAATATTCTTATCATTAATATTGCTCATTGAGGTAACATTGTCTTATGCACAAATTACAACATCATCTATTAGCGGACAGGTAACTGATTCTAATGGTTTGCCTGTTGAATCGGCAGTAATTGTCGCTGTTCATGCTCCAACCAACAGCCAGTATTCGACTTTTACTGATCATGAAGGAAACTATAGGATACTGAATATGCGTTCGGGTGGACCTTATTTAGTGGTTGTTAGATTGTTGGGGTATCGAGATGTTAAAGTTAATAACGTAAATCTTGCTTTATCCGGAGATTTAGTTTTAGATATTCGCATGGAAATGGAATTGATTGATGTACTGGATGTGGCAGTTTTCTCCAATTCTAAAAATTCAAATATGTTAACCAGCGATGCGGGAGCAATCACTAATGTGTCGGCAAGGGATATCAGCTTGATGCCGACCATTAACCGGAGCATTAACGATGTGATGCGTTTTACTCCTCAAGCTAACGGGCAGGCTATTGGAGGAGGCAATTACCGGCAGAACTTTGTTACTGTCGATGGCGCCGCTTTTAACAATGCTTTTGGCATAGGGCCAAACTTGCCGGGCGATGGTTCGCCAATTTCGATTGAAGCGCTTGAACAGGTTTCTGTGAGCCTCACTCCATACGATGTAAGACAAAGCGGATTCATCGGCGCCAATATCAATGCAGTAACTAAATCGGGAACAAACGAATTCAGAGGCTCGTTTTATACTTACATGACCGACAACCGTCTTCAAGGAAACAGAGTGGGAGATACATATATTAACAACCCTTCTTCGAAGACCAATATGTATGGGGTTACCTTTGGGGGGCCTATTGTGAAGAATAAACTGTTTTTCTTTGCAAACTACGAAGCCGAAAATACCATTGCTCCCGGACCCGCCCGTGTGGCGTCGACCAACGGAGTCGCCGAAGGAACAACTATTGCGCGACCAACGGTAAGTGACATGGATATGATGAGCAAGTATCTCCGCGATACTTACGGCTATGAAACGGGGCCATACCAAAACTACTCGTTCGAAAGTCCGGGTAAAAAATTCCTGGCTCGTATTGACTGGAACATTACTCCCTATCACAAGTTTAATTTGCGTTACAGCCACATGGATTCCAAAACGCCTTTCGATCCTTCTTTGTCGTCTCCTTATATCCCATCCGGCGGTGGACGCAGTCTCGTCATTCGCAACATGAATTCGATGTGGTATCAAAACTCCGGCTATTTTCAACACTTTAACTTCAATTCGCTTTCAGGAGAATTAAATTCACGCTTCATGGAAGGAAAATTGAATAACCTCCTGCGAGTTACCTATTCCAATCAGGATGAACCCCGAAGCGCTAATGGAAAAACATTTCCCTTTGTCGATATAATCAAAGACAATGCTGTTTATGCAAGCTTCGGAACGGAACTTTTTTCCTACAACAATTTGCGTCAAGTGAAAACATGGAATATTACCGATGAATTGAAATACGATTTAGGAATAAACAGTTTGACTCTCGGTTTGAGTTATGAAACGAATCATATCAAAAATGGATTTATGCGCCAAGGCGCCGGTTATTATGCGTTTAATTCATGGGACGACTTCGTGAACGGCGCTGACCCTGTATTTTATTCGATTACTTTCTCCAATGCGCCCGGATATAAACCGGTATTTCCAGGGTTCAAATTCGATCAATATAGTCTCTACCTTCAAAATGAAGTAAAAATTGGCGACAGGCTCAACCTCACCGGCGGTCTTCGTTTCGATCTCCCCACCTATCCTGCCTTTCCTGAAGCCTTGCAGACACATCCGATGATTTT
>Ga0123357_10004227_pt1 | contig 16759 bp, 9 predicted proteins | sample TergutEmb28metaG_FD_89873 | JGI IMG/M metagenome (GOLD analysis project Ga0123357, IMG submission 89873) | Embiratermes neotenicus P4 segment gut microbial communities from Petit-Saut dam, French Guiana - Emb289 P4 | ecosystem: Host-associated > Arthropoda: Insects > Digestive system > Gut ... | reverse complement strand
GTATATACCGTGTTTAAAATATTCAGTAACTATATTTGTTATATTTGTTGAATAAATACATTAAATGCAACGTTTGGAGGTTAGCGTCCTAGACGGTAGGACGCAAGGGCTGTAAAGGTTAATCACCCTCTCAGTAAGCCACTTCAATATTTCCAGTCAAAACACCTCACTTGCTTTCCCAGTAAAGAACTACACTGTATATGAAGTGTGGGCTGCAAAAGCATAGATGGTTTAGTGACTTGTTATGGGCTGGACAGTCGTGTTTCAAATGTCAGTGAGGCAAGATTTTCCACACCCGTCCACACCTGCCCTGGGCCCCAAGCCTCCTGTACAATGGATACCCCATTTTTTTCCCAGGGGTAAAGCAGCTGGGGCATCACATTGACCACCCACCACCATTTAACACCAAGGTTAAAGAAAGAGTAAAGCTATACCCCTACACCCCCTCTGGGCCTTCATGGCCTGTTCTAGAGTGAACTTTACTTTCACTAGATATTCAGTGTTGCAGTTGCCACAAAACTCAAAAGTCCTTGAATAAAAGTATGTTAAACAAAGTTCACTAAATTACATATCAACTGCATCATCTTCCTCAAGAACATAAAACTTCCCCCAGTTTCTAAACATTTCAGTATATAGTATATTTACACATATCCCTGTAAATCCTCTGCATTTACCATAATAGTAGTCACATGTTTAGGGAAATTCAAAATGAACATAACACTTTAACACTTTTCTTTAAGTTAACTAGCGAGCATACACATGCACCAACTCTGAAAATTCTCGAAGTTATGATCTGACAGAAAGAAGTAAGAGTAAAGTTTAAGACTTAAATAGCTCACTTTGTTATGCAATGTCACAGTGGACCTGCTAAGTTTACATTTAGTACAACGAAGTAACGATAAGTTACAAAATTACGCTTAACTTAAACACAAGAAAGTAACAGCTGCCAACAAAATTCTAAAATAAAACAGAGATTTTTCATCTTTTTGAAAGTGACTAAACACTATTTTCTATCACTGCAGGACAGGCAACATCATCAGTCACTATGAAGCAGTGACATCACCTGCTGTACAATAAGCTGGGAGGTAGTAGAAAATACTCTCTGTGGAATGTAAGGGTGAGAACTAGCAATATCCTTTACAAAGTCTAAATACATCAGTAACTCTGTAATACTGAATATATTGTACTTTTACACCACTTAAGTATGAAAAGGTCAACCTACAGAACATGGCAGCAAGTGCACTATGATATGCTTGCTCTAAAACACAGAAAAATTATAGTTTAGCCTCTAATACATTAGGTCAGTATTGCAGTTTGGGTTCTGCTATGTATAACAAAATGCCACAACTCATTACTGGAACTGTTGCTACATTTCAGCGCAAGAACAACATAAGCACACAATGTCACTTTATTCTATATTCTGGGGGTGCTCAGGTTATGTAAGATGTGTAAATAAAACACACTAAGTCACAGTTAGTTATAAAGTAGCAGCATACTGCAAAGTCACCAACAGCAACAAAAACAGCATCATAAACTTGGGAACTGATCTTTAACCACTAAAAATACTATTCCAAAACCACTCACCTAATACACAGGTCTACAAATTTAATATACGAAACATACACGATAAAAATAACCACATCATTAAAGTTTCTGGGGCTCGCCACTAACGTATGTGTCGGAATTAGCATAATAATCGTTTATGTACCATAAGAATATCTTGAAATTGATAGTTGCTAGATCTGTATTATATCATCTTTAGATACATAATAAATGATCTAGGGTGCACTGCATTTTACAGGGTATCTTGAAAGGAAATGTCAATTTACACGCAAGTCCTACCTGGTAAATGGGGATCTATCTTCACAAACTGCTTTTCAGATAATTGCAGAACTTCTATTAAAGCATTCCTGTATATTCCGTACGTTGAATCTGCACTCTCAAATGGTACAACTCTTTCGTCACAAAAGAAAAATATCCATTTCGACCAGTCAGTATCAAGTTTCGGTAATCCAATAGATAAAAACTTTGTGAGTGATCCACCTGAGAACAGGATAATATTACAATGCAAAATTAAAATGGGCCATTACGATACATATGAATTCCAAAATACTGAATGACATATCTGAAAATAATAACCTGACAGTCCAATTTTGAACACATTATCCCTTTCTATTGCCTTCACAGAGATGTTCTGCATCAAATTACACAATTCTGTAATTAAACTTTCTTCGTCCTGCACAACAGTTACCACTCGATTTTCTTCATCCTGCACGACTGTTACAACTCGATCTGTGTGCATTCTGCGAAAAATTTTTAGTTACTATTTTCACAACTTCACTTTCCAATCCGCACACCTCGTCACGCGCACTCGCCAACCAACTGTTCACACATCTGTGGCTCACACACGTGCCCACGAATCGTACACTTGGCCATGGATTACTGGTTCTTCGCGATCCACCAAAGCTTATAGAACTTCAAATGACAGATTGAATGGCATGGGTCATGATAATGGAGTGTCGGTTCGACCTATTGAAATCAAAGTGATTGCGTTAATGCAATACTCCTGATACCACATACAAGGATTTTTACGGTCCCTCTTGATCAGATTATGTTCTTCTTGGGATTGACTCTGTGTAGGAACATTATTGACACCCGCTGATTCATGACCGATGTCAACTCAACTCACGATTCGACAATATGTTGACACATTCCCTATAAGCTATTTAAATACCCAGGGGCATTAAAGTGCCAGCCATTTAAAGCGTTCACAGCCCTTCTTTCATGATTTCTATAAAAAAAATAATAATTCCACGAAAGCCATGTGAGATAAAGACTTAAAATTTAGAACTTACATTCAGTAAAGTTTCAGCGTGCTATATTGTGTGTAGCAGCCTTCTGGATGCAGAGGAACACCACACTGAGCACAGAGAAATCTAGTTTCTTTCTTGATATTTTTTTGCACGCGCAATCGCCATTTTCGTGTTGGAGTTTTATCATTTTTTGTGGGTGGAATATGGGCCATTTTGTGGTTATTTAGTTTTCCATCAAGCCTGCCAGGGGGGCCATTTTTGGGGGCAGATTTTGTTGGAGTAGGTGTAGGTGTTCTACTCGAGCCATGCGACTCGTCAGATGACGGAGATGATACAGCAACTTATGTATCAGATTTTCTGTGATATCTGATATGAAATCTAGGCATTATTTGCGGGAATTAGGATTATTCTTTGAAAAGGCAACATTGGAGAAGATAGAAAATACTTTTTTACGGCACTTGACAGTTTTACGACTGAATGGGTAGTAAGCCGTAAATTGTAATCTTGCCTGGGTTACACACACGAAATCGCAAATGACCCCGCCAGCCAAGCATACCTTCATCAAGAGAAATGTCCCTATCTGGTATATAATTAGTTCTGAAATTATTTACGACAATGCCTAAAATTGTACGGATTTTGTACACACGATTTTCGTTTGTTTCTGCTGCATTATTGTCATTGAATTGAAGGTATCTTTGGATAAGTTGAAATCTGTTCCTAGACATTGTTTGTGGAAATATTGGAGTCTGAAAATTTCTCTCGTTGACCAGTACAATTCTAATTTTAATTTTCGCACTTTACCAGTTACCAGGAGAGAGAAAAAAAAAAAACCACACACACACTGATTTTTTTCATTTCAATTACTGCTACTGGTTTCCATTCTTCACTACTTGCATGTTTTGTAACGGGGCGAGGCATTTTCGCGATCTGTTGTTGTGCATATAAATTTGTCTGGTCAACTACTATTTCAAGGAGTTCTGGAGGAATATAATGGTCAAAATAACTCATCACATCTTCTTCAGTTTCAACTGAAAATTGCACGCCCAGATTGCCTATGAACAGAGGTATTCTTGGTTGAAGATCGTTTTTAGAAAACCCTGTAGTTGGGGTAATATCTGTCTGCGGCTAGGGCCCAGTATTGAAATTTTACTCTCATTATCAATCTCATTGGCACTTTCAGATTCACTCTCTTCACTACTTGAAAATTCGGGAATATTATCTGTATCTGAATCACGTACATTCACAATTTCATTCACCGCATCAGTTAATTCTTCTTCAGTTCTAAATCCAATTGTTTTCTTTCCCTAGATTCCATGTTGCACTGAGAAGTATAAACTATCACACATACATGACTTCATGTATCAAAACTTCTTTATAGACTGTAGCCACAGACAGCCCAATGTCCCTCTGAACATAAGGATAAACACGGTTCATTATATCGCAATGTAAGCACAATAAGCTACAAAAAAGATAAAGATAACGTTAGCTAGATATACTGAAGCTGCTGTACAAGTTTCCCGCCAGGTCAGCTGATTTAAGCTGAAAGAGCACGATTGAAAAATTAGATCGACTAAGGTTGACAATGGCAATTTTAAGCATGAATTATTAAATCAACTAAGATCGACTATGGCAGTGAATGTGTTAAAACCGTTAAGAACATCGTATGAAGAACGTCATCTCTGCATAAAAACAGACATTCATGTGGTTGTGTGTATGAGAGACAGAGGTGTCACAAATGTTACTATATACAGGTAGCCCCTGTTTTATGCTTTTTCACTTTACCCTTTGCGAATACACAACTCTTAATTTACACCCGCAGAATTTCTTTGACTACCTCCGTTCTATTATGCGTATGCAATATCATTATTTATTTACGCCTTTTCTTTTTCACCCACTTTTTCAGCATAACAACAGGTGCAGAAAATGAGGTCTAGGTGTACAGGGCTGAAGCATTCAAGGTGCAGTCAATCCACACTTAAGACATAGCATTGTATGAAGTACGGATATTCCTACAACCTGCCACACTAGAATTGTGGTTTTCCTGATAGGCATAAGAACCACGATCATCCAAGCTTAGTAACACTTTTACCTTGCAGTCAAAACTTGTATCAAAAAAGTAATTTGTTATACTGGACGAGGACTCTGCCGTAAGTGCCGCAACAAGTACTGTTGACTATCAAGAGTTCATACAAATTGTTTTGTTACGTGTAATGTCATGGATCTTTACATAATAAACAATGTCTTTAAAAAAGCAATCTTCATTCAATAAAAAATATAAGCACTTGTAAGAGGCCATGCACAATATACCTGTTTGCACTAAATGTATTTTTGTTGGCATGCTGTGAGTCACTGGCAGGTTAATTAGTTAAACACATTTATAGATGCAGATCATTCTGTGTTGACCTCTATTCATGGAACATGAATGTTGTTTTTCACCGAGTATTTATACATTTGTACCTTTAGATCCACAACTCATTCTACATTTTGGTACCACAACATGAAGGACACAAAATAACATAACGTATTAAAGTGCATATTAAATGGACTGAAAATGATGCACTGAGAGAATAATGCAAAATCATGTTTTTAGAAAGACTGCTGCAGTCATGCTTGCTCCTTCCAACTGCCCAAGCTTTCAGTCATTACTAAAAGTTTATGTGGTGTACAGCATGAACCAGTAGTTTGACTTATTCTCTATATTAACTAATGGTACCATTAGTGGTGCAACTTGACATGTCACCAATCATAAGGTCATGCAACATGATAAGGTAAGGACTGGACGTTAGCAATAATGCCTGATTTTAATGTACACCAGAAACCATGGTAATAGTCGGATAAAAAAAACTAATTATGTTTATGCACTCTACTAGTGAGAATTATTGACATATATTAATTACAAAAGCACACAATTAGTTGTCCACAGTTCCTATTAATATTAAAGATATGGGTTTCCCTGTGCACACCACAGAGGCATACGGGGGGGCATGCAGGTATAGCTCTACCCATTCTTGACCTCAGTACCAGGTGGCAGTGAGTCGTTGGTTAGCTTCAGTCTGGCCAATTTACCCCCAGGAATCATGCCCCAGTACTTGCTGAACAGAAGGCCAAGGGGGCACCAGAACTGGTTAGCATGCTATGGAGTAGACAAAAATCTTTCGCCCTGCTGTGAATCCAACCACAATTCCTCAGTCATTCAGCCCACAGCCTAGTCACTGTGCACAACTGCTCCTCCAGTTCCTACTAAGTTTACTGTACACAATGAGGCATTTATAGCAAAGGGGAATATTTTTAAACCCACTTGTGTTTTCTGACGGCATTAAAATCAAAGCTTCAGAAATGCACAAAAATTTCAGTCTCTATGACCTCGCTATAGGTCAATACTTGAACTGAAGATTATTGAATACAAAAAGGGGCACTAAACACTTGACTGTGACTACTGGTGTTGGAGCCTCTCTTTTCAGTTGTATTAATAAGTAATGTTTAAGGTTGTCACAACACTGAGTATGAAAATTACGGTCTGCTGGCACATAAGATACCCCAGTTCCCACCCATACAAAAAACCCGGTATAATTACATTACTTACACACAATGTACATACATACTAAAAAAGCACCATAATGCGGTCAGTAAAAACAAGTGTCTGCTCACTAACAGAGTTAGCATTCTCGCCCAACAGTAACCCTCTACCAATTCCACATCACTGCACTTTCATTCCTGTAAGAATACATCTGGTGTATTTAAAAAATGGCATTACTTTAAAATTCTTTTATCACTTGCTGGAAAACCCATGAAATTGTGTGGAGGTTTGTATGTATTTGCTCCCTTCATAACATCATACAAATTAAACTTAAAAGAGGAAGGCACAATATGTTAACCCAGTGAGAACTCATGCTGTGCAGCATATCTTCCTGTGATGTAGTGGTATAACTGCCTCTCTATATCTGCCAGAAGGCCAGAAGCTCCAATACGAAAGAGGTCTGGATACAACCAAGGTGTTCCCAGTTCTTCCTTTAACAGGATTAGCCAGTTAATGGCATCTTTCGCTGTACGTATGCCACCTGCAGGTTTGAAGCCAACCTAAAATAATAAAAACTTTTGTCACCTCAAAACTTCATGCAAGATATCTAGAAAAGAAGTATTTCAAGATGTGGCACCATGTAGATACAGATGAACTTTTCAACAAACCTGCTGCTCACAACTTCAGGGAGGCAACAGATAGCAAGTTCTTCCAGAACAATGTTACTACTACTATTACTACTACTACTACTACTACTGCATCCTCTCCACATCTCTTCCTGTAAAGGCTTAGGCATTTTGACCTGGTGCAGCTTCATTTCCATCATTTATGTGGTCTAACCAGGAAACAATTTTACCAAGCTACATGCCATCACGTCACAGAAAACCACAATTTACCATGACAACCTTAAATTGTATATATTCAGAATATTTATATTATGTGTGTTTAATGATGAGATATATGCACAGACACAATCAGTTTTGAAACAACGGCTTGAATAGAATTGAAGCAATACACACACAAACACACACACAGCCACACACAAATGTGTGCTAACCTAGTGACTCCAGCCACTTCTAATGGGACGTGTTACAATGCGATCTAAAGTGCATCTGCTCTTAATAACAGATATTCATTCTTATGGGAAGAACAATGACCATTCCCTCTCCATGCCTTTCCACACATTTCATCCCAAGATACCTATTTGTGGTTATGCCTTACATGCCTGCAGTTCATCATTTATGTTTTACTGTACAGTAGCCATTCTTGTTGTCTAATTTCAACAAAAACTGGCACATACTGATATGTTGCCACAAAATGTCCTAACATTAATTTTCATGAAAATCTTTTCAGCGGTCATAAAGTTGTTACATGCAAACAGGCATGGTGAAGGTAATCTAGGCATTTTAGAAACTTTTGATTGGGAATACAAGAAAAATAAGTATTAAACATAACGACTGTATATCGTTCTACTTCATGACTAATCATAAAATTACCTTATATCCAACCCGCTGGTAATAGTCGCGGATTGCTCGGCACATAACAACCCCTACTGGTAATGTGGCATTCACTGCTTCCTTGCCTAAGAGAGTTTCAGGCAAACATAAGAACATTTTATGACTGCAAGCTGAAGATGACTGTGACAATATGTTTCACTATAATGAAGAATTAATGAAGTATTAACCCTTTGTACACCAAGATTTATTCAGCTAAATTTCTTTCTTTAAAATGTACACCAAGTCCTTGTTTCGTGACCTAGTTCTGTTTCCGATAAAGGGTGCGTAAGTTAAAAATGATATTCTCACAAACAAACAAACAAACAAACGTCTCAAATGAATATAAATAAACCAGCCAAAAGACAGTAAGCCAAAAACGAGACAGCTCAAATTAAAGAGAGGTGTACATTCAGAAGGGACATTCAAGCAAAAAAGGCATAAAACAAGGCCTTGTTTTATATATCCACAGTATGTATAGATATAACATTCATGTGAGATACTTGTAACTGCAAAGCAGAGGTACACATACTGTCAACACAATAAATTACCCCAAAGAGAAGCAGTAGCCATCGGTATGTCAGATATATTGCAATATGGAAAGGGTTACATACCATGCAAGTTATTTTCACATCTTATTATGGTCACATTTTGAATTACATAAGCATGAACATTACAAAGCTTAATGATTGTTACTGGTTAGACAGTGCCTGTGAAATTAACCTTTATACACCATGCAGTCAGAGCACATATGTGGGCCCAGTGTGCCTAATATCACGTCTTTTCAATACAAATACCAATTCCACCACCAGTTAAATCCAGCTATCAGAATTCAGTACCAGGTGATTTGAACTTCTTGTATTCAGTTGATAAAGGCTGAATTGTCCTGTATCCACATTACCAAATAAGATGTTGCTACCTCAAGATCTACAATTAGCACACAGATCTATAAAAGGAATCAAAGACATGCAATAAGCAGAGCCTCATGAAACAGACCATCTGGAACAGGGCTGGCAAACCACTGGTACAGACTGAGATTTTTTCTAACAAAGCAGCTGCAGCAGCAGACACTCAACGTAGTAGTGAAGCAGCACAGACAGCTGGCACCACTTGTTGGTAACTAACAGCACAGACAGCTGGCACCACTTGTTGGTAACTAACAGCACAGACAGCTGGCACCACTTGTTGGTAACCAACAGCAGACAGCTGGCACCACTTGATGGTAACTAACAGCACAGACAGCTGGCACCACTTGCTGGTAACTAACAGCAGACAGCTGGCACCACTTGTTGGTAACTAACAGCACAGACAGCTGGCACCACTTGTTGGTAACTAGCAGCACAGACAGCTGGCACCACTTGCCAGTAACTAACAGCACAGACAGCTGGCACCACTTGTTGGTAACTAACAGCACAGACAGCTGGCACCACTTGATGGTAACTAACAGCACAGACAGCTGGCACAACTTGTTGGTAACTAACAGCACAGACAGCTGGCACAACTTGTTGGTAACTAACAGCACAGACAGCTGGCACCACTTGTTGGTAACTAACAGTAGACAGCTGGCACCACTTGCTGGTAACAGCACAGACAGCTGGCACCACTTGCTGGTAACAGCACAGAGAGCTGGCACCACTTGCTGGTAACTAACAGCACAGACAGCTGGCAATGCGTGTTGTTGGTAAGTAATAGCAAGGACAACTTGCACAATTCATTATTGGTAACAGACTATTCATGTAAATCTGGGACCAGGCATCAGATATATACACCACCACTAATCCACAATAACCACACTAAAGGATAATATTAAGATAGATATCAAGGATCAGGGTTGGGTCTAATGGTGAGTCTGTGTGTCAACAGGGATGAACCTCTTATTTGCATTACAACATAATTTCACAAATGGCTGAGCTGCAGACTGCTGAAGAAAGATACTGTATCAAGTTGTTGTGTTTACATGTGAATACACAGCACTTTAATACCCAGCAGCACAAATGTAGCTCTACAGTTTGAAATTCCTCCATATTACTGTATAATATTTTTACGACACCACTACAGTCACTACACAGTTCACAGGCATGTCACAGAACTTACGGTAGTGACCAGATTACATGCTACCTGAGCCCCCTAACACTGCACATAGCTGCAGTTGCCACGCTACAGTTTACAATACGTTCACCTCATAACAGCCACTCAACATCACATCTCTTGCCATTAACATTTACTTTGTTCGCAGTACATTCTTAGCTACAGTCACTGCGTACATTTCTGAAACAGACATGAAACGCCTGGTGACGCGTGTGCAGTGCTTCCCTCTGACCAGCTTCCCTCTCACCTCCACAAAACAACTTGCTGCTACCACATACAAGCACTAATGGCCTCACAGATTCTAAAGTGACTAGACATGCTTGGAACACATAACCTAAATAAAAAATGTGGTGTTATTTTAGTTCCACCCTATACCTTAAATAAATTTGCTGAAACTGAACACACCTGTAGAAGTCTTAATGAAATCTGAACCAGCCATCATCGCCACCAGTGAAGCTTTATATACATTTGTCAATGAACCTAATTCTCCTACTGCCAGAATAGTCTTCATGTGAGCTTTTGAACCACATGCTTCTTTCATTTGTTGGATCTCTTGGTACAGCTTCTCCCACTGATGAGACAGCACCAAACTGCGATCAATCACTACATCAATCTCAGTTGCACCATTTGTGACAGCTGTGTTAATTTCTTCTAAACGTGTCTCCAGCAAATACTGACCACTTGGGAAACCAGTTGCAACTGGGCAAAAAAATTATTAAGCAATTTAATTATTATTACTATAAACAAACAAACAAACATAAATGAACATAAAACAAGAAACACACAAAAAACAAAAACAAAAAAAAATTGCAAAAATAAACAAAGAAACTAACAGAGGAAAATAAATGGACATTAAATAAATTAATAAATACAAGATTTCAAACCACACCTAACCTAACCTGTGCTACTTAACCAAACATAACCTAACAAAACCAAACTTAACATATCAAAACCCAATGCAACATCATCTAACCAAAAGTAAACAGTTACTTAATACAAAATTAATTCACATTAAATTAATTAGTTTAAAAACAAAGAAAGAAAGAATATATAACATAATTAATCATTTTGATTAACTAATTAATCACATCAATTGCATAACTGTAAGATATAAAATAAACAATGAAATAAATCGAACTAGTCAATTCAATACATTAAATAAACAAAACAAATATGTTAAACAAGTCTTTTACTCAAATTATTTCAATTAAAATAATTGCATTAAATAAATAACATAAATTATCACAAAATAAAGACATTAATAAAGACAATAAATTACTTAACTAAATAAATTACTAATTAAACAAATTTAACTGTTAAGTAAATTATGTAAGTTCACTACTTAATAAAAATCATACAATAAAAAAATCAATACATCACATAAACAAATTAAATAAACAAACAAATTGTAAATTATATAATTTAAATTAATTAAAAACACATACAGAAATACATAACTAAATATACACACAGATAAATAAATAACAAGCAGATAAATAAATAAACAAAAACCAACCAAATCTAACTTCCTGACTCAACCCAACACAGTTAATTACTTAATTCAAATTGTTATAAAAATAAATAAATAAATACTCCAACAAACATACTTTAACTGAACCCAAATTAACCCATCCTAGCATAACCTGATTACTTAAATAATACAGAATTAATTGATATATAAACAAATAATACCACAACACCATAACCTTATTTACCCTAAAACAAAAAACCTAAGTAAATCAAACTTGACCTAACCTAATACAACCACATAAAAGGTTTCAGTGAACAAAAAAACCTCTTGTCCTGTCCTTACTGGGAAATGAAGCCTGGATTGTCCAGCCTGTACCATAATCACTACATTAACTGACTTATACTGGCTTGTCTCAAGCCAGGCAATCAATAGCAAACAATGGAAGAGGGGTGTAAGTGCACAGATTTCTGTTCCACATGTACCAACAAATACCTGATGCAACAGGAATCTTGTCAGCCATATTCATCCTTGCAAGGGTATCTCTGGCATCTGCTACACGAGAAGGATATACACAGACTGCAGCTGTAGTAATTCTTCCATCATTTTCTTCAAAACCAAGGGCTAACAGTAGATCAGATGACAATGGACGTACTGCCTGTAAATGAAACTTTTACTTCAAACCTGTAAAAATTCTTCTGTTTTGTTCTTCATGACACCCACAACGATACAAGGTAAAGTTCACCCCAGAACAGGCCACAAAGGCCCAGTGGGAGAGCAGAGGCACAGTTCTACTCTTTATCATCGGCGCTAGATATTGGTGGGTGGTCAACGCCACGCCCCAGCCGCTCTACCCCGGGGATAAACCAGGTACCCATTCTATAGGAGGCTGGGTGGGCACCAGGGCCAGCCTGGACAAGTGCAGAAAATCTTGCATCCACCGGGATTCAATCCCTGTACTGTCCAGTCTGTAGCAAGTCGCTATACTGATTACGCTATCCTGGCCCACAACAAACTCAACCATACAGATCTAATATATTGGTCCTTTACTCCACGCTGCTACATGTTTCGGGTGACACAGGTAGGCACCAGCTCACAGGAAGCTTAAAAAGGGGAGAGGCATCTTCTTCCAACAGCGATGTAAAATTGTATAAAATAGTGATGAGCGTTATTCTGAAAATGGAATGGCAACATTAAAGACTGTATCAGAAACTTTTTGGGTATAATCCAATGTATTGGATGAAACATAAAAAGGTAATGTAAGATAACATAAAGTAAGACAATTAAACAGAAGAACAAAATGAGTACTGGAAGAAGCCTTAAGAGTCTGTGCATGACAATGCAGTATTACACATCACTGCACTGTACTAGCTGGTTGCTGTAAGTGGATTTGTGCACAAATGAGTACTGGAAGAAGCCTTAACAGCCTGTGCATGACAATGCAGTATTACATATCACTGAACCATACTAGCTGGTTGCTGTAGACAGATTCATCAACAGGCTGCTGCAGTTACTGTGCACACTGGATTATACTCAAGAAGTGTTTAACACAGCCTTTAATGGTATTATTCCATTTTTAGAATAATAGTTACCACTATTTTACACAATTTCACTCCACTGTTTTTTTAGGAGAGAACTCTACCCTTCTCACTCTTTTTGTGAACTGATGTCTGTCTGATCATGGCTGATGTAAACAGCTGAAACATGCAGCAGCACTGAATAAAGGATCAATATATAAGATTTGTATGGTTGTGTGTATCAGTTAATATAACACTTTAATGATGACACCCACAGTTTAAGAAAGAAGTGGGTACCAACCAACTCTAATCACATGTGGACAAGGTGTACACCAAGATCTTCACTTCCCATGGTGGTAAGTGCTAAGATTACCGTCTTCTGGGGTGTGACACAACGTACTTTCATGGACAGATGCAAACATTTTGGATAAGCCCGCTACTCAATGTTCAGGGCACACATTGTACCCTACACTATGAAGATGGAAGCTGCAGCTTTGTCCACACAATTCATACTCATCTACAAAACTACACAGCATCACACAAAATCTGAGGTTCCCACAGTAATGATGTTGAGACTGGTAGGTCTTCTAGGAGCTACCATCCCTTGAAGGTGATGCCACTGCTGTCTGCTGAAGTGTCAAGATACCTGCTATATGGTGTGACATCCCAGTAGGTCATAATCACACATGGCATCACATCACACAACAACTACACAAAAAAGCTGCTGATGCTTTGGCTGATTACGATGACTAAACACGTACATAAATGTTACCTTCGCACAGAGACGTGCTACATTACTTCTTGTGTCATCACCACCAAGTGTTGTAAGATCGATGCAAGTTACTGCACGCAGGAGCCAAGCAGCTTGCCATTCATTCTTGACAGAACGGCGAGACTGCAGAACCGTGGCCCGCTGATTGACAGCAGGCAGATTTATACGAACACTGTTTAACCATCCCAGATCTGAAATATTATTTTTAATAATGTGAAAATTTGCTGTTGCAATCTGTCACCAGATGTGAAGGTCACATTCATAAAAAGCACAAACATTAGCCGGGAAAAAGCACTGCAGAAGTCATGGTATCATGGAAACTGCAGGCACTTGGATCTTAAAACCAACCCACATGCCTGAAAAATTGTAACTTGGGCACACTGGACACACAACACAAGGGTGCAACAGAGAGACACAACAATGGCAATCTGGAAACTTGTTTTGGATGCCCTTACAGGCCTGCTCACAGCAAATTTGAATTTCTTGTTATGATATCCAATAATATTTTTGGCATGTGTGTGTGTGTGTGTATATATACACAAATTATTTTGTGGCAATTACAAGCCGCTTACTATAACAAAACAAGTTTTTGGGACAAAAGATGCAGCATGGTTATAAACAGATTTGATGTATCAAAGACACTCAAGTAGTAGAGATCCCCAGACTTGATTTGCGGCACATATTTAAATTCTAAGATGTTAGGGATTAAGTGAACATGTCAGAATGAGCAATTTTTAAGTTTGGACCCTTGAAGTATTCAAGAGAGTGTACTGACTTGTCATATTTGTTTTACTCATATCACCACTTCACTCATAACAATATAATAAAAAATAACCCTGACTTTTCCACCAAACAGTCCAATAGCAACTTAATACAGAAAATGCAATTAACCTGACTTACACTCTTACGTCTAACACGTTAGAATTTCCACCTGCTTCAAACACCTTTTATACATTACTGCCGCGGCCCACTTTCGGCCCGTAGACCGCATTTCGTCTATCTTCGCACGCCAATTTGTGCAACATACTGCCTTACTGAGGAAATTAACCCAGCAGATCTGCCCATTATTAAACATGAAAATCTTATACACTTTGTGAAAACTTTTTCTCGTTATATCGATATTACAACATGTTATTTACACAATATTCAAAAAATGTTATCACAATTTGCGGTACACAATCACCGCGACCTCTGTTCAAGCTGTACAACGCACTAGTGAGATCTTAGATTTTCAGTGGTGTTTATATTGGTTGATATCAAAAGCCTTCCATAAAATAGCAATGAGGGATATTTTAATATGAAAAAAATCGTAATAGTTTCTTTTATTCTCACCTAATTCACAACCTGGGTTTCTGTCACCCATAATACTTAATTAATAAAAAGTACAAGACGACTTCCTTCTCCTCTTATCTTTCCCCACTCATAAGCACTCGTACACCACCCAGTCACATATACACATGGATCAGCATACACAGATCCTAAACTGTTGTCACTTGTCTAGCTCTACTCCGTGGCCTGAACAACCCTCTTGCATATGAGCATGCGACCAACTAAACGGGGATACGTGCAGAACAGTGGAACCAAGCTTTCATTCACCGCCGTTTGTGTCGCTGTTGGCCTGCTTTCCGTTTCCTTTCTTCGCGTTTTCCTTATTTCCTTCTCGCCGCTCTCCTTGTTTTAGCGACACCCACAATGCACCGCGCTTCGTCTTTCAGCTGTGCATATTGTAACGAACTGTGTGCGTTAGGCGGCGATAATTTTTCTCTTTCAGAATGGTGGAACATGTGATACAGGTTACATCTGATTACGAGACACGGCTGGCGGAGAGTGACTACGTCCCAAGGTTTTCATTCGGACGTCGGATGCTGAGGGATGATGGTGGGCCGAACAGATTCTTCTTGATGTACCTATTTTGCGATCAGGCGAACGCCATTCGCTTTTTGAGGGACATCGGACTGCTTCGGCGTACGATGCAGTGTAATACGTGCGGTCGTGATATGACGTGCTGCGCGGATTCCAGTGTTCCCGAGGGATTTCGTTGGCGATGTCACACGAGGGTTGCTGGCGTCAGGTGCAGACAGTCTGCTTCCATTAAGTTTGGGTCCTGGTTCCAGCAGAGTAAACTCACCCTCCAAGAAATTATGCTCCTTACATACGACATCGTGCGTCGCGAAAAAGCCTCCTGGATCCGAAGCGAATATTGCCTTAGTGCGCATACTGTGGCTGATTGGAGCATATTCTGCAGGGAAACCATGCTGGTATTTCTAGAGGGCTGCTCCGTTAAAATTGGTGGTCCTAACAAGACCGTCGAAATTGATGAGAGCATGTTCGGTCGGCGCAAATACCATAGGGGACACCCCGTAAAGGGGCAGTGGGTGTTCGGTGGTGTGGAAAGAGAATCCGGCGAAACATTCCTTGTTCCTGTACCGGACAGAACCTCCGACACACTGATGGCCATTATACGTGACTGGATCGAACCCGGTACTACGGTCATCAGCGATTCCTGGGCTGCGTACCGCAATCTCGGCGCTCAGGGTTACACGCATCACACCGTCAACCACAGCATCCAGTTCGTCAATCCTAGTACTGGGGCGCACACAAACACCATTGAAAGCACGTGGCGTTCCGTTAAGGTGTTCTTGGGCCAATACAACCGCGGGGAAGATTATGAGTTCCATCTGGCACACTACATGTTCGAGGCGAGGTGCAAGGCGAAAAACGTTCCACCATATGTACAACTCCTGCATCTCGTCGCCAACACTGACTGGTCGCGGTGCTGTCTTCCCCGCACCTCCGAGCGCGCCACGTGATTTCACCGCCTACTTATGCCGCTTACTGCAACAGGTACGTCCAACTTCCACGCACAATACTGACCAACCTTAGGTTAGACGTCAGGTTAGTTTTTTTTAGTGACCTCCTTCCCCCTAACAGGTACGTCCAAATTACACGCACAATACTAACCAACCTTAGGTTAGAAGTCAGGTTAGTTTTTTTTTTGTGACCTCCTTCCCCCCTAACAGGTACGTCCAACTTCCACGCACAATACTAACCAACCTTAGGTTAGACGTCAGGTTAGTTTTTTTTTGTGACC
>Ga0123357_10004226_pt1 | contig 16760 bp, 5 predicted proteins | sample TergutEmb28metaG_FD_89873 | JGI IMG/M metagenome (GOLD analysis project Ga0123357, IMG submission 89873) | Embiratermes neotenicus P4 segment gut microbial communities from Petit-Saut dam, French Guiana - Emb289 P4 | ecosystem: Host-associated > Arthropoda: Insects > Digestive system > Gut ... | reverse complement strand
TCCGGTCCCCAATATAATTACTTTCTTGCTTCCGCTAATGCACAGCCATAATAATGCTATTATTATGTTTTCTTTTTTTTTTTTTTTTTTTGGTGGAAAAAAGAGGGACAGAGAAGACAGGAAGGGAGGAAGAGGGACGTTTCTAATTTTAAGCTCACGCTTATTACGTTTTGGAAACGTAAAACGCATAACGAAGATTAATCGTCTGTGACGTCAATAGATAAACCGGAAGTTGGTATTAGAGGCGGTGCTCTCGTGGGCTGAACGCACAGGGGCTCTTGCCTACCGAGCGAAAATGAGCAGAACGAGATCCGGGCGTAACTTTTTTAACGAGCAAATTGCGCTGCTGCGTTTTATTAATTAAAAACTCTTCGCCTGTTGTATGTATATATAGATACTATAATGTGCAGAGCTCCTACTGCTAGACTGGGATAGCCTACTCCCTTTTTCTATGGAGTTAAGTTTTGAAAGACAAATGAATGGTGCTCATTAGATGCTTGAACAAGAGTCTGCAATATTGTGTTAAAGGCAGACTTGCTCGGCACGGTACCACGTGTAAAGAGGGGCCAAAATCTTCACCTACGTCTCTGTTCTCAAGGACATAATGTGACAATGCAGATACAGCGACAATTTTTAAATCTACATAAGAAAAATATGAAGTAAAATACATGTTAGCATGGTGAAGACAACATCAATAAAGACCAACTTTTTAAATTAATTGCGATTGAGCGACTAGGAACACAGAAACAGACATTTTACGTAATGTCACAGTTTTGAAGACAACTATATTGACCTATTTTCATACGTAAGGTTATACAACACCGTTATTCAATGTTGGATGAACCAAAGTCTGTTCTTCACGTAAGAATATAAGAATATGACATCTACTGCGCAGTAACTTCGTTATTTCATTATGCCTTAATATGTCTTTAACACAACTAAATATAATGCATAAATCAATACGAGAATACAACGAAAAATATATGAATTTATTAAATATGTCGAAACCAGCAAACCTTAATATCAAATATGAATATAAACCCCTAACATTCAATATTAAAGACTCACATGTCTATATACCAATTGAACAGAAATTACACGTAACGAAAATATTAAGTACCCTTAATAGCACAGAGAAAATGATCAAACAACAGATCTTACAGGCACTACATACCATTCTAAACCAGAATTATTTCCAATTCAAAGACAGCTTCTATAAACCTCCAACAAGCGTCACGATGGGTTCACCTATATCAGCACACATTGCAAAAATATTCGTACAATATTATGAAACACTGAGTATCAAACCTGCCAATGAAAATAAACACATCCTCTTCTACACCCGTTACTTTGACGACATTCTAACAATTTACGGTCACACCAAAATCATTTTTGAACAGATCTTACCATACGCCAACTCACTTAATACTAATCTTCAATTTCCACCCAAACACGAAATAAATACCACAATCAATATTTTGAGTCTTCTCATCCGCGGGAATACAAAGGGGCTTGACAATGATGTTTACAGAAAACACACCTGTACAGATACCACAATTTATTTCTTCCAACCACCCTGTGTAACAGAATCTAGCAGCCTACAAATACCTTATACATATTACCATTTAACATTAAAAAAACACACACTAAGTATGGAACACCATTCTATACATCGCCAAGACCGAAGGATTTTCCTAAACAGTAATCTTCAAACTCAATACAAAAATAATTCGAAAATCATCTTTACCACTTTCACAAAATAATACACCTTCCAATCCCCAAAAAAGTCATCTTTAATTACTATAATAAAATGATAAGAAAAATTACACTGAAAATAACATTCCGCACAAGTAATACAATCCACGATATAATCAACATTCGAACAAATAATACCTATAGATATATGCGCAGTGCCATGAACCAATTACAATGTCACACTTGTCACTTCTCTTATATAGGTCAAACTGCCCATGTCTAGAACAAATATATAAAGAACATCAGATACATCACATCCAGTAACCCCCATTCGGCATATGCACTTCACCTTCTCCACAAAAAAACACGAATATGGACCTATGAACGTCATCATGTCCGTAACCCACCCAGTCCCCTAATGTCGACGTATGAACTCACTAGAAAACTTCTTCATTCAGCTTTTCCAACGATATAACACCATCATAAATTAACAATCTGTGAGAGAGAAAATCCCCTATTTCATCTCAATTACGACATACAACTCAAACACGCATGCGAATGACTCACATCCATTCTCTCCCGTTTGTTTGTCGACTTCAGTACAGTGCGGCCTGCAGAAACTACATCATTCTACTTGATACGTAACATACTGACAACCATTCTCACATACTCGCTACAATATACAATTTTAATTATCATTATATTAATAACCTACTGCCACGTATTTCTTGCATTTCAGGATGGCACTACGATGTACACAACACAGGCACACTCATGACACATGTAAATCAACACAATTTTATCTGTATTGCATATTTAAACATACTTTGAACCATAAATTTAAAACTTAATATTTTATATCTATACACTGGTTGTGAGTCCTTTGTTAACATACCCTTCGTACAACACTCCCCCCCCCCCCCCCCCCCCCCCCACGACCCCACCAGCGGGCCGAAACCGCACAATAAAAGAAGTTAAATCAAACAACAAAAAAAATAAATAAATTAAAAACTTAAATTTTTAATTCTAAACCCGGGTTGTGGGTCTTTTTTTAAAAACCCCTCGTAACAAACCCCCCCCCCCCCCCTGAAGATGGCCACAAGAGGTGGCCAAATCATGTAAAAATCGGAGGTTTTAGACGTAAACAATAAATTCACACATCTTATATGCACTGGTTAGGCATATTCTCATACTAAAGCATCGGTACCTTGTCACGACATATTTAAAATACTGGATAAAGTGTTGAACTTTGTTTACGTAGATGTCGTTAACATTTTACAATTTCTTGTAAAGATTTTTCCTAATATTTTATCCTATCTTATGAGTAAAATTTAATATTTTGTAATTTTGTTGCGTACTTTTTTTTAACATTCTGTGCCTTGTTACGTAAACTTCCTTAATATACCGCCCCCCCCCCCACACACACACACACATTTTTATGTGACGCTCAGTCTCCCAGCTCTGGATTTCAGAGCACTTGGATGGCGGAAAAATGTTATTACTGCCGCATTTCTCGCAGCCTCTGCAAAAATAATAAAATAGAAAATAAAATAAAAATAAAATTACATGAGAAGTTGGACGAACTTGACGAAATTTCAGAATTCAAATTGTGATTATGATCGGCATGGTTGAATCCCAAATGGAACGGATAATTCCAAACAGAAAAGTTTCTTTTACATCACAACTTCATGAAACAATGTAAGGGGAGTGAAGATGGACAAAGAATTTCGAGCAGAACTGATAAAAAGACTACGTTACTGCTGCATAAAGGCTCACCCTTACAGACACACTGTCTTGTTGTTCATTCACAATTTCTGAATACTGCCCACAGCCGCTACTTAGACCTGTGTGTTTCGTGGAGTTCTCAGGATATACACGATTAATGCCGCAACAGACATAACCGAGCGGTCCTTGTGATAGACATGGAGCAAGTTTTTTGTGGCAGGAACTGAATTTTTGTGTATTATTTAAATAAACTTCACCCTCAATAGAGGGATAACTGAAGAGTGAATCTGCATTGCCAATTATCATTTTCATTGCAATCCCGCATCGGCAGTGAGTATATTAATCCGCAGGGTGATGCACAGCCGATCCTGGCGAAAGCGCGGTCTAAGACGTGCCGCTAGCTTGCTGGGATTGCGGATTCGAATCCCGCCGGAGGCATGGATGTCTGCTCTTGTGAGTGTTGTGTGTAGTCAGGTAGACGTATCTTCGTTGGGCTGATCACTCGTCCAGAGGAGTCCTACCGAGTGTGGTGTGGCTGAGTGTGATCAAGCGTAACAGTAAACCTCTACATCTACAAAGATTAGGTACAATTGGTCAGACTAAGAAAGACAGTAAGTAAGCAAGAAAGAAAGAAAGTAAGAAAGAAAGAAAGAAAGAAAGAAAGAAAGAGTGTTGCATTAGTAATGGATTTTGACAGGCGGTAGTTCAAAAAGGACTATCGCGGGAGGAATTTGTCGACGACAATAACACGGGCTAGCAAATGCCACATAAAATACTGTTTTTTTTAAGTCCCTGTACCAAGCATATAGACATTAATAACACAAGACTGTTATTAAAATAATCAGATGATTAATTCGCCCATCCTCTAACGTTTCTACGTTATATTATTATTATCATCATCATCATCATTTTTAATGGTGACAAAAATATTTGAGTTGTAAGAACGGTTTAATACAGCCACAAAACATGTTGAGAGTTTCTGAGCTGCACTACATATAGGAACTGAATGGTGTCACGCTGTAGTTACACAGTGGAGGTAGACTACAGGGTGATCCTTTGCATTTCATTGTATGACTGATTACACAGATAATTTCTGATGACATTACTCAGTCGTCAAATGATAGGGAAGTTTTGATGCACGCAGACATGTAATTCCCTAAACTAAACGACATTTGTTAAAAAAAGACATAAACTTCCCATTTATTTCACAATAACAATTGCCATGTAAGAGCAGGATTTCAAAAAAATATCACATATTTAGTTATTTTGTTTATTAAGTAACATCCCTCCCCGTCCCCACGGTATGAGGACATTTTGAACAAGAAGAAGCAGATGGATCGACAAGGGGTGGTTCTCCAGCTTGAGGTTCCGTTGGAAAGAACTTTTCGCTGTCAAAAACGAGTATGACAGGAAATGCTACACAGGTCTTCGGCCACCGTCTACGTGCTTGAGTTCCACAAAGCGACTGAGCAACTAATAGCTTCTGGACAGGAATTCTGATACATGCGGTTGACAGTGCGCTGTCGAAGTGGATTATCGAATTGTACCGAAACACTGCATTCACTTCACCCAAATTAATCATTTTGTCTTACAGAAACGCTTCTTACAAGGAATCGAGTTTCGTCGCAGATGTTTGTCTTGCAACGGCATGGACTGAGTTGGCACATAGTACGGTTCACTGAAGCAATAACAATCTAGCAGTTAACACCGATTCCAGGAAAATATCTTGGCCATCCCTGCCGTCCTAACCACCACATTCGCTGGGTTATCCGGCTCCTTGGCCCTGATAGAGAAATAGGAAACGAAGACTTAATATTAGCATTCCCTGGCCACTGAAATAGAACAGTACGTATTTAGAAAAGTAGGCGAACACAAAGCAAAACGAGTTTTTAAATACACACATACTTTGACCTTGTATTACAGAGTGAACTACGCACGCACGCACGCGCACGCACGCACACACAGTCCAGGCACTCTCAACAAAAAACTTAAATGACTACGGTATTACGAATGTAAGAGTTGCATCATCGTTCGAACTGTGTTAAGGTTTTGAAAACTGGATGTTAATTTATGTGTAGGTTGTACACTGATGGCTGTGACTCAAAGACGTAGGTAACTAATTAAGGAAGCCCTCTTCCCCGCCCGCCCTGTAATTATTAGCGAAGTTACTCCCAGATCTCTCATAAAACTGCCTTCTGTCAGAAGAAAGGGATTCTGTCTGACAGAACCGAAACAGATTTTGCCATTCTGTAGGTGTGAGGGGGCTCATCTTGGCACACGAGGCCCCTGCGTAGCGGAATCTGAGGGGACCTACCCAACCCTTTGCTATGACTCAGTGTTTCCTACGCGTTTTTGCTCTGACTCCTTTTGGCTGCAAAAAATAACCACGTAGTAAATGTTCAGTTAAGTATAGACTGTCCGGATGACGATATCCAAAATTAACAATCTTACCTCAGAACCACATGTAACAATGCATTGCATGATCTGACCTTAATTAAACTGACTGTCGCTCTGTTCGTAGGTACAGGGGGTTTCTTAATTAGGTATTCTAACGGTAATACGAAATAAACACACTGCCAATTAAAGAAGTTCTGCGATTATTTTGAACAAAACACTACTTAATTAATTAAAAAATAATAAACTTCAAAAGCAGCCATTGCAGAAATGTATCCATTAATCCCCTGGGAACTGCTCTGCGGATCCCAAGAGATCCGCAGAGCGCACTTTGGGAACCACCGCTATGACTTACACTGATAACACTTTTGTTTCAGTGCTTCGTTTAGAGGTGCTATTAGTACCAGAGCTGACAGGTACGTCACAATGAGCTGAATGAAATATGAGTGTAGTGGCATTGGTGGAATGATAATGATGTGATAAAACATAAGTACTCGGAGGAACACCCGTCTTACCGCCACTTTTTCCGCCACAAATCCCGCACGCATTGGTCTAGTCAAGAAGCACTATCTACAAACAGTTAATTAGTTAACATATGTTAAACTAAGTATGTAATAATATTTTTTTAACCAGAGTATATCTATGTCTGATTTTTCGTGACAAAATTGAAACTGGAACATTCAAAATGAGCCCAGAATTTTCTGACCGTCTTCTTATGAGGGACAGTTAACGACAACAGTACGTATGTTTAGTGAAAGTGTGTAGAGACCTAAACATAGAATTATGGCTTCGCAGGGAAAATGTTACCAGTACAACGGAGTCAAGAGTCAGAATTCAAAAGAAGGACAAGTAACCTGTTAGAGCAGAAACTTGAAGAGATTTGTGGGAATAGCCTGTTGTGATTATATATCGTTGTTTCCAGCACAAAATTCGGAGTCAGCCATCATCAAGACGACTGAATAACAGAACAGTACGCTTTTGCGCATCAGCAGTTTGCGCTGCACGAAGAGAACACGGAACTTACGGATATCAAGTTGTTCTCAGACGAGTCTCACTTCCATCTGGACAGTTGCAGTATCGAACACAGTGCCAGAGTTTGGCCTTCAGAAACCCAAGGCGCGCCCAAAGACGTTACAATATACAGAGCGTTATCAAGCGATGAAATGTCTGATACGGCGTTCTTCAAAGGTATAGCAAGATCAATTCAACAAATTCTCCAGCTTCAGCCGTCAGCCTAGGCTGATGTCACAAGTCGAGAGAGCATGCAAAATCATGTGGGCGTACATCAATGTGTTTCTGCGGTCAGAGTGGTGGAGGTGCCAGTATTCTTCTACTTACTTGGTAACTGCAATCATCTCACTTAGGTAAGAGGACCATAAGATAGGTGAGAGTCGCGCTGAAGGTTGTCTTGGAAAATGACGGGGATTTTGTGGATGTAATCCTGCTATACGGTCTCTCGTAATGTTCACCTCACTCTGTCGGGGAAGCAACTGTCTGTTTTGTGAAGGGACGGTCAGGTTTAAACAAGACAGCGCGAATGTCCCAGCAACATTGCCTTATATTCCGTCAGCGTCGCCGTAATGTGTTCCAAGACCGTGTACTATGTTCTGTACATTCGGCAAACTGTAACATTTTTAACTATTCTATGTGTGTGTGTGTATTTGTGTGTGCGTGTGCAGAGTCGTGAGCACTGTAAAAACTTAAATTTGTCAATCAAGCATTTTCAGTTTCTACCGTCAGCTTTTGCACAGACTCTGACCAAAGCTCTAAGCACAGTTCATGACCTTCAAGGACAACAAACGGAACATGTTTTTGGTCTGAGAAAACATTCTCTTGACTGAGTGGTAAGGTGCGGGGAAGTATGCTGCCGCCTTAATTAATATACAAATAAGGACTGTAATAAGTTAAGAAGTGTCAGATTGTAAATGACCACTGTGTGTATTGCTGTTTTTAGTACTGCGTGACCTTGGCATGAGGTACATGAAATAAACTTCATAATGGGGGCCATCTGTGGTCCCGTTGCTTTCATCTCTAAAATTAGGTACTTTATCTTTACTAAATTCGGTTTGCCTACAATAACATAAGTGTCAAACCTGTAATTTCCTTACGTGCCTGAGCAATATTCTTCACAATTGGGGCGAAAGTCAAGTCGAAATTTAACCAAGTCTCCAAAAATGACTCATCTTAAAAACGTATGTGGACTAAACCCAGCCCCTCTTCCACAACGCGTAGTGCCTACATAAAGACAAATAAAAACTATGTTTCTTTATATCTATGTAGCTTTGGCTGTAGCAGACATGTTACATTTTGCGTTCCGAATCTCACCTTCAAAATTCTAACCTCGTTAAAAGAATATTTCGGCAAAACTAACAGACATTAGTACAATTTTTGTTTTGAATGAACTCAGCTACATGTTTCCGTTTCAGGTCTCTATAAGTTGACATACAGAAATACTCAGTATAAAATGATTACTGATGGAAATTCTGAGGATTGCCATTCTTTCTTACAAAATATAAAATTATTTACAATTAAATTCCCTTTATATCACGTGCATCGATTTATATACAGCCCTGATGATGGCTTCATCTTTGAAGTTGAAACATGTAGCAAAATGGTAGGAAGATTAAAAAAACGTACAGCGTCACGGAACTGCTATATCCATTTAATGGCTCAAAGGGGACATTCCATATTAAAACTCACGCCAGAATCTTTCAGATACGACGAAAGAAACGAACGAATTAATATGTGAGACGCGAAACGACGGAAGAAATTATGTATAGGATGTGGCACTGCACAGTTTGGCAGACAGACAATGTTTCGGGTACACCTGCTGCCTCATTGTTCAAGGCGGACGCTGCAATGACAGCTGCATGTTCCCCCCGACATGTATGTACCGTATACTTACTTACTTACTCCATGGAGCAGAGTCCTTCTTGAGAAGCTAATAGGTTCTCAGCCAGTCAGGAAATTCCCCGCATTTTATGGAACCCGAAGGTTCATTACTGCATTCGCAAGTTCCCACAACCTGTCCCTACTCTGAGCCAGCTCGATCCAGTCCATACCCCCAATCCCACATCCTGAAGATCCATCTTAATATTATCTTCCCATCTGCGTCTGGGTCCTACAAGTGGATTCTTTCCCTCAGGTATGCACTTCAAAACCCTGTACACACCTCTACTCTCCCCCGTACGTACTACACGCCCCGCCTACCTCATTCTTCTCGATTTTATCACCCGAAAAATATTGGGTGAGGAGTACAGATCATTAAGCTCTTCATTATGTAGTTTTCTCCATTTCCCTATTATCTCGTCCCTCTTACGCTCAAATATTCTCCTCAGCACCCTATTCTCAAATACCATCAGAGTACGTTCCTCCCTCAATGAGAACGACCAAGTTTCACACCCACACAAAACCAGAGGCAAAGTTATAGTTCTGTATATCTTATCTTTATACTACCAGACAGCATAGTGGAACACAAAATATTCTGCACCGAGTGACAGCAAGTATTTACCATACATCTATAGTAATATTGTGTCGATTGTATCCTCAGTACACGAGTTACAAAGACACCAAAGGATTAAAATTAGTAAGAACACAATTTCGCACGCACACACGTGAGTGTTCTCCTGGACATCAGCATCTCACTGTAGGAACCTAATCTTATTTTGTGCGTATTGTTTCTCAGCTGCTTCGTCGAAACGGATCTGGGTCTAACACAAGCCAGGATGTGCAATTTTGGTTCAGAATGTTTAGTAATTTCCCTCCATGTGAATCTAATAATTACCTTGAAATATACCACGCCCCTTTTCTCCATCCCCCCAAAATTCTGATCAACTGTATTCGGCACTACCTACAGCGAGTCACTGAATGACCAAGGCGAAATAAATTACAAAAAAATTAACTGCCGATTCCAGTAGCCGCGCGGTCTAAGGCGTCGGTCTGCGGCCGCTCGCTTGCTGGGATTGCGGGTTCGAGTCCCGCCCGGGTCATGGATGTTTGTCTGTTGTGAGTGTTGTGTGTTGTCAGGTAGAGGTGTCTGCGTGGGGCTGATCACTCGTCCAGACGAGTCCTACCGATTGCGGTATGTCTAAATGAGTGTGACCGTGAAGTCTTGTAGGTGGAGGCCACGACCAGGTATAGGGTCGAAACAGTGGGAAGTATTAATTGTTACATACGACACCACCATTAACCGTCCCCGATTTTGATCTCCAGTGTCACAGCGATGTGTGATTGACTAATGGAAAACTTTCGATAAAAGTAAAAAACAAAAAGTGTCAATAGCTGTTACGATTAATCTGGTATACGTTGTAAGGAATACCAGACTTAGACCTGATTCATTTTAATAGTGCCGAATACTGGATACAATACATAAGATGTAGAAGTCTTAATATGTTCCAAAATGTATGGTACCAAGTGGTCCGAAATATGTCGGGCCAAAATAAATTGAATAACAACTAACGAAAGAGTCTGTATTTGACGGAAGTTTATGATGGATTAATGGCGGATTTTCTTCACTCGAAGTCTCGTTGCCCCAGGGGACACAGCAGACGGTACAGCTTGCAGTAAGCTCGCAGCTTTCTGAAAGCTTAACATGGGCGTGTTCTAATTATTTTCGTGAGAGTATGAAGCACTGAAATTGAGTTTCCTATCCGATACTTGAAGTGCGGGGAACGAGGAAGTTTCCTCTATCGAAGTCATTGTTAACCGTACCACCGGATACTCTATCAGGTTTCGCTTCTTCTCCACACCATTCCCCGTCAACTTCTTCGCACTTTCCCAATTATAAAATCCGGGTAACAGAATTCCTTAACTGTGATATCAACTCCCCTTTCCTTCCGCACTCCCTTCTTCCTCCAACCCAATCATTATTTATATGCTAATTACTATACAACCATTAACTTAGACACATAAGCAAGACTTCCCACCAGAAACAAAACTGTTGAAGCTACAGAATCTCGTTTGTGTGGAACACCAAGCTATTTTGCTTGTCTTTGCCAGTTTGCCTCATTCAAGCTAAAACTATTTTAATTAAAGAGCTTGGTAATTTAACTACACAAATCTCTCTGTCTCGCTTGCTGTCTCCCTCCCTCTTCCTTCCTCCTTCTCACTCACCTACTTTCTCATTCTCTCTCTCGACCTGAAAAGAAAACTGACAGGGGGAACTCTGCAGCCCACTTCTCTCAGTACGTATACTGCCCGAAAATGGCCGGCCCACCCCAGTTCACTTTGCAATTGTTACAAGAAGGCAAACAAAGGTCCATCAGTGTGCGGATGATTAATTGTTGCGTCAACGCCGATTCCTTTCTCAATGTTCTGTAGCAATAAATGTACACGTGCCTCGCATTTAATTGTTTTTACGCCCCGAAGCGAAAGCTTCAGTCGTTCTGCGAGCTGCAGTTGTGTTTGAAGTTGATCATGCGACTTTAAATATGAGCGGAAGAGAATAGCAATGCAACTGTGAACAGGTTAACAAGGTTTACAGACGCGTTCTCTGTTGTAAGTCCCTTATTTGCATTAAAGGGACACGGAATAACTCAGTATTAACGACAAGACTAGGGGCTTGATGAATCAGGGTTCGGTTCCAGGCAGTGATAGTCGTCAGCTCCCAACATCAGCGCAGTCGGTATCAGATGGGTACCGGCGAATATCTTCACGCGGGTAAAGCGACCGGCTGTCTGTCAATGTGGCTACTCTCCTTTCAGGACTAAAAAGCCTGAAGCTATGCCTTAACTCTCCCTGCGTCTATATGTCGTGACGCTTAATCAAATATGCGGGAAATATTAGCTGTTAGACATTTATCCTAATAGCTGCGTGCTTCTTGACAAGCGAAAATTCGAATCATGTGAAATTTTGCCAACAGAGGGGTGGGTTCAAGAGAGTGCTACACTATTCACAATACTTGCATTTTATGATAATATTATGATTTCCTAGTCAATGTGAGTGGTGGCACTAGTTACAGTGTCTGCCGTTATTGTTTGTATATTTACTAGGTTTGTATATGCGGGCTTTATTAGTTTATGGAAAACTTTTATTCCTCGTGAACAATGATTGATAATGTATGGAGTGCATGGTGGTAAATTTGTTTTGAGGTTGGTATTACTTTACCTGAAAACGGAAACAGGTACTTTCCGATAAACTGCGTCGGAGCTGTGTGTTGTCACAATCGATAAAGTCCTCATAAACATAAGCGGTACGCGAATACTTGCTCACCTGACTAATTTAAAATCCAATCTTTACGGAATCCACAAATACGTTACAGAGATCACGAAACTACAGCAATGATTCTCCTTCTGAAAATGTTCTATTTGATTCTGACGACACTAGGCTGTACCACGTTCAGTATCATTCACTGTTAGGACTCTCCGTCGCCCCCTGTTTAAAATAAAATTTCAAATCCATTTATGGGGCAGGACTGGTCACCAATCTCAAGAATGTGCAGGCCTAATATGTGGTAAAATAAACTGGAGACACTGAAACTGCTGTAATCTTTGTATTCAACGCTACCATTTTTATGACAATGTGCATTATGTCCAGTTTATTTCATCACACATTAGTTGTACACACAAACACAAAAGTTTCCGCCAGCTGAAGTGACGTGTTGTTCAGCGGTTTCGAAGAGTTTTGTATGTTGGGTCCGAACTGAGTGGTATGTGTACGGCGATAGGAAATTGCTTCGTGGGCTGCGATCTTCTACCACCATTGTCTGCGTGTGTGGGCGATTTGGTTACTTAATTTTCTCAAGATTAACGGGTGTAACAATGAAAGTAATTCATCTGGCTGTCGTGAAGGCTAATTCAGCGATTCTGAAATTTTGCACTTTGCATACCGTCGATCCTTCTGTCAAAAGACCGCACCTCATCTTCAGACGGATCTACAGTCTTTCCAAGAAGTGTATTTTACATACATACATTACATATTACAATAATATTAATCATTAGTGAAGTTTTTATTGTCTAAAACTCACGTACCACTAGGTGCCCTTCAATTTCCTCAAATGAGACGCGTCGTACTGGTTGAAATTTTTTGAATGAAGTTTGAAATGTGAAATTAATGCAGTTCCTAGCTGTCAGATAGTAAGTGCAGTAACAATTACTGCCGCCAAATGGTTCATGTTTTAAGGCAAACTGACGTGATTCATTGCAATCAAGAGAAACGCACAATTATAGTCTGTGGGTGCCGATGCCGGTGGCCGTGCGGTCTAAGACGTGGGTCTGCGGTCGCTCGCTTGCTGGGATTGTGGATTCTAATCCCACCGGGGGCATGGATGTCTGTCTGTTGTGTTGTGTGTTGTCAGGTAGAGGTGTCTGCGTTGGGCTGATTACTCGTCCAGAGGAGTCCTACCGAGTGTCGTGTGGCTGAGTGTCATCGTGAAGCCTCGATACTGAGAATGCCCTGGCCCACTACAGGGTGTTGCACTTTGGGAAAAAGTCTGTGGGCAAAATGCAGAGTTATTGTCAGAGAAGGTGGTACATAAGTGTGTAGTTACTGATGTGTTTATGCACCTGGCATGATCCTCGTAATAAACAGGGATTTTTTGCTTAATGCTAGGAAAACGTATTTAATTTGAGACATCAAAGACAGAGAAGGACAACAAGTGGAAAAGCAATCAATTTACATACGCTGTCAGTTGCTAAGATTATATATAGTACTGGTACGTGAGCACTAAAGGAAAAATAATGGCAGGGGAAACCCAAAGTATCTGGAAAAAAACTGTCCTAGTTCCAATCTGTTCACCATAAATCCTACACCAACTGGCCTGGGATCGAATACGGGCCCCTGCAGTAACACTGAGTCCATTTTAGGGTTGAAGGTTTAAAATATGTGGAAGAGTTTTGCGTCAAACAGCTACAATTTAGTAAATCACATACATTTAGGACCTAACTAGGTCGTCAGAGGTATAAAATGCAAAATTAGACGAGTTGGCTCAGAACGTGCTCCATTTTTGTGTTATAAAAGCTATAAACTCTCCTCCAGGCAACTAACCGCTCTGTAATTAACAGCGGACGGTTGTGCTTATTAAAACATGTAGCGACTGCAGCAGGACAACGCCAGCTGCATATTTATCGCTGCTGCACGTCCCCACAACAGACATTCAGTTGTTACCAGACAGCTCCATAGACCGAAAGGTCCTTCCCCAGTCAAATGACATCACAGCAGCACAACAATGACCACACGAAATAACCGGCACAGGTCCAAAACAACCTGACTTGAATTTGATAAAGTCGACACAGAACGATTTTCTTACCATTGTAAGGGGATTTTCGCAAAAGTAGAAAAGCGATTATTAGCTTCGTCAAGTCTCTACTTATCAGACCAGCCTTACACGTGAACACAACAGATACACAGGCTCCTGTATGTTTCGACAACATGCAGGAGCCTGTGTATCTGTTGTGTTCACGTGTAAGGCTGGTCTGATAAACTGAATTGTGCGTCATGCATGTTACGTACATTATTAAAATCGTCATGTCCGTCCGTCCGTCTGCATGGAACAACTCGGCTCCCACTGGACGGATTTTAATGACATTTTATATTTCAGGACTTTCTTTGAAAATCTGTCGAAACAATTCAAGTTCTAATCTGACGGGAATGACGGGTACATTACATGAAAAGCTATGTATATTTATATCTTGCTGAATTCTTTTTAGAATGAGAAATGTTTCAGGCAAAAGTTGTATGGAAAGTCAAAACACATATTCTACGCCCAATTACCTTTTATTTCGAAAATCGTGCCGTTTATGAGATAATGGCAAAAATATTGTACAGTCAGACAGGCCACAGGTGACAATATGAAATGACGCACAAAACATGAGAATTGCATTAGGGATAACTAAGGCTAAAGACACACACTCAGAATTTGTAACACGTTTTGTATTTCCATGGCAACAAAGATTACGCGAACGCGCTTCAATGTTACGTTTATACCTACATTGCTGCTCTTGTTAAATCACAAAAACTGTAACTTTTTAAAAATAAAAATGGTTTTTAATAAAACAAATACATGTGTAAGAGATATTTACAACACACATAAATCAGACTAGGTTAAATGAATTTTTATACAGTATTAAAAATCGTTAGTGATTTCGTTTTTGTAAGGAAGAGATCTGTTTCACTAAAACAATGTCTATTTACCTACGTTTTATACACTGCATAGTTTTCGCCTGTTGAATTATTAGGATAAAACATGTAGCGAATTTTAAAAACAGATAATGTTGTTATATTAGAAAGACAGTTTTGTTTACTGAATTATTTTTTTGCATTGTAAAATACTATGATTGCTGCCGAATTACACAATGAGAAACTAAAAAGCAACTTGGTCTCAACGGTTTGCCACTCTCCAGATTGGGTGTGCAATCAACCAGTCTCTTTTGGGTTTCTTTTCGTGGGGTCAAATTCGTCGAACGGTCAGCGAACCATTCACCTGCACTTAATGACCAAGACCAAAAACGTCAGAAGTTGTACACCCCTTCACTGTACGTCATTCGTGGCGTTATGCGTAATTAATGGACCACAAACAGCTTCACTTCTGTGTGTAACATCAATATCGTAGACAACAAGGTGCATTCCTGATGAATAGTTTCTGGTCCATTAAGGCAGGATTTGTAATGTCACCTTAACCTAGCCTGTGGTGTCTTCCTCTAGCCTGTTATAAAGCATATTGTATGACCATGACTATGTCCACGAGACACGTTGTAGCACAGAAGCGTAATTACAGGAGAAGAAAACAGATGACGCAAATTGCAAACGACTACATAACCTGCACAGTCTCCACGATCACCGGACCCTACTTACCAGCGTTCAACGTTGTGCGCCTACAAACAGTACTGGACGTCTGACAAGTGGTCACCAGGTACCTTGCCATTTGTACAACATTTGACTGCTTACATCGCTACGTACACTGGGGTGTACTGTGACCGCGAAAGGCATACTTGGATGTTTACAACTGAAATAAGGTTTTGACAACAGCGCTACATTCTTCCATTCACGCTGGGATATTCCAAATGCAGGCGCTAGTAGGTACTTTCATTTCGTGGCGGTAGTGTTAAACCTTACGAAGCATGATGACAATGATGTTTACCAAGTGTGCAGCTAATAGTAAATATTGACAGACTTGTTAGATCTGAGGTCCTCGAGGCCTGATGATGGAGGCGGTAGGTTCATCCGAAGCGTCAAGCGATTGTCCTACGGTGTGGTTACAACCCAGAAGATAATATTATTATTATTCACTCGACATTTCTTAAAGTGGGAAGGTGTTTTTGAATTATCTGGCCTGTCATCAGACAAGGGGGATAGTGACGACTAAAGCAACTCTTGTGGAGGCCTGAAGAAGCCCTTAGGGCTCTAGGAGGTTGAGGCTCCCAGCCATTCTAGACAATCGGCACACGAAGGTGGTAATGTTGCCAGCCTTACGCACCGACCGTCTTTATCCCCCCAGGAGATATTCCTGGTACTCATTTCTGTTAGAGGCTGAGTCTACCCCAGTGCCACCTGGCGGCCGGAAGGATTAAGTCAATGAAAACACCCACTGACCACATCGAGACCCAAACCCACGACTTTCCAGCTTGTAGCGCAATGCTTCAACCAACTCCGCCACCGCGTGCCCCGATAGTAAAGATCAGAACTGAATAAAACAGAACAAAAGTGAGAGCGTCTGAATGTCTACACCGCTAGCGCGTAGCTAATGTTGTCGTCAATGTCGCAAAAATGTGAGTCAGCGACCAATGATAGCGGAAAATGCGATACCAGAACGTAACTATAACAAGCCATTTTACAATAAAAGCCTTTCCTGTAGTTTCAGAATTTTCAAAACAATGTAAAAGTTCCTTCCCCCCCCCCCCCCCCCCCCCCCCTGAAAAAAAAAAAAAAAAAAAAAACCGCCCCCGAGGAGTGTTTTTGTTTTTACCAAAAAAAAAAAAAAAAAATTTTTGGTGTGTGGTATTCCCACCGTA
>Ga0123357_10004225_pt1 | contig 16762 bp, 13 predicted proteins | sample TergutEmb28metaG_FD_89873 | JGI IMG/M metagenome (GOLD analysis project Ga0123357, IMG submission 89873) | Embiratermes neotenicus P4 segment gut microbial communities from Petit-Saut dam, French Guiana - Emb289 P4 | ecosystem: Host-associated > Arthropoda: Insects > Digestive system > Gut ... | reverse complement strand
GTGCAGGTGATAAAATCGAGAAGAATGAGGTGGGCTGGGCATGTGGCGCGTATGGGTGAGGAGAGGGGGGTGTATAGGGTCTTAGTAGGGAAACCGGAGGGAAGGAGACCACTGGGGAGACCTAGGCGTAGATGGGTGGATAATATTAGTTTGGATCTTCAGGAGGTGGGGTGTGGGTATATGGACTGTCATGGGCTGGCCCAGGATAGAGACATGTGGCGGACGCTTGTGAGTGCGGTAATGAACCTTCGGGTTTCCGTGAAATGCGGGGAATTTATTGACTAGCTGCAAACCAGTTAGCTTCTCAAGAAGGACTCTGCACCATGGAGTAAGTATGTAAGTAAATAAGTAATAATGCTGAAACCGGCAATTCGAAGATACTGCCGTGTTACCCTGGATGAGAAGGGTGTACAGTGTTGTGTGTGACTGTTCTGAAGGTGTGGTACACCGCTGCAGCTTTAAAGGACCGTAGAGGGTCGATGTTAAAATCGAGACGGATAACACTGTCACGAAGATCGGAATCACAAACATCGGATTTCATTTCCAGTGTCAAACACCTCTTTGTTTCCAGTCTGTTACGAGATACTAGCAATAAAGTTATACAACTATCTGAGCATGAAAGTTGTATACGCATTCGGTGATTGAAGGAAACTCACATTTCATAAGCAGTCAGCCTTACCTAATGACAGGCAGGGCTTGTCTAAACTGAGAATTATGTGCCCTGTAGCGGCTGAGACGGAATAGCGTTTTCTCCAGCCACCTAGTCTGTTACCGACTCGTCGGAACCACTCACGAAACGTCGAAACAGTTGTATTGTGCCGTGTTGTCGCCACATCCTTGCCCTCGTACCCTCGGTCCCCATCCCACGGTTGGCACTCACCTATACAGATTTGCGTCGCATAACCGGGGATACGTTTTGAGAAATGCATCGTTAGGCGATTTCGTCGTTGTGTGAACGTCATAGAGTGTACTTATACAAACCTAGATAGTACAGTGATACCTCGGCTAACGAGTGACCCTGTTAACGAATTTTTCGGCTAACGAAGATTTTTTGCTGTTTTTCGGGCTCGGCTAACGAATGTTTAAGCTGATGCGCGCGCTAACATAAAGCAGCAAACATGAACGGTCGGGCCATTCCAGGAGCTGAAATGAACACGTTTCGGCTAACGAAGGTTATTCAGGAACTAATTGTCTTCGTTAGCCGAGGTATCACTGTATAGCCTGTTATACGCCTAGTCTATATGGTATAGCCTATTACTCCTAGGCTACAAATCTGTACAGCGTGTTACTGTACTGAATACTGTAGGTAATTGTAACACAAAGGTATTACGATATTATAGTATAATATCATGATCGTATGGGACCATCGTCGTATATGCCGTCCGTCGTTGACCGAAACGTCGTTATACGGCGCATACCGGGTACTAACGTTTTTAACCTCCTTCCCTGCCGTCGCGTTAATGAGGGCACAAGGTGTGCGACCTTCGCCCGGTTTGGCCTTCAGAACTGTGTCTCGGCTTGGGTTACATTTCGTTTCTCAGGACGGCGAGCCGGTTGCCGGGGTGCTTCAGCTGGCCTGGGTGTGATTTTGGTGCGTGTTTATCGATAACGACCTTGGCGACACCCTTTGGTGATACTGGGAGTGTGGAGCCTTCTTCATTTCTCTTTGTGTTGTGCTTATTGAAGCTCTGGCAAAACATGTGTTGTGTATGTGTGTATATGCTTGGAAAGTGAGTATATTGTGTATCCGTGTAACAAATAAACGCAAGGCAGAACACGAATTCAACATCGACGGTCATTTTGACTTAGTTGTGTGTACTTTGCCCTGGGCCCTACTTCCACAACGGCATGAGGGAGCCTAATTTAGGGCATAGTGATGCTGAGTACTGTACTGATGTCGGTGATCAGGAAAGGTCAAAGTCACGAACAACGAAGTTCACAAACATCTGCTGTATTCCTCGCGAGGCTATACGGTTTATAGGAGTGAAAAACTGGGGATTAGCATGACTGTCGAATTGGTAGGTGTCGCGTAGGGATGGCGAAATAAGATCATCATAAATCTGCAGTCCTACCTTTAAGCTGATTTGATGTGGTGATACGTTGTGTAAGGTCAGGTTATCCAACTAGCGTTGCCTCACACGCCCCTGACTGCTGTATCGCTGGAAAGAATCCGCCTTGCCCCCTAGACAGGACAAATGGTCGCGGTGGTGGACTTTAACACATTTTGTACAGACATATTGTTAGACGTTAGACCGGTATATGTCATGACCTATAGCCTATATATTGCTGTGCTCTTTGTGTCTTGTGCGTGCAAGTTAGTTATTTTTCTGTTGTGTTCGGTGTTAAATGGCTTTGGGCTTGTTATGAACTGAACATGTAGGAAATGGAGACCAGTGGCATGTGTTAGGTGCAGTGATCGAGATTTGTATGCTTTCTGGGCAAGACAGATCGGAGACAGACAAACCCCTTCCATGCTGCAAAGGCTAAAGCTTTCTTGTCAGTCGAGGACAGTAGCTGCAACCGACATGGCGTCCAGATACTAGCCACACTTCGGAAATGCCAGGCAGTGTGACAGCTCAAAAAACTTTGCCGTTATGAACGATTTTGAGAGAGAGACGTAAAATGCTTTTTGGTGCGTGCTCAGTGTTTCCCAACTTACAGGCTTGCCATCTGTAGCCCACGCCCACTAGTAGCAAGTAACCTGGCCTGTAATGCGTTTGCCGCTACCTCGAATCGAATTTGGGCGGTTTGGTGGGAAAACGCGAAGAGAAGGCACCGCCTGCGAGACCTGATCGTAGACGGCAAGGTACATACAGCGCTCTTGCGACGCGTAAGGAGCAGGAATGCCAACTGCCTGTGAAAGCCAAGGTGAACCTCGTTTTGCGTAACATATTTGAGACCGCCCACTTAGCATTGAGGCAGGTGTTTGAATTGAATAGTCACCACGCTGTTACGATTGTAACTGAATCGCCTGTTCTGCTGTGTCTGTTGATGGCGCAAAATGATAATCCACGCATATGTAATTGTACAAGGGAATACACGCGCAGGGCAGTAATAGCTAATGGCCAAAAACGGAAGGAAATCATCAGCAAATACTCACCAGCAAATAAACTCCACGTAGTTTCCAGTTTTCTGAGCTATAATGCCATGTAGATGGGTTAGAATCAACAAGCTTTTCGGGGGAGCTTGCGATCCCACATCTTCAGCGTAATCCCCAGCTTGTGATTGTTTACGAGCCATTTTCTTTGAAACCCCTGACGAAACAGGCAGCAAACCGTTCCGAAACAATGGTTTATTCTGGCCCGTTTACACAGCGTCATGTTCCAGAGACCTGAACTAGAGATGAATATCGCTTAGTTAACCTCAAATCTCCAGTATACCAAATACCTGCGGAACGGCATCTACAGTGACCACTTAAGTGTGCAGTGCAGGTAGCCCTTGTGTTACCCGCGTTTGTTTTACGCTGTTTTGCTTTCACTTTCCTTGCCGATTTACACCACTCGTTAATTTTAAATAAAGCAACTGTGTGATACAGCTTGTGTGGATGAATTTATTTATCCGTGACAGAACGCATGTGACAACGATTATACGGAAAATCGACAAGTCGTGACGAGCCTATTAGCTAAGACGTAGACTGGAACGAAAAGGCGTAGACGATGAATGACTAATTCCTAACCTAACCTAACCTAATTCATACCTATAGGGTCTAACAATTTGGCACGACCGAAACCCTAACCAAATCACAATAAGAATTGTGAACAATGTTAATAAAGTTACGGAGTTGAAAAAGGCTGTGCGTGCGAGTTTAGTCACGTGTGACAGTGACGATGTGCTGCAACATGCACCATCCCGTGACATATGCACGCAAGTTGTTGACAGTTCCTTTTCAATTTACGTAGACTAAAATATAACATTGTTTCAATATTAATATAATTAACACAGGAATAATAAAATAATACGTGTACATAGACCGCATATATACAGGCTGTCATTGGTATTATTGCCCCAAACCCCTATCTGTTCCATTATTTGTTACTTACGCCCATTTTTTAAAAAAATCTACGGCCCAAAACAAAGGCTAACGTATGTTCCCCGGTGAGTGCGGCGATTTGCACCGCTTGTCGTTAAGAGTGACTGCGCCGAAGACACTGTGTAATGGCGCTCGTAGTTCGAGTGTCGTAAATTTTATTTCCAGCAGGGGTCATAGCGCGTCGACTTGCTGGTGTGGCAGGGTTATATACTGCTGATAGTAGTCAGACATGCTGAGGAGGCTTGTGACTCCTTTCTACTTTAAATTGGTCCAAGCGAGTTGAAGTGCCGTAAGTTTGAGTCAGTCACTTCTTCAGTACTCCAACCAAATGCACGTTGTATATTTCTACATATATTTTTCACCAAATTTGTCCTATATATTTCAGTGTGTTATACACTATCCTCAGGGATAACTTCGTGTACTTGCTCAAAATTGTCAGCTTTTTACGAGGTTATTACAGAAAATGTGTTATAAAGGATAAAATATATTTTATACTTTATAGCATATAAACGTACAACATATTTTATACTTATGTGTTATACTTATAACACATAAGTATAAAATATACCGTATACTTATGTGTTTATACTTTATAACGCATCTTATGTAATAACCTTGTAAACAGCTTTCAGTTTTGAGCAAGTACACAAAGTTATCCCAGAGGATGGCATATAAACACACCGAAGCATATAGGAGAGACTTGGTGAAAATGTATGTAGAAATATATAATGTGCATTTGATTGGCGTATTGAAGAAGCGATATATGTTCGAGAATGTACGGAATGGAAAACTTCACAGTCAGTTTGAGTTGTTCGAAAATGTGTCATTGCGAGTATCGTGGAGTGAAAGTAACAGATAAAAATTGCATTTACTCAGAAATGAAAACGAATGTTGGGTCACTGTTGGTACTGCTGCTGAGATCAGATTCGTTTTATTTTGCATATTTTATCGAAAATCCTTAAGATTGGGCTGAAATACATAAAAATATAATTTCCTTTTCTTATGTTGCGGTCGTGAGATTTGGTTTATCGCCGTAAGAGAAGAACGTAAATTGAGTGGTGACAGAGAATAATAAGGAGGATAACGTGGACTCTGTACCAAATATTATTAGGGCTGCTTCAAGAAACAGGAGAGTGGTTGTCCGTGTAGTATATAGGGACTTGTCGAAAAGGTCTGGACTGGGGATACGTTAGGCCTCATGCAAGAGAACGTGAGATATATTTCACACTTTGTCAGAAACCCAAAGTAACTCATGGTACTTTGTTCCGCATATCATATTCTGCGCAGTAAAATGAAAACGCATCAGTACCTTGTCGTTGTTGTACTGCACGATAACACGCGACGCACGTTTTAATGTTAAATCGCCGCTGGAAAAGAGTAGGTGAAATTTCACCTTGGAGACCAAGCGGTACGTGAAGTTTTATTCTGTGATCAAAGGGCACTTTTAATTTCTCCGTGATATCAAGGGGTACGTGAAGTTTTATTGAGACCGAGAGGTACGTGAAATTTCTCTGTGACACCGAGGGGTAACTGAAATTCCATCGTGAGACCAAACAGTACGTGAAGTTTTATTGCGAGACCAAGCGATATGTGAAATTTCTCCCTGATACCAAGGGCTACTTGAAATTTCTCCGTGATATCAAGGAGTACGTGAAGTTTTATTGAAACCAAGAGATACGTGAAATTTCTCCCTAATACCAAGGGGTACATGAAATATCTCCGTGATACCAAGCGGTACATGAAATATCTCCGTGATACCAAGGGGTACGTGAAATTCCAGCGTTAGACATAACAGTACGTCAAGTTTTTTTTTTATTATTATTATATTTCTAGACCAAGAGGTACGTTCAGTTTCTCCGTGATACCCAGGGGTACGGCGAGCTTCACTCAGACGGGAGGGTACCGTGTTTTCCTCGTCTGAGACAAGATGTGTATCTGCTGCAGAAACTCTGGGAAGCGCGTGCTGTGTCGTGGTAGGTGAATGATCTTTCGTAAAATGAGTCTTGACAAGTAGGGTTTGGGTGTGTGGACTGACTATGCAAGGTTCGGGAGAGTTTCATTGGCGGATTCTTGTGACCTGAACACTGAAACTTCGGGTGTAAAAGGCTGGACAGTTTTACCGGAGGGGCTATCAGTTTAGAACCGCGATCCTTGTAGTTTGTGTTATATTTGTAACAGAGGTATTGAGTTCATTTATCCCGCGACGGGGACTCGAACGGACGACAGGGCCATTACTCCATACTTGTTTGCGGTAGTGTTATGACAGTTTATTTGTCGATACGAAATATTACGTAAACGATCATTCTGTGAACGTCAGCAGCTTATCTGCAATCGTGTGATAAATGGTAACGCAGTAGGGATGTGTGCAGTCACGTGATCACCGTGGCTGTTGTAAGACCGATTATATTGCCATAGCTTGGCCTTGGAGTGTTTACTCTCCGTTGTAGGAGATACTGTACGTCGGTGTTATGGTTAAGTGGTCGTGTTGGAAACACTGAACTGTCGTCTCGTGCGGACACTTTTAAACCAAATTATGGCGTTTTCCATCGGTAAGGAAAAAACTGCTGTTCGCAGTGTTCGGGTAAGTGAAGACGAGCTGTAGTGATGAGGCTTATTTGGATGCCTTGAATTGCAACATTTTGCGAGCCACCTGTCACGTCGCGTGTCATTAAGTAGATACGCGTCTTGTACTTACGCAGCTCTCTCAGCTACATGGGTGGTTTTCATTTAGCGATGCAATGCCGCGCCGCGTATTCTGCCTGTTATGTGGGTAATGTTGAATGGGAAGTAGTGTGGTAATCACTAAACGCGTGCGCGCGCGTGTGTATGTGTGTGTGCCTTAGGAAAGTGTATGTAACACGTTTCGATACACTGAGCGCAAAACTACAGCGTATACTGTCGAGATGTCCGGGCACCAATTCGGTGTTCGAACCCGGAAGGTGTTGAAAATAAAACAGGAGTGCCAACTGCGCAGTATTATCTCCAGTGCTTCCAATTATTATGCAACATAAGAATTTTCAGGTTTTGAGAGCAGTGATCACATTTCGCTGTTCTGGTTTGTGACACCGTGTCTTCCAATAGGTGGAGTTTGGCGGTAGCGTGCGTTCGAAAAATCGGTTTCTATTTCACGCGTTTGTGTTTATAATACACGAGACTACCATATGCGACAGTCCATGTCTTCAGTTCCCCCTCCCTCCTACATAAAGTTCCGGAAGCTGTATCTTTGTCAGCACGTGTACCACTCAGTTTGGCTCTTCAGATGTCTCTACTCGCGATCACCGACCCAGTACAGTTTTGCCGGTTGTGAGCTAAATTCATTAACACAGGGGCCAACAGTGAACATGTTGGTTAAAGGCGGAGAATTACCGACTAGCTGAGCAAATCGTTGGCTTCTGCACTGGGGTGCTGGAGGCAGTGTGTTGGCATATCACTTTGGCGGATCGTATACGACCGCGGCTGCAGTACTATGGTGCTTAGGTGTACTGCACAGTTCGTGCGGTTTGACAAATGGAACTGTGGCACACCAGAAACTGCGCAGCCCTTTTGTTGTACTCCCACCGTAAGCCATTCTTCCTTGCCTCGGAAGAGCAGGAGGAGCTGGGTGCACAGTTAGTGAAGTTAAAAATACCATTTGAATTATACGATTCCTGTTTTGCACGCAAAAATTTCGGGGTCCCGCTTTAGTATCGTTATATCCATTTATCATTACGATATGTAGCCAGAGGCCAAGATGAGGTTTGTCACATTCCATTCATGAAGAATCATGCATGTAAAGCGGAAATGGAGGTTGAATTATTCGCCTTTTTTTAGTGTGTTTGTGGAGTCCAGACCCAGAACACAAACTACCCGTTTTGGTGGTCAAATAGTAGTTGGGTGCCCGGTTCCGAAACGCTAAATAACGAATATCTATTGACACTGCTTTATTTCCCATAACTACACTGCTTCAAAAGCCTCATACCTGTCCATATCTTGCATTTATTCCGTATTGATAAAGTGCTGGTACAACTGTTGGTTTTCTTGCACATCCATGTCAATTTTCATGGTGAAAAATCATTTTATTTTGGTGTGCCTGCTTGTCACATGGTGGCTTGTTTATGATTCATAAAGGTAACTTGACATTTGTTGTCTGACGTTGTTGACATTTGTTGCAGAGTGCTGGATACCTCAGACGTGCCAAGACTGACAAGCTGCATGATATTTTCAACAAGGTAAGAAATTGCAGCTTTATGCATTGGGCTGTTACAAAGGGTAAAGATCATAGAGATTGGATGTACACATGTCCCATAAAAATGAGGAAAAAGAGTTTTTGTTGACAGTAAGATTATCCTACAGATCAAATTGGCTATTAACACCATGTTCAGAATCACCAAATACTTAAGTCTGAAAATGGCTTTTTTGAACTTCCGCTTCGTAGTGGAGGCACAACTGTTGAATGTGGTGCCCATGTGGATGTAAAAGTGGGAGGCAGATTAGTCACCATTATAGTAGTATGTTTTCATTTATTTTGTACCACTTTTAAGCCATTAAGATGTCTGAAAGACCGATTACAAGTTTTGAAAGTTCTGAAAGCCTGTGACCCTCCATGTTAAACAGAAAGTGGTCATGACGGTGAAGAGGTAAAGTGACAAAGTCGGTTGTGTGAATTTTACAATCTGCAGTATAAGAAAGCTTAAGGAGGTGTTACTGAAAGATTTTGCTGGTACTGATGTTTTGAAAATGATTGATATGTTTGTGTGTAGTAATGACTATGTAGACACTTGATGAGACTGATGAAGGGACAAATGAACACATCTCAGGCTATGCGTGCATTAGTTTAACAGATCTGTTTTAACAGAAATGTTTTATGTGTGAACATCATATTGTGTAGGTAAATAAATTACAAAAGGCTTTACTAAAAAAGCTTAAATTCACAAAACACTGATCTTCGCAAGGCATTAAAAAAACTTAATGCTGTTCTGCTGACAGAAGTGATAACCCTGGTTTTTATTATTCATCTTCAAGCATTGTTTAGGTGAAGAAGGTGTGAGTAAGTGATTTTAATTGTTGAATTGACATGTGTTCTATTTTGCTTGGCTGAGTGACACAAAATACAGAAAATATCAAACTCTGTAAAGCCTTTGGTCACAAGCTTTCGGGATAGTGTGTCCCATACTGTATTGAAGATTTAATTTGTACCACGCAGTAAAGACACGTGGTTATAAAAACTGATGAGTTAATACTGCAGAGAAATAATTTCTATGTGTTTTGAGGACCATGTAGAACACACGAATGCACACTGTGGACAGAACATGGAATTTTTGAGTGTTAAACTTGGTAGCACGTAAAATAATCATAAAGCTTTAAGCAGTTACAGCACCAACCCCTAAAAATATAGAGGGAAGTACGGTTGCAGCTTTCCACATTGTTGACCTTGCAACTGGATGGTGATCAGTTGTCAGCTTCAGGCTGCGGCTGCTTTAAACCTTGCGGATAAGAGCCAGTTTTAGTAGAGTAACAAAGAGAAAAATATCCACTTGTGCTAGAAATTCAACCCTAATTACCGAGGTATGGGTATAGTCAGTATACTGACTGCACTAGCCCATTCTTTCACATTATGTGTGGGGTATAAGGGATGGGGATTTGTTAGTAGTGTTAGCCATTCCTTTTCTGACTGGGCATCTATCTCGCCCTTTAAAATTCAGATTCAGAATTCAGATTCTTATTATCCCACTTAAATTTGATTTTGATTCATTCCTTCATTGTTATGTAGGTGATGAGACATGAAGAATGAGATGGGTGGGGCATGGCGCACATATGGGGGAGAGGAGAGGGGAATAGCAAAATTTTATCGGGAAATTGAGGGAAAGAGACCACTTGGAAGGCCTAGGCATAGATGGGAGGATAATATTAAAATCTATCTTCAGGCTTGGGGGGGGGGGAGTATGGATGGGATAGATCTGGCTCAGGAAAAGGACAGATGGTGGGCTCTTGTGAATGCGGTAATTAATCTTTGGGTTCCGTAAAATTTGTGGAGTTTCTTGACTAGCTGAGGACCTGCCAGCTTCTCAAGAAGGACTCAGCTCCATGGTTAATTAGTTCGTTCCTTCATCTTGTGATTGAAACGTCTTCTTGGTTTTATGGTAGTGGGATAGAAAATGTCATTACCATGAAGGTATGATAGAGTGGTTATAAACAGTCTATGCTGGACACATTACTGGAACATGTCATGTATTCAGGAGGTTTTACCACTGCATAATTTTGGTTTTATAAATACTTATAATAATGTGAGTGGCCAGTGTAACTCTGAAGCCATGTTTTAAAAGGTGTTTTACAAATCTCTAATTGGAAAATCTTAGGTCAAATGTGAACATCAAGCTAACTCACACCAGATACCCTTGAAAATGATCCAGGGGTAAAAAAGTGTTGCTTTATTGTTAAAAGTAATAAAATATATTCATGTGTTGTATTTGGTGATTATTAATTAAAGCTATTTATACAGAATTCAGTCCAACAATTGCACAAGTAACAACAATCAATCAATGTGCCTGCTGCATGTTTCTGCCTTAGCTTGGCCATCATCATGTAAGTCACCAAAAAAAGAGTGTAGTAATGGCCGATTATGCATCAGATTTCCATATGTGGAGTCAAAGTATAGTGTTTTTAATTAAAATTATTGAAATATTTAAAATATAAACTAATTACAAATGTTTTTCATATAAATGTTTTACATTTGTATGAATATATATTATCTTATTTCTGTGCAGTTATTCCTGTGTTGTCAGTCGGTGCTTACACCATGGTGGATCGCTGTGTACCTAGTAATCAAACAGTGTACATTTGCTTGCCATTTGTCAGAAATGAGGTTTGTCACCTCAAGAACATATTCTCAAAAAGAGAACAGCAGTTGGTGTGGCTACAATATTGGCTGGCTTTTGAGTGGTAAATTTTTGTGCAGAAGCAGGTGAACTGTCTGCTGGGAGAGCTCATGAAATCGTTGTACTCAAGACAGTTGGAAAAAGTATTTGTGAGATCTGAAGTAGTGCGATTCCACGAGATTCCATGCTCTTGCCATATCCCCATTGACACAGGAATGTCAGCTTTTCACTACACAGATGTTTTCTTACCTGCCTACCACCCTCCCATCCACCATTCTCTTGATCATCACTGTGGATACTGTGTCCTCGCCTGGTACACATGAGCCCAGCACTCACATAAATTTCATTCATGTGATGTACCTAGATATTCCTGCATGGACATATTTTTTCTCAGGCTGTTTGAACCTGAAGATGATGGCACTGCAGTCCTTTGAAATAGAAATTGTAACCCTAACAGCACAATGTAACATTCTAGAAGACTTGAATTCTCAGAAAATTGATACGTATAATTTGTAGTCTGTACAGTCGCACATGAAGTTGAAGATATCAGTGGTAACATTGCAATGCAATGAAAGGTACGAGCTCTCAGATTTGAATGGTCTTATGTTGTGCTTCGTGATGACAGCTCTTGTTTTTGGTGGAATTTATAATCATTGGACTTCATTGTAGAAATAGCTGCAGGACATAGTATGCATGGTACCAGGATGTGTGAAGATGTCTCTCAAAAAGTGGAGGAGTGTCTGTAGCTTTTCCTTGTCAATTTTGAATACTGTATGGCATAGCTAATGAATGAATGGATGGATGAATGGGCCTAGAACAGTGGTGAAATGATACTGATGGAAGAGCTGAGGAACCTGAAGAGAAACCTAATATCCTGTCCCTGTGCCTCTTTTTCAACCACAAGTCCTATGTTGACTGGCTTGGCATCAAACCATTGCCTTTGTGGTGAGAGACCAGCGATTAAGTGGTATGGCCTAACTGTCTCTTACATATTTATCTTTGGCAGGATCAATTAATTTGCATTAAAACTGGTGGAAATGCAGATAAAATATTAGGAGGACAAATGTGTTGTGGCTGAAAAACCAAGCTGTTGCAGATATCGTTTTCTTCATTGCAGTTGGTTAATTACCAGATGCTTGGAAAATCGTTGGCTGCTTTGCATGTTGATCAGTTTTTTCCACAGGAAATTTGTCCATGGCCATGGGCTGTATCATCACCAAGTTCATATTTTCTTTGAAGACAGTCATAATGAGTACTGTGACATTCCATATCACACTGCAGTCATGCTTAGGTTGGGGTCATTACTGATGAGATTCACTTACCTTCATATTCAAATTTATAAGTTCTGAAGTGAGAGAAATGGACCTCTGGCTGTCAGTGAGTGGGTATGTAAGGTAGCTTTTGTAGCTGATGTGTAAGCAAATGAGCAGTTCAAATTTGAGGGTCTGGTAGAAGGATGCCATAATCTGTGATCTGTATTCTCAAGTAAGGTTTTTGAGACAAAGGTACTTTTTGAGAATCATCTTTCAAGAAACTGTTCATTTCATAACGTAACTAGGTCCAGTTGTCACCAGCCTGTCATCGTGGAGGCCTGGGATTGATCCCAGGCCATTTCATGTGGTGGTGAAAGTGTCACTGGGACAGGTGTTTCTCTGAGTATTCTGTTTTCTCCTTTTAATATCAGTTCACCAGTGCTCCATACTCATGCATTTATTTATCACCAACAGTATATTCTTAGCAGTTAACAGCAATCACACATTGTCCTAAACATTTAGCATGTTATCATTTCCAAATAATTTCAGCTTCGAGATCGAACATAGCTGAATTAAAGCAACTGTTTTGGGGCAGTTTCAAGGACATTATAAGCATGCTCATGAAACATCTTTTGCATGGTTTATTCAGTTGTAACTTTTTAGAAGTTCCTGTATCTGCAGTTGGAATTAATAAACATCCTGACTAGTCATACACAAAAAACAAAATATACAGACAGAAATTTAGTAGCCCTCAACAGAGTACCCACGATTCCCTGCCAGCCACTTCATTCCTGGCCGTGTTGTCCCATGTTGAAAGCTTCTTCTTCCACTGTTCTGCAGCATGTACATCTTAGGCGACCTCTTCTTCTACTACCTTGGGTATACCAATCCAAAGCAGTCCTCTGTTGCTTCCTGTGGTGTCATAAGTGTATGGCCAATCCATTTACACTTACTCCTTTTCATTTGCTCAGCAGTTGGTATCTGTATAGTTGTATTCCATAAGTCTTCATTTGTTATTGGTTTTGACCATTTTATGTTGTTATTTTCCTTAGGCAACTTTTGATGTACACTTGTAGATGATTTTCATTGTTCTTTGTTCTTTCCCAAGTTTTGCACCCATAGAGTAGGACTGCTTTCACATTCATCTCAAATGGATGTGACTTGGCTCTTGAGTGTAACTGCCTAGATTTCCGTATCAGAAGTAGCTGGATGAATGAGGGTGACTGTGTCTTGCTGATGCAATTTTTTATATCTTGTTCAGTTCCTCCCTCTTTAGTTATTACAAATCTGAGGTACAGGTATGTTTTTACCTTCCTCACTGGTTCTCCCATTGAGTGTTAAATTTCTTTCCTCTTATGGTTGATTTTCATAACTTTGGTCATATTTGGATTTCTTTTAAGACCATTCTTTCCTTCCTCTTTTTTGAGGTCGGTTTGTTTTTTGTATCTTTGAAGGCATGGGAATTCTGGCAGACATAGATATAGATCTGCTAATCTTTCCATCAAACCCCTACATAATTCCCCTTTTTTTGCCTTCTGTTACATTTTCCGCAATGCTCTCAGTAATTATCAAAACCAGTGTAAGTAAGAGTATACAGCCGTGTTTATATCCTGATTTGACTACTTTGGTCCATCTGAGATATCCTTTGTGTACTGCATTTCAAGCAAATGACTTACACCTTTCTTTTGTGAAACTTAATATTTCTTGTGGTATCTCATATTGTGATAGAATTTGCCACATTTCACTTCTCTTGACCAAGCCACAAGCTTTCTCGAAATATATGCAAAGTAGGTGCAGTGCCATTTTCCAATCGACAGTTTGTGCTATTATAACCTATAGAGTATTTGTTTGGTAGATGTAGGAAGTTTGTCTGTTTAAAACTACCGTGTGTTTTTCCATGAAGTAGATAGAGTACCTTATAATCCTGACCAACATGGCAGCTATATTGCAGAAAAGGTCTGCAGTCGGTGGTAAAAGACACTCCGTGTATGGTTTCCATCTTCAGTACTGTCTGTATTTGCAGAAATGAAATGAATACAATTTTTTATGTTTAAATATTAAACTTCTATGTTAGATGAAGATTTGCAGTCAGTTCAGATGATAAAAAAGTAAAAGGTAAATTTGACACTATAACATGCCATGAAGGCACAGAGAAGGAGTGGAGGTATAGGTCTACTCTTTCTTTAACCAGGGCGGTGAGTGAGGGTGGGTGGTTAATGCCATGTCTGGGCCACTTTGTCCTCGAGAATGATTGGTACCCCTTGTTTAGGGGGCTGGGTGGGCCTCAGGGAGGGTCTAGATGGTTGCAGAAAATCTCACCCCCACCAGGATTAGATCCCTGGACTGTCTAGCTTGTAACATGCTATCAATTCAGATGATAAGCAATGCAGGCTTTAAGGTCAGTTTGGGAGGGAGGAAAATGCCTGATAAAACTGTATTACAAGTCTCATTAAATGTATGTCCTATACAACTGTATTTCTTGTCAAGTACATGTAGAAATCAGGAACAAAGGGCCTGTTTTAAGGCCTAGATGCATCAGGACCACAAGGGCTCGAACCAAACTATTAATCTAAATCTAATATATAGAAATCAGTGGCAGTGGCCAGGGTTTGAGACTGACTGCGCATCGTCATGTTTGGAAGGCACAGAACTAATTGTGTACTTTGTGTATGAAGCACAAGGATGATGGGGTCTGTCCTTATATGAGGGCTTCCAGCAAATACCAACAACACACTGGAGCCCTCAAATGAACACTGTGTTTGAGCAAACACAGGCAGATTTAGTTGTGGGGACTTATTTATATGTGTCTTTTAAAAGAGATAATGAAGATGTTCAGATCCATGATGTCTTCACACTGAGTGTGTTTCAGAGCTGCTAAGAAAGGTTGATGAACAAAATTATCATTTTGTTCTCTGTAAAACTGTGTTTATTGACAGTTTGAGAGATGACAATCCACTAATGCTGTTTATTTATTTGCTTTTGTACAGTATGCATCAAGAGAGAAGAATGGTGAGAAGTACATGACACCGGCTGACTTTGTGCAGAAGTACCTTGGGCTGTACAGAGAAGTAAATTTCAATTCCGACTCTGTGAAACTGCTGGCTGGAATTGTTGATACTAGCAAGGATGGGTGTGTATCCGATTGGTCAATAGATGCTTGTTGTTTTGAACTGTCTTAATATTTCTTATTTGCTGTTTATTTTGAATAAGAAACTATTATCTCAACAGTGGAGGAGTTAATTGTTTTACTTATTTACTTGAAGGGCAGTAAAATTGATTGCAATCATTATTGGAGTATATCAGATAACACTTACATATAAAATTAGATTGAAACTCATCTCTCAGTATTAATTCCGTGTGTAGACATAATACAAGGTGCTAGATTTACTGCCAGTCGGTTGGTTAACGTTATCAAATTCTGAGAGAAAAGTGGCAGTACAGCAGCTAGACTGTGGTTCTGTTATAATCTTATGTGTTTTTATATTATTATGGCTGCTGTTAGTAGACATATGTAATCAATTAGGACAATGAAAATACATTTAAATGCAAACTGTGATGAAGTCAATGGAGGTGAACTTTTGTCAGATATGTTTTCTGTTCACAATGGTTTGAAAAAGTGTTTATCGCAGTGGCTTTTGGACTTGACTTTGGAATTTGTCATTAAGAAGGAAGCCAGAAGAAACTGAAATTGAATGGAACACAGTGGCTTCTAGTGTATGCTGATGATTTAATTTATTGTGAGGCAGCTGTAGACTATACAGAAATATACAGAAGCACTGGTGCAGTTGTTGCCAGTGTGTGGGTTTCGGCCCCTGAGGGGCAGGGTGGGTTGAGTTATTATAAGGGGTCTGTAAATTCATGTGTGCAGGAAGCATTGTTATTTTGATCTCTGTCTAGCTGTAATACAGTATGCAGTGTGAATAGGGGGTTTTGTGTCAGTGGTTTTGTATTACTGAAGCTTCATGTATGCCTGATGGGAATATTTTCTGGCCTCTGTTTACCTTTTCTTTTGCTGAGATGCCACTTGAGTGGATTGTCTGAGTTGTTTGTACATAAATTCCATGAGGTATCAGATTTGCCTTCTCAATGATGGCACTGCATAGGTCTTATACAGATGGTGTTCAGAAACAGAGTACTGATGTGAATGTTTGTACCTAAGAAGGTGGAAGAAAGAATACTGAATTTTATAATGTGTACCCCACACCAAATACTACACATTTGATTAGTTAAAAGAGGATCAATGCACACAGCATATGGTTCTATGGAACATGGTAATGGAAGTTTACAGTGGGGTCTAGAAGGGTACGGATGTGTTTTCAGAGCTGCTAAGTGAGGAGAATGGGTTTGGGTCTGCAGGAATACCATGCCTGTATAGGTACCTGGCATGCAAGGGTCGCACTGCGGTCAGCGGTCAGTCAAGTCGGAACGCGTGGAGATAAAACCTTCTTAGGGACGATGACCCTGTGCGCGGCGGTTATAGCAATTTTACTGGTGATAGGGGGAGTGGAGTTAAACCCAGGACCTGTGGACAACGTTGTGAAAGTCTTGTGCAGTGGCTGTGACAAAAACTTAAAGTCTGGAACTCAATGTGACTTGTGTGGCCGTTGGTACCATAACAGCTGTGG
>Ga0123357_10004223_pt1 | contig 16767 bp, 11 predicted proteins | sample TergutEmb28metaG_FD_89873 | JGI IMG/M metagenome (GOLD analysis project Ga0123357, IMG submission 89873) | Embiratermes neotenicus P4 segment gut microbial communities from Petit-Saut dam, French Guiana - Emb289 P4 | ecosystem: Host-associated > Arthropoda: Insects > Digestive system > Gut ... | reverse complement strand
TGTGTGGGGGGGGGGGATGAAGCAGTGGCCTGCGTACCTTAGATTTCGGGGTCTTATGGCAGATTGGAGATGTGGAATATATCCTTGGTTAATGTTATAATATAGTATATAACATAAAATTATTTTGGGTGCATAATTACTTTGCTGTGTAGCATTATCCGTCCTGAATTGCCTTTTTTATTTTTATTGCATATCACTTCATTTGTTGTAGTTCTAAAACTTTTTGAAACAGGTTTTATTAACGCAACTGTACATTACTGCTCGTCACATTCTTATATTTTGTGTTGCAGTATTTTGACAAATGGTGGCTTAATTTCACATCTTTAAAACTTAGTACTTTCCATTACAGATACAGGGGCCCCTTACGTGTTATATAAAGACGGAATGGATAGGCCCCAAGGGCAGCCTGGACAGTGGGGCCCTGGGGCACCTCAGGATGGGGGTTATCCACCACAAGGATCGTCGTCATCTGGTAGTCCTCAGCAGGCATGTGGTGGCCCTGGTGGAGAAGCAGATGGACCTGGTTCTACTGGGGCCAGTGGACTTCCACCCAGCAGAGAACAGCAGCAACAGGGAACAATGACATCTCCTGTTCCCTCACCTTATGCTCCACCGCAGTCAGTACCACCTGATCCTGGGCAAGCACCACCTCCCCAGGGAGCACCACATGCCCCAGGAGAAGAGGACCCATCACAGCAGCAGCAGCAAATTCAACAGCAGCATTCTCCTGGCACCCAACCTCAACCTCCCCAGGCCCCACCACCACCACCACCACCACCACCACCTCAACCACAGCCACACAGTGATGTGGATCAACAACAGCAACATCAACAGCAGCAACAACAACCGCCACCGCCGCCACCACCACCGCCGCCACAACCCCAGCAGCAAAGACCTCCACAGTGTTTCCCACCTGCTGGAGGTCCTGGTCCGGGTCAGCCAGACATGCAACAACAGGCATATCCAGGCCAGCATTATTTTAAGGATTCCCGTGGTCATCACGCGCCAGCCATGCCTCCACACATGCTGGCACCTGGTGGCTTCACGGCCCTACACTATCTAAAGCAGCCCGGTGTCATGCTCACTTCACTTGGACCTATGGGGACGGGGGGTGGTGGGGAAAGTGGTGGACAGTTGGTAGATGGGGGTGCTAATGGACATCCATATGGTGTAGCTAGCACTAACATGCAGGACATGAGAGCTGCATCTCTGCCTGACATCATTCAGCAGCAGCAACAGCAACAACATCAACAGCAGCAGGGCATGGTGGGCAAGGCAGGAAAAGGTGGAGCAAATGGAGAATTGAGGTTGTTCAAGTGCTTGACATGTGGAAAGGACTTCAAGCAAAAGTCAACGTTACTCCAGCACGAACGAATTCACACGGATAGCCGTCCATACGGGTGCCCTGAATGCGGGAAACGGTTCCGGCAGCAGTCACACCTGACACAGCACCTGCGCATCCACGCGAATGAGAAGCCCTACGCATGCGTGTACTGCGAGCGTACGTTCCGGCAGCGCGCGATCCTGAACCAGCATCTGCGCATCCACTCTGGTGAGAAGCCCTATCAGTGCCCAGAGTGCGGGAAGCACTTCCGCCAGAAGGCCATCCTCAACCAGCACGTCCGCACACACCAAGGCGAGCGACCTTTCTCTCTGACTACCACCACGCTGCCGGTCGACCGATGCATCAGCGCTAAGTTGGCCGCGCTCTTAAAGATCTGTAGTAGTGCTGCTGCAAGTCAGACACGACTTTGAAGCGTCAACTGCACGATCGAGTAAATGCAATTTGCAAGCCAAGTATGGTTGTTACCAACATAACTTCTCTGGCTTAGTTGTGCCACTGTCAAAATTTGAAGTTTGCCTTGTGTGCGGTTGTCGTCATGCGTTTTGGCCTGGAGGATATAACAAAGTCCAAATTACATTTTTTTTTTTTTAATTTAAAACATAATTAGCATTGTAGTATCATAAATGCAATGAAATATACTTAATAACTGTTGACATATGGCACCTGTTAGTAGTTGTTTTGCTTTTATGCTTTTCATTTGGTTGATTAATTTAAGATGTTACTTATTTTACAAACTGGCATGTCAGACAAATTGTAGGTATTACTACGTAGTGGAGGGAGCAGATAGGTATGTGTACCATGCATTTTGATGGGTTCTTAAATTTATGGTCTGAATTTGGGGTTTTGTAGTGGGGAAGTTATGCTGGCACAATTATACTGTGCGTATTGCTTTCTGTCTCAGCAGGTAAACTACACTGACCAAAGGTATGAAAGGGTTCAAAATTGTTTTTCCTCAGCTATTAAAAGTCAGGATAGAAGATTAAATGTGCCAGCAATCGGTGCCATAAAAAGTACCGGTAGTATTGACAGATTTTTCTGTTTTGCTACTTGCTTCATTTGTTTATTACTAGGAACATGAACATTTAATGTTGATGCATGTCGTGTTGGCTCTACAAGGTTGGTTTGTGTGTCTTGTTGTGTCCTTACAGATGTGAGTCCCCATCTGGTGTTCAAGAATGGCATGACACCAACACTTTGGCCACAGGATGTGCCATATCCTCCTGACGCAGAAAAGGATGATGCTGCATCGACGTTTGGAGGAGGTGAGGATGGGAGTTCACAGCAGGCAGATCAACGGGGCAGTGGGCAGTGTTTCTCCCCTGATGCTCTCCAGCAATACCCTGCATACTTCAAGGACTCTAAGGGGACAAACCATGCAGCATTTGGGGGTGGGAACTTTGCAGCACTTCAGTACCTGAAGCAGGGTCAGGGTGGAAAAGGTTGCTTGCCTGATGTGATACAGCATGGACGAAGTGCAGGTATGCCCTTGTATGTGCGCTGCCCAATCTGCCAAAAGGAATTCAAGCAGAAGTCAACGCTATTGCAGCATGGCTGTATACATATAGAGTCTCGACCATATCCGTGCCCAGAATGTGGAAAGCGATTCAGGCAGCAGTCGCACCTTACACAACACTTACGTATACACACCAATGAAAAGCCATACGGTTGTGTGTACTGTGGCCGCAACTTCCGTCAGCGCACCATTTTGAACCAGCATTTGCGCATTCATACAGGTGAGAAGCCATACAAATGTTCGCAGTGTGGTAAGGACTTCCGGCAGAAGGCTATTTTAGATCAGCACACACGGACACACCAAGGTGATCGCCCATTCTGCTGCCCCATGCCTAATTGCCGACGTCGTTTTGCTACAGAACCAGAAGTAAAGAAGCACATTGAGAATCACATGAACCCTCATGCAGCTAAGTCTCGTCGTAGCAACAGTTTGACAGAATCGAAACATCACCCTGTGGGTGCCATGGGTGGTGCAGGGGATCGTGGACCCTCTCTGCTGTCACGAGGTATTCCGCCCACAGCAGTGGTTAAACCAGAACTGTACTTCCCCCAGTGTTATGCACCAGCATTCAACCATCAGGCGGCTGCAGGCCCTGGTGCCCAGTTTCCTGGTAACCCTAATCCTGCACCTGGAAATGGGGAGTTCAAACCTCCTACAGGTCTGCCTGCACAATGACTAGCCGCTGCCTCGCTCCAGAACTGAAGTTATGCTTGGCCCAGTGGAGACACATCGCCATGTGTCTCACACGACTTAATGCCAGTCTTAGACTGGTTTAGTAGTATGTGATAGAAATAATTTGCCAAGATTTTAAATGCAGAAATAGGAGATGTGTACATAATATTAATTATAATATTATAGTGTCTTGAAAGAAGGAGGAAGATAAAGCTGTGTTATATATAAATATATAGATAACTTTTATATTAAAGCCGTAATAACGCTTCTGCTGAAACTTTTGAAAACAAACAATGTAGATAATACGAAATATATATATATATATATAAATAAATATATGTATATATATTACGTGGTTTTTGTGAGGTGCTGTTGCAGGCAGTGAGCAGAGCAGGTGTTGTTTATCAGCAGTGTTCAGATTTTTGGTAGCAAGATATTGTTACACATCATGGCAAATGTGTATGGAGGAAATCTGTCTTTAGGTTTATATATACAAGAGATTTTGAAATGGAAAATGATGGCAATATACCATCTTATAAAACGAATAATGTTACACGATACATAAAGGTGATTGCATACATACGTAAGGTGATTAATTTCATGCTGCTACTGGTTTGATCTCGTTTTGGCATCAGTTGCAGAATTGTTAAAGAGCATGGTTTTTAAAAAGTCTTGTACTAGTGCCTATAGCAGTATTGTGTTTTATTTACTCTTGTTTGGAAAATTAATGCTTTGTCTCTAAAATCAATTTTTTTTTTTTTTCTATATTTGGTGTGGAATGAAACATTCCTGTCCATTGTTGCCATATGAAGAGAAAAGAATATATATGCATTTAAAATACGTAAAATTTACACTTTGAATGGTTAAAATATTCATGACCAAAGTTATATTGTCGTGAGAAGAAGTGTGGCCACTACATACAGGGTTCTGGCTTTAACAGAAGGAGTGTAGCAGAAACTTGTGTAGTTTACTTATTCATAGATCTGCAGTGCATTGGAAATACTTGCCATTTAAACATATTTGAAGTGCACTGGAGTGTACAGTGTTTAGTTAAAATGTATAGAAAGTTAGTTTTGCTTTACTTGTTGAGAAACCTCTGCAGCCACTGTTGAGATTTACCGTTGTATGTAAGTATGTGTGTTGCTAACATGCATGACATGTTTTTATAGGTTGCATGATATAGCACCAGAGATCTCCAGCATATCATGCCAAAGATAATGTTTTCTTCAGATTCAGCTTATATGTTGAAGTAGTTCCCATGACTGAACAAACATAGGTCAGTGCCATTACATCACACATTGTATGTTTCCATGCATGAAGTTTTTTCTCATTATATTCAGTGGTGACAAAAGAAAGTACAATGAATTTTAGCTTGCCATGTGGTGGCATTTTAAGTGTTCAGTTTTGTGGTCTGTATTTTGTCATTTGTTTAACTTTATTGTGCTTTGGGCTGTCCAGAATAGAAAATGTGGATGTTTTTGTTTATTATAAAATTCCATTCTTGAGCATCTTACAATGCTGTCTGTACATTACATTTTGAAAGTTTGGACAGCCATATTTGTACTCTGTTCCTCGCGTGAAATGTGGGCTGGGTATTGTAGTCGGTATAACCGCTGGCTACGGGCTGGGTGGTCTGGGGATCGAATCCCGGTTGGGGCGAGATTTTCCTCACCTGTCCAGACTGGTCTGGGGCCCACCCAGCCTCCTGTACAATGGGTACCGGTTCTTTACCGGGGTAAAGAGCGGCCGGGGCATGATGCTGACCCCTCACCCCCCTCTAGTGCTGTGGTCAAGAAAGAGTGGAGCTATACCTCTACCTCTCCTATGGGCCGTACAGCCTGTACAGAGCCTCGGTGCCTGTACAAGGGTGCAGTTTACCTTGTTACTTTTACCTCAGGTGAAATAAATTGTTATGATGGATTATAATTGAAAAATTGCTGTCTGGAAGCAGGATTTGGTTAGAAGGGCATAATGAGCAGAAAACTTTTCATTTGTTGATGTTCCCAAATTTCGGTAATATATCCAGCTTTGATGTGAATTTGAAATGATGCTAGATTGTATAGACACTCTGCGACTTCCACCATAGTTATGTTCCAGAGGATCTGCAACTAATTGAGCATACAGATGTTCAACTGTGTGTGTACATACATGGCAGTCTGGTTGAAATCTGAACTCGCAACACACTGGAACCTGATAGGCCACAATGCAGCTGCCTCAGCATCTGTGTTATCACTCAACATTATTCAGCTGCAACTTTCGCATCATTGCACTTTCATTCCTGCAAGGAAAATTAGCTTGTGTTTAAAAAATGTATCCCCCCCCCCCTCCTTTTCTTAATAACTTAAGTCTGAAATTGCAGGAGTGTGTATGAATTGAAGTAAAAAAACACAATCAGAATTATGACTGACTACCAAGAGATGTGTATGTGAAATAGTGATAATTGGTGGTTCAAGTGTGATGGGAGATAGGCAGTGAGATCCGTGTTTGTCCATAATTTTGTTCCTGTGAATCTAAGTAGCTTGTAAGTATACTTAGGACACGTATTCCCAACTTAGTGTATGAATACGTTGTGACTGGCAGAAAAAATGTAGGTGACCAAGGAGAAAGTGGAGAGAGAAATGCCCGGCAGATGGAACAAGCCGGGGTGGCTTTTACCATGTTGATATTGAGGATAAACCCAACCTGTTGGCTATGATTAACCCTTTGATGCCTAATGACCCCTATAGTGGTCGTACCGCACCACTAACCTCTAAACATTGAATTTTATATATTTATTCAACAAATACAGGTACCGAATATTTTAAACATGGTATATACTCTCCGTTTTTTTCTCTTCAGAATGGAGTTTGTTTCATAATTCTAACATTTGGTTCCTGTTTTATTCACATTTTATATACAGGATGTGCTAAAGTTTAAAAAAATAATTCCGGCGCCAAAGGTTAATAGGTTGACATTGACTCCTAGCAAATAGGATTGCGTAAAAGTAGTGTATTGTGACATTTAAATTGTTTTATACCCTTCATGAATCCTTTTTTGTGTATATGCCTCATTCATATGCCACTTTGGAATTGCCTTGATATTCTGACAGATCTGCATGCTAAACCCCGCCCCACATATTTGCGAGGGCATATTCTTGGAAAACTCCTGGAATACTCAGTTCTTATATATGAAATTAATAACCAGGAGGACTGATAGATTTCGTTTTCTCAGGATCAGGACTCTCATGTTTCACCATATATTTTTGGGTTAAAATGTTCATAGTTTCTAACATTATTTTAATGTTTGTGTAGAGTATGGTTTTGTAATGAATATTAATGACTTGGGGGTTGACAAATGCTTAAATCAAATTTCAATAGCCCGAGTACAGACTGCAGCTAACAGAATAATATGGATACTCTGTAGAGATTAAGTGTACGTTTTGTGAAGTGTTTGATAGGTGTATGTTTTTTACTACTTTTATCTATTAAGGAACATGGCATATTAGCAAGAAGGGAAAAAAATTCACATATTTTAGCCAGAGCAGATAATGAAAGCTGCACTGAAAATATTGGCAGCTTTAGGGTACACACCTGAAAAGCTAGAGTGCGTTTTCAAAGTGCAAACCAAGAGGACTTAGTGCAAATGACTCCCGGTAGTTACCAAGAAGAACACATTGACAGATGTTTCTTGTTCTTGGCATTGAGTGTGACTGCAAATAGCAGTGACAACTAAAGCATGGACATGAGTGTTTGCTGTACTTCATTTTGCTTGATTGTGGGCAATGTCTTGGTTGATAGGCTGGAGATGTCTGGTTTTTGTGTGTAAGAGAACTGTTCATGGTAGGGTACTAATGTGTGATTGTTTTCGTATACCTGTTGCATTCCTGTTCGCCTGTTCAGATTTATATTTATGTGGATTGTACTTGATTGTACCAGTATTATGTTGGATATTGTTTTTTTGAGGTATATTTGATACAAAGGACATTGTATGAGTTGGCTGTGATCTGTGTGATTGTCTTTTTATTCACAAATTTGTATTCATTCTTAGGTACTGTCACAAGAGTTGCAAAGAGTGACCCTTAGCTTTGTCATGTCCGTCTGTCGATCCGTCCACAGGGAACATCTTGCGTCTCACTGGATGATTTTTCTTGAAATTATGTATTGGGGATTTTTAGTAAAATACATGAAGAAGATTTGAGTTTGGTTAAAAGTGGACGAAAACACTACGTTTATGATCCTTCATCATGAGCATTATTCATAACATACATACTCTGTTCTCTGTGAGGTATGTGTTGGTACCCAACAGAGCCAGACAAGCTGCCATAGTTACCTGGTCCTGGTTGAGGAAACCTAAACAGTAATTCCCATGGGAACAGGACTCGATGTCCATAGTAATAACAGAACAAAGGTGTTATTTTCTCCATGACAGCATCCTCATTTCTTCTCTTATTGAGTAGGAAGTGGATGTATTGCAAGTTTGTCATATGCTAGACTATTACAGATTTTCTGGAAACAGTGTGTTGCTGTCAGTCTGCTACGTATGCAACAGCAATGAAATATTGGTGTGTTAATAGTCCTTATAAAGAAATATATTGTCTTCATAAAACGGATGTGACCCAACAAGCCAGTGTGCGGTTATGTTTCTGTAGGCAGATTATTAAATACTGAATCTGTGCATGAGATCCGGAATAAAATTGGGACATTAAAACCTAAACATATAAGGATACAACAATATGCCTTCACTGCGTTGGTACATGACATGTATTGTTTTTAATAAGTTTTGTGTTGGTAGGTACTCCGGTTGTCAGTGTTATAGCCTGGTATTTGAAAGATATAAGCTTCAGTTGGAACATTTACCATTAATCTTAATTGGAGAGTGTTATAAAGAAATGTGTCACCTTAGTGATAGCCATTTTCTGAAGACAGTACTGGCAGCTGTCATGAATGTCGTGTATGTGAAATATACCTCAGACACAGGGCAATGTCAGACATAATATACTAAATGAAACATTGTCAAAGTCTAATGGCTTCTGGGATGTAATAACAAGTAGTCTGGTAGATATTGCGAGTTATCTGGAGGAACCTTCATGACAGAAGCTTCCAACGTGAAGATGGATTCAGCATGTTCTTCAGAGAGGCTAATAAATTCTTACAAGACTACATGGCATCATATCCCAGCAGACAGGAGACTTCATAGCGACCATGTAAGAACCTGACCTTGTGTATCATAAGTTCAGAGAATCGTAGTTGATTGTTGGTCACAGACACAGGTCTCTCACTTGAAAAATGTGCCATACAACTTCATACAGTTCCTTGGCAGGTATAGTCGTGCTGAATGTACCGGTGATATTATAGATTTCAGTGGAACAAGAAGTAGGAAAAAAGAATGGATTATAGTACAGGACACATTTTAGAATGGAAGTGTTACTCGGTCTTTGTTCTTTGTGAAACTGGAATGCGTTGGATGTCCTTTGGTCATGCCACCTAATTGTTATGAGTTTTAATGACTGAAACATTGTCTCAGTTTGGTTAGGCATCACAGGAACTAAAGTAGTCCATCAATATACATGGTTGATGTTTTTTGGAGTTTAAATAGAATTGGTTCTAAGTTGATAGTTTTGTCAGAGCCACCAGCTAGTTCTTACATGTAGGAAGGATAGTGCATGTGTCATGCTCAGTTTAGACCTGCGATTGCCAGATAAGGGTTCTGGGTGCCTGTGAAAGTTTTAAAATGTTTCAAACCATTTTGTGATTGTTTTCTGATGGGCGGCACATAGCATCAGGCCATTTCTGCTACGTGAACCAAATCCTTATTCAGTGCTGAGATGTAAATGTTCAGGATGTGTTCAGGTGCCATGTTTGGTGAGGGTTTTGGGTGTAAATAATGGTAACATTTTCTTTTTAAAAAAGGCTTATATTGTGAAGTAAAGTAAAATCAATTCTCTTTGTAATGAAGCACCATGCTGTGAAGGGGTGTGGTGTGTTGGGAGATAGAACTCCACACATTCGTGACTTAAGCACCAGCTTTATGTCTCAGGTTCTTTTCTGCCATGGAAAGAGCCGCTGGTACCTGTTGGTTTGAAGCTGGACTGCTGTTGTATAATTCCATTCCTGACTTGAGTATGACCGGTTTCAGAAAGTAGTGGCTGGAGAATGAAGCTTTGTGTTCAAGTATGCATGGGTAACACCAGTAATGCTCCCACTGCATAAACATGGTTTTTTTCAATTTTGTTTAATGGTGAAGGTTTTTTCCAATTCCGTGATAGTTCAGCTTGTTTCCTTGCCTGCCTTTGTCACTGAACTCATAATTTAGCAGAATAATTGTAGGTAGTCTGCAGCCTTAATAAATGTTTCCTGTTTTAGACACACACACTCAAGAATACCATGTTTCAGTCTATTATAACTGCTCTCCAATTCTTCTTGAGCCATGCTGGTGGTTTGGCATGGCATTGTTTGAGGTCTGAGTTCATTTAAGGTTACCGTCAGTAGTCCAGGACATAGCTTTGGACAGTAGGATGACAGACAAATGTTGGTTAAGAAGGTGGTGGAAGGAAGTGTTTGTGGTCTAATTTGAAGTACCATATTGTATTGGTATTTGTCTTTTGTTACTGAGGGAAACCACAATATTCCTTAGCCCCGATTGCCAGTCTGTGGGTCGGAATTTGAAGTTGGGACCTCTTGAATACTAGGCAGGGATGTTACCATGACATTGGAGTTTCTGTTTACAGTTTAATTTTAGATATGACTGATGCCTAGCAACATATAAGTTGGAGCTTGTGTTTGGAAGTGACCATTTTATGCAGTATCTCTTTGTGTGAGTAGGATGTTGTGAATAGTAGCAACATTGTTTTTTGCATTGTTATGAGTTTTGCCAGGAAGCTGCTATATTAACTGAGTATGCATGCAGGGTCCTTTTTTATATTATATTCTGTTGATAGATGCAAGTTCTGCCATGGTGCATTTCCCTTGCATTGTTATAATGCACTGTGGAGTGTATAACATAGCATCTCTCTTGACTTCTGCCATGGCTTATTGTCTTTGTGATCTGTGTGTTTTCTGTCTTCAGCTTTAAAGTTGCATAGTTTTATAAGAAAAAGCATACAAAACTTCATTGACTTTGAATTTTGTGCAATAAGAATGGAAAGTACTATGTTTGTTGAATTCATATTTACTTTTCTGCTGAAAGATATTCATCATTTCAGAGTTTAGTTAGTTATGTCATTTGTTGTTAAAGTTAGTTATAGATTGTATGACATGGTCATTCTGTGTGGCAGTGCGGAAAGCAATTAAATAAGGGCGCACTGCAGATGAGAGCCGTCTACCATTTTAATAGTATGTTATGACAATTTAATTTTCATACAACTTCATACTGGATTCAGATGTACCTGTTTTTGTAATGCATAAATTTACGTGTCCTTATAAAATTAAATGTCAGTGTACCTGTGTGTGTGTGTGTGTGTGTGTTTTACGCGCATGTGTGTATCCTTGCATTTGTTTGCTTCTTTGTTTGCATCCATGTGTGTGAGTGATTTCAGAAGAAGAAGAAGAAAAGTTTTTGAAATTACATGAATGGATAATTAACAGTGCAGTCAGAAGTTGAGTAATGTTGATCCCTATAGGTAGCTGCATTTTGTGTACTGTTAGTGATTGTTCTGATTACAGAATTTAGTACAAATATGGATCCCATTTTCAGAGTGAATTTTCCAAAAGTAAGGTACGGAAAGAAGCTTTTAATCAGTTCATTTCAACCTTTAGTGGCATGCCTGATGTATTGCCAGTTATATTAGTTGCGGGTAATTTTTTTAAAAAGTTAAGTGTGTCGTCTCTGTTTCAGAGTTTGAGTAAATAATGACACTTGCATAGTTGATTTTATACTAAGCATTCATATCAAAATTCATTGGAAGCTCTTAATTGTAGGTTATTGCTGTCAGCTATTGTTGTGACCTGTACATGAAGTTTTGTTTTTTGAGGCAGCTGTTGCTATGTTTTGTTATGTGTGCTGAAAACTGATATTTTCAGTGTTTCAGATTTTGCAAGAAAATGCGTGAAGTTTCAAAATACATTCATTTCTTTTAATTAAATGTTTGTTGGTAAATGTGTAAACCTTTGATATTATTCAGTGAGAATTTTGTCGATAATTATTAGTAGATATACTGTGCCAAGTTTCGTTTAAATCCATGATCTGATTCAGGAAATACAAGCCAAAGTTGCTAAAGGTTCATTCTTGAAGAAATTTGTCAGAAATAATAAATGGCTTTAAATGTAAAAATCCTCCTTAATAAATTAAACGTCATTCATGATAATATTTTGTTACCTGTACTATCGGATGGGTACCCAAGAAACATTTGTAGCCATAACTTTAAACGTTTTTGGATTGGCCTTCCCTCTGTCCATCTGCTGAGTTCTGAGGATGTTTTGATTTACCCCATATGCAGAGGTGCCACTAATTCAGACACTGAATTTATTTGGTGGAACTGTAAATTATAATACTTACCGCTTCACAGTATTCAGTGTATTAAGCAACTAATGTTCTGAATAAAGTAAAATACAATTCATGGTAAATATCAACTCCTACATATTTCGGCTACAGAGTGCCATCTTCCGGGAGACCTAAAACGAACACAAATCCAACACGCCAATCCAGGTACTGATCGCCCTCACTGTGAGTGTGATCATATTACTTGGATGGGCATGTTGGATTTATGTTACTTCGTTTTGGTAGACTCACTGAAGATGGCACTCCGGTGCCAAAACATGTAGCAGTTGATACCATGCATTGTATTGTATTGTACTTTATGTAGTGCATTGGTTGGTTAATATTTTGAATATAAGAAAATGCATGGTATGAGTAACGTAGAATTAGCATGGTCACAAATTCATTGTCATGGCCCCATACTGGAATACTGGAATTTTATTTGCCATGCCAGTTATTTTTCTATGAAAACTGGATTTTGAACTTCTATCTTAAAAACATAAGTGGAAGGGAGCAAGTTAGAAACAGTCAAAGTTGCCTCCATGTTTGCTCTGTTTTGAGATTTGACAAGATAAACTTAAAATTTCTTGGCCTATGAGTGACATCTGTAGGACGGCAATTATGTTCATGTACACAATGGCAAAAGTCAGTTACTTGTGGGCATTAGTATTGTCATTCTGTGAACTGAAACTGATTACTTTTGTGTTATGTATCCTGTTGTGTTGGATTTCAGTAATTAGAAGTATTGGTATTACTGTCTAAACAACTTTGGTTACGTAGGTTGTAAGTATGTCTCGACTGACATGTCATATTTAGGGTATTGAAATTGTACAAAAATGTGAACTGAACATAAATTGCACAAATCTATGTAGTTTAAATTCGGTTTACATTCTTGTACAATTTGAATTGCCTGAAGATGACAGCATGTCATTCAAAACATGTAGCTTAATGTGAATATAATGCCAACTAAATAGAGTTGTGTAGATCAGTGTTTCTCAACCGCCAGGCTGCGGCCCAGGTACCGGGCCCCTAGAGGTTCTCCTGGAATTTGCCATTTTAGTTTTCCAAGAATTTTTCATGAATACATATTTTATAGTGGATATATTCTGAGGAGAGTAATATTCGTCAATGTGTCGAAAAGCTCGGACCCAGATGTTGGCCTGAGGAAACTAAAATATTCTACAAGATTTCATTAGTCCAGTGATTGATAACTAATTTAAATGTAATTTTATATTTGTCAACATGCCATGCCATATACATAAGTGTACTCTTTATGATTATGCCATAATTAATTATTAATACTTATGTTAGTTTAATGTATGAATTTAAAAAAAAATTGAAAAGGTATTTACGAGTAAATATTTTGGGACTGCGCCCTCGTCTTATGAAAAAAGAATTTACCAGGCCGCAGTCTCACAAAGGTTGATAAACACTGGTGTAGATTATAGAACCAATACTTCCATTTATTAAACTAATCAGGAAACAAGACTGGCAGTGAATGTGTTAATATTCAGTGCTGTGAAGACCTCAGATGCTGAATTAGCTATTCCTATATCTGTATTGCAGCTGTATTTAAATTTATTCACATGAACGGCTTCCATGTCTGTGTATTACTTCTGCATTAATGTAGAAACGCGATTCATTTCCAAACACAGTTGATCAGCCCTGTTTACAGTCTTGCATTTGAAAGGTAGACGACTCTCTTAATTTGACCATTAATTGGAATGGGCCTCTACAGTTGCCTGGAAACATAGTGTCCAAATATGTAACAAAGCAAACATTTATGTACTGAAGAAAGTGAAGTTGTTAACTATTTCAGAGAATAATGAATAAGCTCCTGTATTGTATATGCTCATTTTGTTTGAAACTGTACGGGCTTCCAGTTTAAGAACAAAAAGTGTGAGACACTTAATAATAAAGCACACATTAAAATATGGTAATTTTCCCCACCTTCTCGTACTTTGATATTATGGTACTTCATTTGAGTTTTTTCACTTCAGATGTATAATGCTTGTTGTCACAGGCAGTCTTTCACAAGAGAATTCTCTAGTGGATAAATATTTAATAGTCGTGTCTTGTATTGAACTTTGTTGTTTGAGTTTGTGGTCCATTTCAGATACTTTTGGGATTACTGTTTTACATAACATTGCAGATTTGCACTAGGAAAAACTGTCAGATAATATAATGAAAGTACTGCTGTGGCTTGGTAAAAGTTCAGCCACAGGATTACATTACCAGAACAAATTCATCTGTAGGCCTTGCTAGTTGGGGGGGGGTTCAGACATAATTAACTGCAGTAATTTTTGCTTAAATATATTTTTCAGATAATACTGAGATTCTTTTACATAACATTTCTTTAACATGATTCTCTTTGCGAGAAAATTGTCTTTGATTATGTGGACCCCAAGTAAAGTGTTGCTGAAGTAATGGTAATGCAGATTTCATCCAGTTGCAGCAAGCACATTTCTGTAAGGTCTGTTGTGAATAGTAATGTTTTCCATTTACTTTTTAAAATAAATTTTCTTGTGCTTGTTTCACTAATAATGTAGTTTAGTTGCATCTTGAAGCTGTTCTTAAGACCGAAGTTTTATTTTGGAAATGTGAATGCATGTATATCTGAGTTCAAGTTTAAGCCAGTGGAATGCTGTTTGAATTAATCCAATCAAATGCCCACTAAATTAATTTACCTAAGACTGCAAAATAGATACCCCAAAATCACAAAATATCTATGTTGGCAAACTGTGTTCATTGGCACATAAAATTATTTTAAATGTGTTCATTGGCACATAAAATTATTTTAAATGTGTTCATTGGCACATAAAATTATTTTAAATGTGTTCATTGGCACATAAAATTATTTTAAATTTATCAGAGCATGTTTTACAGCCAAAAATAAATATTTTCGGTTTCTTAAATTGAAATTTTTAGTTTCAGTAAAAAACTTTTTGTGACAATGGGATTGAAACAAAGCATTCATATCCCCTCTGAATCACTGAGGAAAGTGTGATATTTATTGCAGATATGAGAATGTATAGTATGCAATTTGATGTTTGTAAATGTACTGATGGCACATGGTACAATCATATCAATACCATCTCAGTCTTCTGCTCTGTGATAAATGAAGCACATTACAGATGCCCATTCCCTCTGGGAGCATGGGCAGAGCTGGTAAAGTTGCAGAGAAATACAGCATTAACTGGCTGTGCTGTCCCAACTGGTTATGCTATACAAACAAACTAATGTGTATGACTTCTGGTATTAAAATTATAGAAGATTAATGAAAGTATGGGATTGTTTCCAGGCACTCCAAAGATTGTTTTGAGATGTGTATTATTGTACTGTTTTGTCACATGCTCTTGCAATTTATTTGTTCGTTTATATGTTGAACATAGTTGAACACTTCATAACTGGTGTGCAGTTATGTCTGGAAGCACAGTTTCATAGCTTGAATTTCTTACAGTTGGTTGTATTTGTTTGCATGGGATGATGACAGTGGTTTATGTGGTTTTTCCAAGAGTTTGTGTTGAGATTTTATAATAGCAAAGGTGGCTGTGGAGGATATTTCTGATAACTCCCAGACTTTTTTAATACTAGTAGGAGCTTTTTTCATACATTGTACATTAATTTTAGTGTCACAAGATGCTCTTTTTATAAACATGTATTTATTATCTTAACAGCCCTGACCATAATGACAGTATAATTTGTCTTGAATTTTGTTTTGTGTATATTATGTTTTCCTGAAAGGATTTTTTTTTAAATTGTTTGGTTTATAAAAAGTGATAGGATATTTTTTATTAATAGATGTGATTTAGAATTAAAAGTGGAATCTGTTGATTGTGCAATGAAAGAGTTTTTGGTTGTTCTCTGGACAATGACATTATGTGAGCCATGTCCAGCAAATATTCCTGTGTGGCATGTCACAAAGACTTAACTTTGACTGCACTCTTTTGCAGTTCTGCATAGTGCATTGGGAAAAGCTGTATGTGGGGAAAAATTTTTTATACATCAATTTTCCAGATTCTGCTACTCTTACTACTACTACTACTACTACTACTACTACTACTACTACTACTACTTCTACTGCCACTACTACTACTTACTACTATTGCTACTACTACTACTATGGAAGTTTTTGAATTGCACTCTGATGAACCGGAGTTCTCTACTGGTTCATTGGAGAGCCTACACGTGACAATCCTTTTGTAGCTCTCTACACTCTTGTCTGTGTTTGACTGTTTTAGTGTGTGTTTTTTAAAGATAGGTTAATTATTAATTTTCCTTACATAAGTATAAATATATATATATATACATACACATACAGAGCGATACGAAAGTGCATGCATGCAGTTGTTGATGCAGTTCCCAAAAGTAACGAACTGATAGCTCTCTGTGATAGATAGTGCCTCCTTGAATATTGGGAGGAGGCCATAGTGTAATGTTAAATCTCGTATTGGTGCTGAAGGGTATTGACCATGTATATACTGTGTATAGTAAGTAGTAGTCACATTGGACACCAACTTTTCTAAATTTGTCTGTAGCAAAATGTGAGACACTTGGGGGAGAACAATGTTTTGTAATTGAATCATTTGATGATTCTCTTGGTTTTACTTGTACTGTGACTTTTGATTGAAAAATGTTTGGGTTTGCGCTTATTAATTTTTTTTTTTTTTTTTTTTAGGGGTTTTTTTTTTTCCTTGGGGAAGAGTTTAATCTTTTTTTTTTTTTTTTTTTTTTTTTTTGAGATTTATTGGTTTCTCCTCTCTTTTTTTTTTTTAATTTTCTTTTT
>Ga0123357_10004222_pt1 | contig 16769 bp, 9 predicted proteins | sample TergutEmb28metaG_FD_89873 | JGI IMG/M metagenome (GOLD analysis project Ga0123357, IMG submission 89873) | Embiratermes neotenicus P4 segment gut microbial communities from Petit-Saut dam, French Guiana - Emb289 P4 | ecosystem: Host-associated > Arthropoda: Insects > Digestive system > Gut ... | reverse complement strand
TTTTGTTTTTTTTTTTTTTCGGGGTTTTGGTGGGGAATTTTTGACACGGTTTTTTTCCTTTACCATATTTCGCCCACCGATTTTACGTATGTGAATTTTGCCCCCCCCCCCCCCCCCCAACCCCAGAGCGGGTTTATGATCTATGATTTCAGCAGAGCGTTTCGAGACATCTCTGATCTGTACGACAGTATTTTGCACCGAACACTTATTAGGCACGCCGTGGTTCGTGACAAGTGCACGTTTTCGTCTTGATTGTTCTTACGGCATCTTATTCAGGTACGGAGATGGGTTTTCGGAAATGTTAATGTAAGTCCAATGGTTCCCTAAGTGTGCTTCACGGATCCCTTAAGGGACCAGTTCCCAGGGGATCCGTGGATACATTTCTGTTATGACGTCTTGAAGAATGGCCTTCTGTTAAAAACAATCGCCGATCATCTTTAATTTGCGATGTATTTACTTAATATAACCGTTAGGATATCTACTTAAGAAATCAAATGTACCCACGAATCAGTTCAATTATGGTCAAATCATGCAGTGCATTGTTACGTAAGCTACTGGTGTGTATTCTTAGCTCTCTAAATCAGTTTTGAGATAGAAATTTTTAATTTTGGGTACTATCATCCGGACACTGTGTATTTACGTCAGCAAGGATGTGAGGATCCGTGGCCATTTTTCGAAGTTAAAAGTGTTCCACGAGCAAAAAAAGTTTGGGAAACACTGTATTAGTCCGTGCAGTGCCGCGGATTTGACATCACAGGATCGAGGTAATGGAGGCATAAGTTAGTGTTTAGTCTGACAACTTGGCGTGCTTTGATTCTGTATGTTCGTAGAAAAGAGGGAACCTAGTCACGCGATCTCTTAGGGCAAGGTTGTGGGTGAGCCTGTTTGAAGATACTGGTAGTCATTTCTTGTCTTCTGAGGATACTTCAGAAGTTGAGTGTTCCGTGAGCGGATGCAGTACGTGATAAGTGATTATGCGTTCACTTCGCGTTATTTTAGGAGCAAAGTGAGGATTCATGTCATTATTGTATAGGTATCTGCCTGTGTGCTTGTTTACTGCTGAAAGGGTGAACCCATTTACTCGTCTTCATTACAGTTGATGTGGACTTCAGGTGGTACGTACAGTACATGTATAGGCCTTTGTTGGAGACCACGTCACTCCTTGGTGCTCTAGGTGACTGACTAACCGAGTGACTGACTGACTGACTAACTAATTAAATAAATAACCAACCAACCAACCAACCAACCAACCAACCAACCAACCAACCAACCATCCCACCCACCAACAAACCAACCAACCAACGAGCCAAGTAACTAACGGACCAAACTACTAACGCACCGACTGGCTGGCCTACTAACCAATTAAGTAACGAATTATTAAAAAGCTAATTAACAGACACTGTGGTGGCAGAACCCGAAGATTCTACCTCGTTATACCAAAACCCGCTTTTGATTTACGAACCTTAGCCACTTTTATCCATTTTCAATGCTAGCAACCTTTCAAACCTCCATCTTCAGATGATTCTGTCACGACACTGCGGACACGTTCGTCCAGCCATTTGGCACCATGCAGTCTGAATTATTAAAAGTGCCGTTAAATAAACAGCGAGTACTCCATCTCCCCATGCTACAAAGGTCCGGCTGTCGTTTAATTTTGCGACAGTTAACCTTGTTGTTGGCTACAAAGCAACTTTAAACTCTCTCCTGTGTATATGAAGTCGTCTCGTGTAAATGAGCTTAAATTACTGTCATTCGCGAGTGACATTTGTGTCGAAATAAGAGCGATGGTCCCTTCATTGTACTGTCTGTATTGTGTAGCCTGTAATTCAGAGGCTACACATCGCTTGTTTCAAGTGGGAGCGATGCAATGGCTGGCTGTCGTGTTGCCGGCTGACGTAACGCGCCAGTGTAGTCACTGCTTGCACATAACTCTCACATCGTCTAATTCCAGCAACAGAGCACACGTAATGTGACATATGAAATGTGTATACGGATTCTCCCCCCGACTTAGCGCTATTTCAAGTCACGCAGTGTCGTTCTTACGCAATTTTAAAAAAGTAAGGAATTAACAAGTTTTTTAAACGCGCGTTGAATTTTTGCTTTCGAGATTGAAAGAGCAGTGAGACGAAGGTGGCGGAAGAGTACTGCTGGACGATAACGCAGGCGGCAGGGCAGTCATTCTGCGGCCGATAAGGTTCTAATGTGAGTGGGTTGGGACTTCAGCTGGAGTGCCTCATGTAAACGTGTGTAGTTGACCATATGTATATGGAATTCTGACTTGCCCAAAATTCGACTAGCGCCGGACCTTCCGAGACGTAACTTCTGCGTGCGTCGGGGAGGGTCTGTGCCGGTATATGATAGCCTGCAGCATGTGCATCCAACCATTTGGGGAGGGGGGGGGGGGCAAGGGGCCACAATTGTTACTGGGGGCTGGTTCACAAGCCGTACATGTAAAAATCAAGATAAGCTGTGTACTTGACCGCCTAAATTAGTGTGTGATTTTGTAGCTTGTACAGAATTTACAAATATGTCCGCCAACCGGATAGTACAACCTGGTGGACTGCAGGATGGACACCCGTAGTCTACAGAATCCGGTGGCTCGGGCACTGTGGAGGTAGTTTTTTTTTTTTTTTGTGGCTGTCTTTCTTGTTTTTCCCTTTTGAGTTGAGTTCGTTACGATCTTTGCTGTTTAGCACTTATAACAGAGGGGGATGACGTCGGATTGCTGTTTGCTGTTTGAGGCTTGTCTGTAAACGGACGTTCAACTCACATTAATGGTCTGGGCTGCCATTTCAGGGCCTGTGAACCTGTCCGTTACTCACTTCGCAGGACGACTCAACTCCGACGCGTCCATCGCTGCTATCAGCAGCATAATGTTAATGATATACTAGACTGGCATAGGTAAAACTAATAGAGTAACTGTCATACCGTTCATTCTGTGCATTGCGAATTATGTTGTGAACTTTATTAGCACCAACAAATGCCCTATTCTGATATTGTGTATTTAATATTAATTTGCTCCTACATGTTTCGGCGTCATCGCCATCCTCAGGGAGTGTAGTTAAAACATACAGCAATGAAATGTTTATTACTGTATGTTTTAACTACATTGGTGTGAGCTTCCTGCAGGTGGAGACCACGCAGAAACATGCAGGGGAAAATTAATATTCCCTACACATTATTAGAATATTGAATTTGTTGGTGCTGATAAAGGTTACACCCATAATGAAATAGAGCAAGTTCAGGTCTACTTAGTCCTGAAGGCGGATGGTGGGGGACAGTGTTGGAGGCAGCCTGCTGTCCTCGTGGTTATTGACGGCAGATACTATCCGCCTTGTGTGCCTAGTATAGTACATGAATTGAGATGTGTAGGAGCCTAATGGGGAGGAGTCGTGTAATAGAAAGAAAGAGTGAATAAATGTAAGTTCAGTATTAGAGAAATATCTAGGTAAAATATAAGCATGTACGTATGCAAAATGTTCATTAATAAGTCCAGTGCACTAAATGAATATTTTCAAAATTATGCAAAATATTTACGTAGTGTGTGCTTTTAATTGAACAAAGTTTTTTATTTGTTATATATTATTGTTTACGGATATAGATATTCACAGCTCGAACCAGAGATGTGACCGTAACCATGCATATTTACTTAGGGTGGTGGCGAGCTCCTGTGTTTGCACTGGTGAACCTTCCGGGCAAACATACATAAACGAGCTTGTATGAATATGTAATTATTAGCTGCGCTGTATCAAATACAGATGCAATTTAGCATGGAATGATAACCTGTAATGTCATTGTAGTGATTATGGAAGGACGTGGTACAAAGCGGCAGTGATGAAATTCATGATACTGTCGCAGGATTTTGAATAGACCAGCATGAACCAGGTTTCCACAGGTCTTCAGAAAACGTTTAGCAGCCACCTCCAGATTCTAGACGCCAGGAGGGTGGACATGAAGCAAGTCCCATGCTAAGGACCCACAATTCGGGAGTGGCTCGTGAACCTGACTTATTCGGCGCTTTCTGCTCGGTGCATGCGAACTGATACACACGGTATATGTGAGTAAAGAGCTGCAGTGATTACGTTGAAAATTGCATTGCCGTACAAAATTTACTCGCCTGGGGGACCAGACGCTTTCGATTTGTGAACCCCTGGCATAGACCGCGCGCAAATGCCCAGGAATTCCCATTATCAGGCTGTGACTTTTATTATATGTGTGGGTACAGTGTCGCGGGTAATATAATTAATGTAGAGTTTCAATATTTTACTCCTTTCTTGTAGCATTATACTCATCCCTAATTCCTGCCGTACTGCTCTTCAAACTCTGTTATTTGTCTACCCAAACGTCAACCAGCTCCGTATTCTTTTCTTTTTTTTGACTTTAAGATAGTTCAGGCAAACGTCTCTCAAAATATGCCTTTAAGTGGAACAGTGAACAATGTGCGTGGCGTTAAATACTGCGTGTTAGGTACGTTCGCACTATTGTGTCATGTCTATCTGTCCGTACGTCCCCATGGAGTGATTCTGTTCTCATCGGATAGCTTTTCGTGAAAATTTATATTGGGGGTTTTTGGTAATTTCTGTCAGCCACATTCAGGCTTGGTTAAAGTCGGACGTCAGTTACACTTTTTACAAAGACTTATGTAATCAGTGTAGTAGGTCTTTATTAAGGAGACATTTTTCTTCGGGCCGTGCGAGCTGCCGCCGAAGAAACAGTTGATTTAAGATAAGAGCTCAGCTTGCTGTCTGTGAAATACGAGCTGAAGTCAGGGATACGTTTGACGATCTAAACGTAAGAATCGGGCATTACTGTCTACATCTGTTCAGGAGACCTGGCTGTTAGTAGGATGTGGAGGAAACGTAACGGCCCAGACGTGCCAGAAGTGGTACGCCCTGCATCAATTTTCTATCTCGTATTCTCTGAGCTAAAGCCTGCTTATTGTCACGCACACGACGCTGGGTAATTATTGCTTAACCTAGCGATATATTATTTTAGGGGTACGCGAGTATGTGGTGACAGGGACTAATCAGGCATACGAGCGTCACAAATGATAATTTTAATGCTCCTGCTTGTTGTACAAGATTTGGCAGAACTGAACGTAAGTTATGCGTGACGTAGTTTGCCTCTTCTGCACCCGTAAGGGATTTCTACGCACTGGAAGGTTGGGAAACAAATGTAATTTGAATAGAACGTCGAAAGAATAGCTCTGCATGTTCTTAAGCCGTACACTAGAGGAGTGTGTGATCTGCTGCATGCTGCCGCTAGATATAATGCAGGTAAGAGCCAGTGTACGTGTTCGAAGGGAGTTGCTAAGGGGCCCAGAGCCGGCCAGGGTGTACGTAATCATGTAGGCCTAAAGCGTATAAAGTTGGATAGAGGGAGAGTACGTGGAATACGGGGAATGTTAAATGTGTTGGACCTGCGCAAGGAAGGACTGAATTATGGTTCCTTCAAAGTAAACACGTGAAGCTTTAGGGCTGACTGTAGTAGTCTGTGTAAATCCGCGATGTGTTAGGCCTGTCTACGGTAGCCTGTGTAAACTTACGTACAGTAACATGTAGATGCCGATAGAGCACCAGTATCAATAGATTCTGAAATTCTGAAGCTAACGAATTCCGCTCTCCAGTAGTCATTTACCAGAAATCCCACTCGACCGAACGGGAGTTTTCCCAACTGACATGTGGCCGCCACGGAACAGCGACAGCAATGTTGAATACATTCATATCGGGTGCAGGTTTGAAACACCGTGTCGACACGTGTAGGAGAGGGCAGGGACGGAGTGGTCTATATTATAGCGGACGAGTAACATGTTGCACAAAGCGAAAACTCGAAACGTACGTTAACAAGTAGACGAACGTGACTAGTACTTGGGTTAAATTTTATATAATGGAAATGGGAAGTTCCAGAATCGCGTATCGCACACAGAGATGCATCTCTGTGTTTCTTTACTGTATTGGTTGTTCATTAAACGACACCATCTTCAGATCAGATTATATAACGTTGAATGATAGGACCACTCAAAACAAAGTTACAGGTAGTGTTGTCCCTGTGACGCCATGAAGGTGTGTGGGATAGTCGCTGTGTATATCTGCAACACATGGGGGTGAGTGGTCAGCAGCACGCTGCGGCCGCTTTATCGCGCGGAAAGATCCCCCCGTACCCGTGGAATAAGAGGCCGAGTAGATCCCAGAGCCGGAACGGATGCTTTGGAGTAGAGATAAAGGCTTGGCCCCTGCTGGGAATCGAACCACGGTTCATCGGATGTTCAGCCCGTGTCCTAATCACAGTAACGCCTACGCTGTCCGGGCTTTCGATAGGAACATAATGAACAATAAAGTGTAAGGAAAGGAAGCGGTCGAAGTTTAGGACGACGTAGGGCTTAGCATCGCCACATTTTCTGGATGGAGTGAGGAAAACCACGAAAGCCTCAGTCGTCGTGGTCGCTCTGTCGGACGTCAAGAATACAGGCAGAAGTGGTGATTACTAAGACGCCAATGTCGTGTTTGAGGGCGTGGATATGGGAGTTTTTAGTAGCTATTCAAGCTGTCACATTTTCATGTTTGCCTAGAAACTTACGCTATTCGTGAACGTAATACACTAAATTTTGTAGACGGTCAAGAAATACTTCACTTTTGCAGAGTGTCCAAACCTGCTCTGGGTCCCGTACAGTTAAATGCTCAATGGGTACCCGGGGTGGCCGGGGCGTGAAGCTGACTCTTTACCTCGATCTGTTTCCGAGTTATGAATGAGTGGAGTTATACTTCTACTCCGCTATATATATATGCCTTCATGACGTGTACAAGGGTAACTTAATTTACCGAACACCTAAGAATGTCTCTGCTTTGAGGACTTTGTTAGCCTCCCTTTTACGTTCTGCGGCATTAAGTACATTTCGAATGTAAATATCTTTGTTGAAATCGATGAAATAAACCTTACCGGATTCCAGAAATGTGGCAAGGCCGCGATTCATCAAGGCATCATCTGCACAACTGTATTTTTCGCTACAGGAAACTAAAATTACCACCACGTTTACCTCGAACACTGTGAATGGGACGCAATGAATATTTTAAGGTCGTATTTACATGTACTGTCAACGCTATACGTCTAAGATTTGGATTAAGCCGCATGATGCTAATGGACGTTTGTTACACGTGGTGTGGTTGCGTAGAGGTGAGTCCAGCGACGGAAAGCGTCTCTTTCGGTAAACAAGAATTCCCTGTTGTCTATGATCGTCGTGACGGCACATAATTGCCTTGCATACAGAGCCCAAAATACCGGATGCTAGTGACAGTTCACAGCGACCCGCGCAAACAGGGCAGCCGCCCGTACTGGAATTCACAATTGTTCTGAAACTCTGCTGTGTTTGCGTCCTCATTTTGCATCCTGCCCTAATGAAGTTGTAATTTTTATGGGCGGTGTTATAGTCGCGAAGAGCGCCTATCGGTTTCGCCGTGTCGACCCGTCTGTCCTTCCCTCCGCCTTTATCAGCATGGCTTCCGATGAACGAATATTTGTGAAATTTGATATTAGGGTCTTATGAAAATATTTAAATTAAGTCCAAATTTGGTTAAAGTTGGACAAAAACATCGGGAACTTTACACGAAACCTAAAGATGTTTTATATTACTGGCAGCGATGTAGGCCTACAGCGCAACAATGCAAAGGGAACACATTGCTTTGCTTACATGGCAACGCTTTCGATACTTATGACATTGTTGACGCCAACAGTACAAAGGGAACACATTGTTGCTTTTACATGGCAGCTGTGGTTACGCGAACGACCAGCAATGTTACGTTGCAGGTATATTGTATTTTGTGGTAAGGTAAAATTTCTCCCTGTAGTCTGCCTTGAAGACACAAAGGGGGGGGGGGGTAGATGTATAGCCCTACTCTTTCTTTATCCTCGACGCTAGATAGGTGGTTTGTCAGCGCCACTACTCGGCCGCTTTACTCGCGGGAATGACCGTCCAGCCCGTAGCGAGGCGCTGTACTGGGTACGCTATCACGGCTCACTTGCTTATCTTCTTAGTGAATGTAATGTTCGCATACGTTTGTGAACATATCAGGATTCAGAGCGCAAAAAATGAGCGCAACCTGTCCTTTCCTCACCCCCTTCCACCCATCCACTAAACAGAATATATTTTGCTAATCAGAGAATGTTGGGGCGAGATATTTGACGTGTAAACGCGCTTTCTACACCTGATCTGTTGTCTCGCGCTGTCGGATGGTGTTTTGCGATCACTGCTGAAGCAGCAGATCATCGGTCATGTTTACAGGGATTTACAGACAAAGTTCAGTGTTGTTATTTGCAGACGGAACAATATATGGATTGGGGGCATCACTCGTCAAAGAAAGTTACTGACTTTACCACTTCAGTCGACTTTGCGCCTGTTGTCTTCAGATTGTGAGGACTGCCTCCTCTTGTGCGTCATCTAGGCCCCTTCGTCTCTTCAGGAGAGTTGTCTTTGTCCTAAAACCAAGTACTCTGGGAAAGATCTCATGATTTTCCTCCCTGCAGTCTAGTGTCGGGGAACTACCTGAAATTAGGCCACAACCGGTCCCTTTTTTTATCCTTTCCGGCTCATTATTTGCTAATCCTACTATTAGACGCTGTGTAGTCCGAGCTACTGAGAGCGTCTTTGAATAAACCACAAATGAATAAACAAGGACAGAAATAAATACTAAGTGAATGTATAAATAAATAGCCTGATTTAATAAATGAAGAATAAATGCAAAAAAATAAATTAATACATAAATAGGACCCTGAGTTCTGTCGGACGTACAGAACTAGAACGGAATCGCGGTTACAAGTTCGACCCATACCAAGCATTTGCAGTCAGAAGGATTATTACGTGAGGCCTGTTGGTACTGTACTGTTAATTGAATGAAAAGCCGCTATATCATCGTAAGTCGTTGCCTCGCTATATTGGCTCTGCAGACCTAGCTACTCACGTATAATAATTTACTGACGTTTATATATCCATTTCTGTTCTGTATAGCTTGCCTGATACAATTATCGCGTTAAAAAGGTTTTCGCCAGCGTAATTAACAACATCGCCACATCTGTCATTGACAGGGCTGTTACACAGAGAAGCCGCAAGTTATTAGTTGCTCACCGATAAGCAAGTCATCTCCACGTAGGTCGGTAGGTAGATAGGTAGGTATACATACAGTATAGAAGTTACTAAGCCCTGCAGGTACTCGTGTTGCCGTACCTTCATGGGTTGAAAGTTATCAATGCATCATCACCGATAAACCGGCAGAGTTCGTAGTATTCACTCGTCTTGGGTGTGATCCATCCTGCCGTGAGGTCATAGTTAACTTAATTGCACGAGTTCAAAAAGCGCATTTGGCCCCCGCAGCACGCACTGTTTCGGGTACTTCCATTTAATGCACTTTCTGTCAAAACAACTTAATTTAGGCCGGCCTAACCGCCGACCATATCTGGATGCAGTAGTGCATTGCGAAGTTGCGAGTTTAAACAGAGGGAAACAATGAGCCAACCAGAGGACGACCGGAAGAGAAGATGCGTGCGTACTTATACAAAGGTGTAACGATGAAAAGAAATGTCCTCTGCTGAGATTACGGAAATAAGCTCATTTGCGCAGGGTGTGAGGTTCTCACAGATGTGTTGCTGAAGATTCAGTTCGTCTGGTATGTTACGCCGTGTCGGACGTTTAGCGTTGGTATTTACCAGCCGACACGGCGTAACATTCTAGAACACCTGAATCTTCAAGCTCATGGATTGTAAGGACAGACGGCGCTTGAGGCTTTCCACTTTCTATAGTCTAACGTTGTATCTATCCTCTGCAGCTCTGGTTGATCTTTGTTTAGTAGCCGGAAGCATATATCCGCAGGCAAAGGTCATGTGGTTATCATTACAAGAGTTCGTGCTAACAAATTGCATGGACGGCTGAAGTCTGGTGCTTAGGGGCGGGGGGATGTAACAGCTTGAGGGAGATGTGGAGGTGATCGATCGAAAGTACAAGTCTGAGATATCTGTGTAATTACCTTAATGGATCAGAGTCTTTCTTCAGAGACAAACAGTCGAGTATTCCTTCAGCGAGCCCAGGAAATTGACTGCCTTTTGTGGCACCCAACGATTCACCACCATATTCACTTCATTCCGTCACAGCCCTTAGCTAAAGGAATTCTGTCCACATCATCATTCCTGGGGCGCTGGCAGCGAGGTTTAAGGTGATGCAGCACCTTGGCATTTTGGCGTGTAATAATTTAGTAAATCAAGCAACAGAAAATCTACAAAAGAAAACTAAATTTCGTACAGTCCATACGGTTTTAGTCTAAGGATTACTTACGGATTTTAATTAAATGACAACTATGTTACTGTCTTGCCCAGCATGGATTATTAAACATGTAGTCACTCTACATATAGGTAATGTTCAGCGCCTTGAAAAAAAATCATTCCAGCCCTTTGGATCACATCCTTTTTCTTCCTTATTTAATGTCATCTTCTCATCTACATCTAGGTCTCCCGAGTGATGTTTGACGTTTTGATTTGTAACGTATTTTATGTGCATTTCTTATCCCTGCCCTTAAAGCGTGGTGGCTACTTTATGTACCAGGTTTATTAGTGGAACATTTTACAACCTGCCCACAGTGTGTGTATGTGTGTGTGTGCGTGCGTGCGTGTCTCAGAACAAACAGCAATATTTCCTATACATTAGCTGACTGGTTTTGATGGCTGAGATGAGTGTGTTTTAGCAACTGAATTTTTAAATATAATACAGGTTCAAACGGTCTTTCATCAAGCCACTATTGTCACCATTCTAATGTCCTTACCTTCACTCTCATTTTCATATAATTCATATCAGAAGGACGAGCGGGCGAGGCATTGAACGTTCTAAAAAGTGATGCTCTCTCTCCCCTTCCTTCCAAAATTAAAGTGTCTGACATTTCTGCATTGTATTTTCCCTTTCTTATTCTCTTCTACTACATCTTATGTCTCTCTCTCTCACACAGTCTTTTGTTTGTTTTTGGCGCGACGGCCCCCCAGTGGGCCAGGGCCACCTCATTCACGAGGTTTCTAGATCACACACAACGACGCACCACAGTCGGTAGGACTCCTCTGGACGAGTGATCAGCTCGTCGTAGAGACCTCTACCTGACAACACACAACACTTACAACAGACAGACATGCCCCCGGTGGGATTCAAACCCACAATCTCAGCAGGCGAGCGACCGCAGACCCACGCCTTAGACCGCGCAGCCACCGGGACCGGCTCTCTCAGTCTTTAAAGTGATTAAATATTTTTCTAACACATTATCAGCATAAATATTACTGCCATAAATCCGCGTCAGCAAATGACCCTCGTCAAGTTTTGACGGTGGCCAAGATTCGGGAGTGTTGTCGGCTGTGCAGCTGGCAGCCTGCGAGGCACAGTGGAATGTATACGAACTGTTGCATTAGCGCCGTTTCGTCACCCCCACATTATCTGCTGGTCGCAGGGTCGTTTAATGTGCCATTACGCAAGTGACTTGTACCACAAGGTAAGGCGTGACAACGACTGGGTACGGCATGAATGAGATTAGATCTACCATACGATGTGGACGATGATGATAATGGAAAGTGTTAACCTGGATTACAGGAGGCCCTCGTAAGCATTTGCTGTAACCAACCAGTTTACCCATTCACGTCAGGCGGATAATGGAGATCACAACTAAACGACGCCTATCTTCCCTGTTAGAAATTCATGAGCCGGCACTGCCGTAAGGCGTCATGTGTGAGAAATTGTGCGTCATCCGTCGCTGGCCCGAACTGGGCTGTAAAAGAGATGCGACGTTACCCTCGTGTAGTACTATCGTTACGTCACAGCCAAGGACATAGTGCTGTGTGCTGAGAAGTATTTTTGGGCCTATGAGAAGTGTTAACGTAAGACGAACTTTGAGTTCCTCATCGTCGTTTTTTATTATTATTTGTAGTTTCTTGACGGCGATGTCAGTTTCTCAGATAATGCGTGGATTTTAGGCTCGTTCGCAAAATTGCGAAAAGCTACTATGATTTTCGTCATGTCTGTCTGTCCGTCTGTCGGCATGGATCAACACTGCTCCCATTGGACGGATTTTCGTGAAATTTGATATTTAAATATATTTTGTAAATTTGTCGAGAACGTTAAAATTTCATTAAAATATAACAAGAATAACGGGTACTGTGCATGACGATCAATATATATTATCATTTCTCGCTGAATGCTTCTTGTAACGAGAAATGTTTCAAACAAATCTGTAGATAAAATCAAAACATTTTATATTCAATAACATTTTCCCGAACGTCGCGCCGTTTATGAGATAATGTGGAAAAATTTTGTAGAGCCGGTTAGGCTACAGATAACAATATGGCGCATGCTCATTGCGCGCTGGATACCTAAGGCTACAAACACGCACTCAGAATATGTAATACTTATTGTTTTTCCACTGCGACTGTGGTTGCACGAATGCGCCTTAATGTTACGTTGTGTTATTAACTAGATACACTCAGTATGAAGATTGTGGGATTTAACCAGACCTCCACGGTGAGAACTCATTGACTGGCCGCCGGCTCCATGGCGCGGCATGGTGATATGCGGTGACTTGTCCAATAAGCACCAAATTTACGAAAGACCTGTAGCGTTGCTCTGCTTTGGAGATGGTCTACAAACGATCCTAGCACGTTAACCCAAAAGATAAATTGCATTGTATTTTTGATTTACTACGTAATTTTGATTTACTACGTAATTTATATAACCTGACTATACTCATAATTACAGTAACAACGGATCGTTTGTTGGAATGGTAGTGGGACAAATGAGGCTGCAGGTTTTTTGAATCCCGCCCGAAACGTCTGTTTTCTTTATCGCTTATAATTGCAGATTGAAATTGAAGTTAAGGTCTTCTGTATATCAGTGTGTTAATGTAACCGCTGGAAGGAAGTGAGTGGGATAGCAAAGTGACCTGGCAAACACATATGCCCGACGTAGTGGACGGTGTGGGAAACGACAGTGCCTGAAAGAATTGATCGCTTTTACAGAATTGTCTGGAACCGCACGCCATTAGTTTGTGCCGTTGGTGCGCATTATGCAAACAGCATAAGAACATACTATGCAAAATTGTGATTGTGTTTTTGTAGAGATCATCCCGTTGTGCCATATCGTATAAAAAAACTGCTAAACCTACAGCCGTCAACTACAAGCAGATTTATCAGTCCCGTCAACACGTGCTACATATTAAGGTCGTACTGACCGTCCTCATAAAACTTAAAATAAATTGCATATACGCATTTTATTTGATCTTTAAATGCCACGTATTTAATGCCTTTTATGCATTTTATTTTGAGTTTTGAATATCATGTGTTTAATGCCGGAGGACGGTCAGTACGATCGAAAGGTGTAGCATGTGTTAATGGTGCTGATAAAATTGGTTGTGGTTGACGGCTCTAGGTTTGTCATATTGTAATTAAGTTTAACTGACGATTTTTCTTTTATATATTCTGCTTCGTAGTAAATGTACTTGTTACATTTACTCAGGTATTCGAATTATATTCAAGATTGTCTTCATGTATTTTTTATATTCCAGCGGATATGCCGTCACTTGTCTCAGTGTTTAGACCAGTTTGTTCGATACGGGTTCTAAAAATTAACACGTGCTCGCAAATTGTTAGCAGATGTTTTACGGATATAGCAACTAAAGTTTTAATGACAAAATCCATTTGCGACCTTCATTTTGTAAGGTGATTGAATTTGTAGGACATCTAAACGGGATGTTGATGCAGCTAGAAGCTCGCCTCCAAACAAGTGCTACTTTGTTTAACTTCGGTAATCTGTACGCCACCCATCCTTCTGATGAGAAGGGAAGAGAGTCTATACATGTCGCTGAGCTGTTCCGAAGCGGTTCGGCCGAACAGCTTTCTTTACTGTTCGCACTTATTTTTGTTACTGTCTGTCGTTTCACTATGCAGCCTGTAATTTTATATACTGCAGTGAGCAAGCTGTGAAAACATATTATTTTGGAATTACGTTGTCAGCTCTTCGGAGTATCGTTGTTACTGTTTCAAACGTAGCAGAAACATTGTGAATACTTGCGAAGGGGATTTTTCACGGAAACAGTTTTGTCTAAAATACACATTGAAGATTTCAAATGTTAGAGAGAGAGAGAGAGAGAGAGAGAGAGAGAGAGAGGGGGGGGGGCGCTTACCCATCAGCTGTATTCATGAGGAAATTACATGCAGATTAAATTCGAGGAATGCTTGCTACCACTCAGTTCAGAATTTTTCTTCTTATTGCATGCTGTCGGAAAACATAAAGATTAAAATACGCAGCTGTAATTTTGCCCCCCTTTTTTTTGTACGATCGTTCATGTTCTTTTTAAACCCTAAATCTGAATATCGACACTTTCAGGTTAGGGGATTTTCAAACATTGCTCATATTTTATAATTGCTTGTTAAAGTGATAGGCAAAAGAGAATTCGAAGAGACCACTGAAGACGGAAATCGGATTATGAATATACGATGGAGAGGGACGTGCTGGTAGATTAAATAGCGGAAAACGGGCAGACAGCAGTGTAATGACACTAATTAGCGTAGGCTTAGAGTACGTGACATTCGCCACAGATCTGTTAAAAGGAACATTCAAGTTGTCACCGATAGTTTTCGAACCCCTCAGTGACGCTGGGGTTGAAATTCCAACTGCTGCCCAGGATAGTGGGATTTAAAATTTATATAAGCTTTATACGTACTCCCATCTGTACGGTGGACTGAGACCGGCGAAATGTGAAGAATTAAAGGTCCGTACAGTGCACCGAGCCCAACATTTAAGGGTTGATCAAGTTGAGGGTCTAAGGTTGGTTAGCAGGACAAGAAACAAGCCGTGACCTTTGTTATACCAAACCCATGCCGTGGCTTCTGTGCGGGAAGAAAGATTAACATCATTTCGTATAATACGGCAAATTTCGCGAGCTTCCATCTTGGCACTTTTATTTATTTAGTTATTTATTTATTTGTTTATTGTATAGTGTGAACGGACCTGCTTAGGCTATTACTTCTTACAAGGACTACAAATGTCATTAAAGTAAGCTAAATAGGCTTAAGCAGTTTGTTAGGCCTTGAAATACCGAACTGGGAATAGGCCACAGTCCTACAGGATAAACGTTACCACATGTACTTTTCTAGAAAGAGAATAATTTGATTGTGTGAGCTTTCCTATCGCTCCACTGGAATTCGGTCGAGGCGAGATATTCAGAGGGCTGTGCAATAGATCAGGCTGTTTACCTTCAATATTTTTTCCTGGCTGCTTGGATTCGGGTTCACAGTAATCTGTTTGAGATTTGTGCTGGAATAAGTGGCAGGAAGGCAGAGTTTTATCCGAGCACACAGGTCTTCCTCCATCCGCAGCTCGTGCAAGTATACCCGTTTAACGTCAGAGTGCCACGGAATTCTGTCTCACTCCCCCTGCTGAAATTAAATAACACAGTGTTCAGAGGAGGAACGTTTTTAAATACTAAATGAAGATTGAAAAGGGGTAGAGCGGTCAGTATGCGCGCCGTAAAGGTGTACAGAGGGAGTGGATGCATAGCTCCACCGATTCTTCACCTCTCCACTAGGTGGAGTTGGGTGGTGGGCCTTACACCCCGAATTTTTACCCTATGGAAAGAACCCTCGTCACCATTAGAATAATTAAATCTTATACATCCCAAAGTGTATGTAAATTAGTGGTTGGTCCGATGGTATTTAATTCCTTGCTTTAGTTATAAATGTCTGAGATTTCCCCTGGGTGACTGTCACATGATTCCTGCTGCTTTTGCTAGGCCTTATTACGTGGCTGCGGAACAAAGAGAATGCTGCTAGTACGCCTGATTCTCTTAGTCCTTCAGCGCAAAGTGATTAATGTACTTACTTCCAGGTTTTACGTGAAAAACGCTTGATTCCACACTCCTCCCTCCCCGCCCACAATTTATGTGGTGCATATGTGTCTCACAATAAATGACCAAATAACCCGCCATTGTTCCTGTACCACATTCACTGCTTGGTCTATGTGATGGAAGCACAACGTGTTCTGTGAAGTACAAACTGCATATTAATTTGTTTAGCGCAGACTGATTTCACTCTTAAAACGGTTAAGGTCGATTTGATACACGCATATTATGTTGAACACTGTTTGACGAAAATTTGATAGGCATGATGTTCCAGACTTCGCATTCTGTGGTCTGGTGGTAAGCTCCATAATCCCGTATTGTAAATTCCGCGGTTTCTATACCAGTTGGTTTTAAAGTAAATGAAATAATAAACAGTCTTTCATTATAACTTTTTATTGTATCATCCCATTGTGTTTATTGATGAAAGTCTGTATTTATTTTCAGAGCGAACACAACTCTTAGAACACTGTGTATTCATTTGTCGTCTACTACATGTTTCGGCCGTTTTTGATAATCTTCAAGCAGATTTCACAGCATACATGAAAAATTATACTGAGTTGTAGACTTTTGATATTGCTGTGAAATGTACCTGATGATGACCAAAAACGGCCGAAACATGTAGCAGATGACAAATGAATACATAGTGTTCTCAGAATTTTTTATGGTTCCGTTCATCGCTGATCTAAATGAATAATTGTCCAACGAGATGCAGCACAAAGCAGTCTATTTATTATTCTGCAAGTTCACTATACGTGGTCTGTTAGAAAAGTATCCGACCTTTGGCCGGGAAAAAGAAACTGGCTTACTTGGAGCGTTGGACACCTAATCACCCTCAAAGTAGTTCCCTTGGGACTCCACACACTTCTC
>Ga0123357_10004220_pt1 | contig 16772 bp, 11 predicted proteins | sample TergutEmb28metaG_FD_89873 | JGI IMG/M metagenome (GOLD analysis project Ga0123357, IMG submission 89873) | Embiratermes neotenicus P4 segment gut microbial communities from Petit-Saut dam, French Guiana - Emb289 P4 | ecosystem: Host-associated > Arthropoda: Insects > Digestive system > Gut ... | reverse complement strand
TATGTCAATACTATCAGTTGAATTTCCCCAAAAAATGAGTCCATAAGACATAATAGAATGTGCATACGAGTAATACACACTTTTCAGTACTGCCAATGACATGAACGGCTTGATTGACCTGATAGCATAGCAGGCCTTATTTAGTCTGGGTTTTAGATCACTAATATGGTGTTTCCAGTTTAACATGGTGTCAATGGTTAGTCCTAAGAATTTTATACTTTTTAGAGTTGCAGTAGTTTTGTTGATGTGTATCATTTGTGTGTTGTTTTCATTTTGTACTTTAGTTTGAAATTGTAAAAAATATGTTTTTTTGTAATTTTGTATTAGTGAGTTGATATGAAACCAGTTATTTATTATATTAAATACTTCGTTAGCTTTGTGTCTTAATTTACTGTCATCATAGCTTGTTAGAATAAAGCTTGTGTCATCTGCAAAGAGAATTGGGATGGATTTATCAGATACAGTTTTTGATAGGTCATTTATATATATATAAGGAACAGTAGTGGCCCAAGTATTGAGCCTTGTGGGACTCTGTACTGAACTTCTTTCCATGTGGACAAATTTTTATTTACAGCCACCCTCTGATATCGCTGTCGTAAGTATGATTTCATTAACTTGCCAGTGCTACCAGTGATACCATAGAAATTCATTTTTGATAATAATATATCATGGTCTACACAGTCAAAGGCCTTCTGCAGGTCGCAGAATAATCCACCTACCAGTGTTTTTATATTAAGGGATGATAGTATGTTGTTAATTAGTGTATATATAGCCATATCAGTTGAAGTATTGCACCTAAATCCAAATTGTTCTGTTACTAATATGTTGTTTATTGATAAGTGATTGTATAGTCTCTTATATAAAACTTTTTCAAAGATTTTGGAAAATACTGGAAGTAATGAGATTGGTCTATAATTTTAAAATTGAGTTTTGTCTCCTTTTTTATATATAGGCTTAATTTCTGAATATTTTAGCCTGTCCCGGAATGTTCCAGTTGCCAGCATTCTATTACATATATGTGTTAAGGGTGACACAATAAATGGGCTAGCGGTTTTTAAGATTTTTGCCATCACTTCATCATATCCACATGAATCTTTATTTTTTAGTTGTATTATAATGTCTCCTATTTCTCCAGTTGTTGTACTTTTCAGTTTTATGTTAGTGAAGGGCTGCTGGAAAGCAGAATATAGGTAGCTTAGTGGGTCTTTTTTGTGTGACTCATCAATAGTGTTATTTGTTTGATTATTGTTTATAATGTTACCAGCAGCAGAAATGTAATAAGTATTAAATTTTTCCACAATATTTTGGTGCTATGTTGTGAGTTTACCTTCTATTTCCATCATCAGCTTATTATTTGTTTTTCTCTGGTTATTTGTGATTGTTTTTATTATGTAACTGCAGACAGGTTAGTTTTACAAGTACTGGATTTTTTTTTATATTTTCGTTTTGTGGTGGAAAATAGTTTTGGTATGATTTAGGATACCACTTAGAAAAAGCTCAGAGTAATGTATATTGTGGTTCTAGATAGGGTGACATTACTTTAAAAAAAAAAAAATTAATCGTGATATTGTAAGTGAAGATGTAGAGCTGAGGTGGTAGAAAACTTGATGTGTAATGTTTTCACTGCCTGGTATGGAACAGAACATGATTGGCTGTTATCTGTGTATGTGGATGCAATATTTCATACATTTTCAAAGAGATATATTATTTTTGTATATTAGAAATGCAATTTATTTATAGGACATGTATTTGCTACATTTTATTCCAATTTGTGGATTCTTCAAACCAAAAAGTTGTGGAGTTTTGGACTTCAAGGCTACCTGTCTGTGTACAAGTACATGAATGAGCAGTGTTTTTGTCAGAAGGGTGTGTGATAAAATACACAGCAAATGCTTGCCTCTTATAGGTGGAAAATGTTTGGTTCTGTAGTTATGTGACTTCCTACTTATGTAAACAAGGAAAAATGTGTCAAAATTCACTTTTACTTCTCACTTGGGACTAGATGGACAGTGAGTGATCATCATCATGTTTCAGCCACTTTGCCCATGGAACAAGTTCATGATTCTCGTATGTGTAGGTGGGTTCAAGAGCTTCAGATTGTGTCTGAATGTGATGGTGAAAGAAGGAACCCTTTCCTCTGCTGGGAATCATATGTCAATATTTATATTGCAGTAAATCTGTCACAACTCCGATTTATTCATTTGCACTATCTTTTTGAGTAAGAATCAGTTATGTATCTATTGTATTTTATGTATTGTGTGTTCTGAGATAAAACTCGGTTTTTAAGAGGAACCACAGCTCTTAATTTTTTGACTGTGCGTGTTGTTTGAATTGTGTTGAGAAAAGCATTGAAACATATCAGCTTATTGTGGGTCTCTGAACTGTTATACATTTACTTTATAATTGTATATTTCAACAAATTGACTGGTTCCTTTTCCTTTCTGTGTGTCTCATTTTTAGGCAGTGGGGGCAAAAACAAACACTTGATAAGGGCAGAACATGTCATTGAAAACACATACTTCAGTCATGAGTTATGATACCAGCACCACAGTTTGTTGCACATTTAGTGTGATGATTGTTACTAGCTGGTAGAATGTTACTGCAGCATGATATCATGTAGCTTGTAGCTTCTGATGCCACTTATCAACTAGTGAAAAGTTGATGTTTGTTATTACTGGGTTACTTCTTTTATGTGAATTTTCAAATGTCTTGGCATTGACTTGCAAGAGAAGCCTGACAGTAATACAGTTGTTGGACAGAAAGTCCTAATGTTATTTCAGTCTGCATCATTTTTCTGGTTTACAGAATGTTAAAGAAGACAAAAGAACACATTTTAATAATTTCACTGATATCTTAGGTAACCACATTTATTTGAATTTGTGCATGTTTATATCTTCCTGCATCCCACCAGGAATCAGAATATTTGTAATTTATCCTTTCTTTGTTAGTGACTTTTTCATATTCACAAGTACAACAGATGCTTCATTCATGGACTTCTTAAAAACAACCTTATGTTAAGTGACTGTATGAGGTATAATATATGTATTTCTAGAAATTCTGTAACTTTGATGGAGCTTTTGTTTTTTGGGTATTATATAAAATGAACAAAATTTTTATTTATGCTATCAATATCTTGAGTTCCTGTTTTCTGCCCAGGAATGACTCTCTACCATGGTGTTAGTTTAGGAAAATGTTTTCTAAAATGGCTTTTAAGGATGATCACTGAAGGTACTAGATAACTGAGTTCCCCTCAAGGTGTTCTAGTTGGCCAGTGTGTTTAAAGAACCATAAAAATTGGAACACAGACACTTTTATCATCTCATAAATGAATGGTGACTGCACATGTGCTTTGTTACAGGGAGCTACCTAATTTAGACTGGGCCATCTTATCATTGGCTTTATGGTAAACAGAACATTAGACTGATTGCAGGTTTAAGTAGTTAATGCTTGTACTAGCCGATGAAAGATCCATCTGGTTTCAAAAATGATGTCTGTACAGTCAGTTATTTGCCATTAGACAAGTCTGTTGCTTAGTTACTATACTAACTGATCTGTCCTGGCTAAGTCTGTAAGTGTTGTGTTAACATTGTACTATACATTCTCCATTATTAAAGTTTAACATATTTGTTTTTCAGGTATTATACCACGTGAAAAGCAGCAGGAAATCAAAACAGTTCGCATTGTGAAACGAGAATCGGAAAGAAGACAACGTGATAGAGACAGAAGTGGTAACATAGGTATTCCTATTACCAATGGGACGACTGGTGGTAAACGAGTCACCATCATGGAAGATGGTGATATTGGGACATCTCAGTGCACATTAGTGGTGGGTTATCTTCTGTGACTGATAAAGATAATTGAAATCTGTGCATGGACTTGCATTGACACACATGATAGCAGAATTTCTAGTACTTGGAAATAAAATATTTATGAACTGAACTGAACTGAAACAAACTGAATTGAACCAAATCGAACTGAACCAAAATGAAGTGAACTAAACTGGACCGAACTGAACTACCTAACTTACTGACCGACTGATCGACCGACCAACCATTGAACCGACAGACTGACCGACCGACCGACCCACCCACCGACCGACCGACCGACCGACCGACCCGCCGACCGACCGACCGACCGACCGACCGACCGACCGACCTACCCACCGACCGACCCACCGACCAACCCCATCCACTGTCGTAGTATCTTTCCACCTATGCAGTTGTTCTTTTCTTTCAAGTTTACCTGCCAAGACTCTGTATACATACCTTCTCCCAATACATGTTGCATGTCTCTATATTTTTATTCTTTAGTTTGTCACTCTGCTAATATTTGATGAGGAGCACAAATCGTGAAGTTCCTCCCTATGTATTTCCCTCCATCCTCTTGTTATTTCCTCCCGCTTAGGTCCAGTTAGGTACTCAGCAGCCTATTCTTTTATGCCCTCAGCCTTTGTTATTCCCTTAACGCTTTGAAGCTGAACAACTTCTAAAGACATCATGCAGTGAGCCCTTTGAATTGCCAAATGACTTAAAAAGATTTTGCAGACAGTGTGTTGAAGTGTGGAGGAATTTTATTCACTCCTATCTGGCCTTTGTTATTCCCTTAACCCTTTGAAGCTGAACAACTTCTAAAGACGTCATGCAGTGAGCCCTTGGAATTGCCAAATGACTTACAAAGATTTTGCAAACAGTGTGTTGAAGTGTGGAGGAATTTTATTCACTCCTATCTGATAAACTGCAGTGGCTTGCTATGCTGCAGGACCCTTGAAGGTCAGGCTTTCTTTGTGGAGCCAGAATGTACCTCCCTCCACCTCCTAAACCCTTCCACAAACCCTGATTTATAAGTCAACGCATAGTAACTACACATTTTGTCCCAGCTGACCAATAAGGTTCAGACATTGCTAGCTTTGTTTATAGCTTGCACTGGAGTTAGTTCACTGTGAGTTGAAGTATCAACACTGGCCTATGAAACGAACAAGCTTTGTTGACCAGAAAGGTTGTCAGTGGTGTACTGTACCCATATAATTCAGACAAAACTCATGCTCAAAAATCAGAGATACCTACAAAAATTGATGTTTACAGCTACAGGAGGGCCCACACATGTGCCTCTTTTAGTGCTGGGGTAATCTGTAGGGGTTTTGGGGTAGTAACGTGTAGCACACAGCCGTCAGTCTACTAAAAACATCTTGGGAAACCTTGAGTAGCTGGAATTTTATACAGTAGTCACATTGTAGCTTTAGATCTGGTGTGCCATCACTGTTGAAGACATTCATATCTCAATGGCATTAGATTTCTGAAACTGTGCCAGTCATGCAGAGGAAACTAAATAAGGAAGACTGTTGTAGTTGTTAGTAGTGGTTGGGAAGAAAATCAAACCAAGCCATCAGTGAAATTCTGGTTGCTGACACTGACTCAGAATCAGGTGCTGAGGCTAGCAATGTTGAAGACTGTTTTGAGGAGGAGGAGGAGGAGGAGTAGGAAGAAGAAGAAGAAGAACAAGAACAAGGAGAAGGAGGAGGAGGAGGAGGAGGAGGAGGAGGATGATGATGATGGCGGCGACGATGACGACAAGAAACCTCAGCAGAGGTTGAACCAAAGGCTGCATCAAGTGGCGGATTACCAACCTGGGGACCGCCTCAAGGAAAGAACACAAATATTCATCCTTTTGTCAGTCCAGCAAAAGGTGTGAAAAGAAGTGTCTCTCCACACATCAACAAAGACAGCTTGCCACTGTCTGTGATGACGTTTTTGACAGAAGTTTTTCATCTGCTGGTTGAACAGACAAATGTATACTAACAACAACACTTAGACACACAAGCCGGACCTAGCTGCCAACTGCCTGGCATTATGTTGCCGGACATAATTACTTCATTGCCTTAGGGACGTGTATTGAAGGACACACTACGTGACTATTGGTCAAGACTCAGACAGTTACACAGTGTTTTACGGCGAGACCATAACATGACAGATTTTTACACATACTGTGTTTTCTACATTTTTCAGACAATTCACAGAAACACAATGAAGGTGAAGAATATGAGTGACTATGGAAACTAAGGACCGTCTGATAAACTGAGTGAGGCTTATGTTAAATTCTGTAACCCTTCAGAGCATTTGGCAGTGGATGAGGTAATTGTAAAATTCAAGAACGGGGTTATCTTCAGGCAGTACATTCCAAAGGAAAGAAAATGTTTCGGCATCAAAATTTACAAACTCTGTGATAAATCAGGGTATACATATGACGTGAGAGTGTACTTGGGCAGAGACTCACACTCTGCCACTGATGACATGACTGCAACACATGCATTTGTTAGGTATTTGACTAGCAGAATTGAAGGCTTAGGACACAAAATATTTATGGACAATTTCTTTTCATCCCCAAGAATTTCTGATGACTTGGACAGACATAAAGTAAATTCATGCAGGACTGTACAGCCCAACAGACAAGACATGCCCTGTGAGTTTGGAACAAAACAACTGAAATTGAAAAGGGGTGACATAAGGCTGAGGACTAGGGGAGGTTAGACGGCATTAGTTTGGAAGGACAGATGAGAAGTTTACATGCTGACTAACATGGACTTACCACTAGTAGAAGGAAATTTTTAACGGGAAACAACTGCCCCATGAAACAGCACATCGTGGAACAGTACAACTGGCACATGGATTACATCAGTATTTCTGATTGTATGGCTAACAGCTATTCAGTTAGTCGACGTACCTTGCAAGTGCACCACAAAATTGTTTTTCCACCTTCTAGATCTAACAGTACTCAACAGTTGGATACTATTATCTTCATGTGGGTCTGAATATACCCACCGAGATTTCAGGCTCCTTCTGGTGAGGAATTTGATTGAAGAAGCTGGAAAGAGCCAAGATCACCCCACCCCAGATTGGTTGTAAGACCAAGTGTGGGCGCAAGAAGTGTTTTGTGACTTGAGAGTCACCATAACAAACACTGGCCAGCAAAATCATCAACCCAACAGCGCTGCTCTCTGTATTATTCTCGTGGCCAAAGAAAGGGTGCTGTGTATAAGTGCGCCAGATGTGACGTGGGCCTGTGTGTGGTGCCTTGTTTCATGGAATATCACGCCAAAGTATATTTGTAAGTCACACTCTTTGTGAATACTGTATGTCATAATGAAACAGTGATCCAAGATGCCACATACCTTATGCATCAACCAGAGTTATGTGAGTAATGAACTATTTACACCACATTTTATATAATGCATGCAATTCGCAGGTCTAAATTTATTATAAAAATAGGTGAACATTTTTTCATGGATTAACCAATTCATAAGCAGAGTGCAAAATGTTATTTCATCAAATTTGCGGGAAAAGTCTATGAGATATGCTTCTTTTTTTTAAAAAAAAAAAAAAAGAGTAAGTATTAAAATTTAAAATCCCCAGTAAAAAATCTCGGCAGGCTGCATTGTGCGGAGAGACTTAATTCCGGCGTTAAAGGGTTAATGTGAGAGACAAAAGTTCTACACCTGTGTAAACAACACACAAAATTATAATTCTTTATATTGTAACATTGCTAGATAGTGAATAGAAGAACAAAGATTCTGGACTGAATAGTAGCAAGTGTTTCCTGAATTTAATCTGGTCCTAATTTCTTCATGCAAGTAATTTTGTTTTCTTAATATTGTTCACAAATGTTTGAAGTTTGCCACATTTTTAATGATTTATTAGCTATATTTATTTGTGATTTTGTCTACTGTTCTGATGATGTGACTTCAGCATATTCTTGTCTTAACATTTATTTCTGTACAATCCTCCCTATTAGCCCTGATAAAACTTCTGTGTTTCTCATTGTTGTGTTTATGTCTTCACCCATTTAATTACCATTATCAGCATTGACCAGAAGCTGATGTGTCCCATTTCATTTCAGTCTGTATTTACTTGGACCTTCCTAATGCCATATTCTAAAGCAAAGTTGAAAAATATTGGTCATAAACTATCTCCTTTTTTCAGTGCATTCGGAATAGGAAATGTTTCATACAAATATTTGCTCATCCAGACTGTATCATAGTTTAATTTAAACACATTTTAATTAACCTAGTTAGTTGCATGTGTATACTAAATATATTGATATTGTTATATGAGGGGACTGCAGTAGCATAGTGGTTAAGGTGCTGTGCTACAAAGAGGAAGGTCGCTGGTTCGATCCCAGCTGGTGTCAATGGATTTTAAATTGACATAAAATTCTTCCGATCGCACTATGGCCTTGGGGTCGACTCAGCCTGTAACAGAAATGAGTACCAGGAGTATTTCCTGGGGGTAAAGGCGGCCGGTGTGTAAGGCGACAACCTACCACCATCCTGTGCCATCACGAAATCTGGGAACCTTAAGTTCCTGGAACCCTCTGGGCCTGTCCAGGCCTGTAAAGGGACTACTTTACCTTTATTGTTATATGAAACTTGAATTTAATTGGTACCTGGCGATTGGTATCCTTTCGTTTTTTCAATTGCCATTTCACTCTCAGAGGCAGTAGGCCAAGGTACTAGTGGCTCAGCTGTATTTATTCCAGTGACTGTGCTGCAGACCAGGAAATGGGGGATTGATTCGTGGCAAAATTATGGATTTTTGTCATCACCACTTTGTCATAGTCTAAGACCCACTTAGCATTTTGTGAGATAAACATACTTGAAAGCAATAACAGAGTAAGTATGGCAATAGTAAACCTTGGTAACAATAATGTAAAGTAGGCTGTCGTTGTGGAAGCCAAAATGCTGTCAGTTTGGGATTCAGGTCTTGTGGGATGTTGCTGTATGTTGATTTGTAAATAGATACAGATGTTGTGAAAGAATGTGAAACCTTCATCTCCAAAATCAGGTAGTCCACTAAGAGATGCCAGCAGTTTCTAAGATTCTATACTTTGGTGGTAGAAGAATGAGATGTTAATGTAGTGTATTTGCATAATGGTTCTGGCAGGGGAAACTCAAAGTACGTGAAGAGGAACTTGTCCCACTGCCACTTTGTCCACTACAAATTCCATGTGGACTGCAATGAGATCAAACCCATCCCTCATAGTGATAGGCTAGGAACTAACCACCTGAAGCATGATGGCATGTTGACCCCCCCCCACACACACACACACACACACACACACACACACACACCCACCTTAATATACATAACCACCATCTTCAGCAATGATACATGTCAGAATAAATTTCTGAACTTGCATTATAGTGATTTCCTTTATAACCTTTGTTGGTCATTCCTCACGCTGTTGCACTGGTTTGGGGTATTTGCCAAGTTCTTAGAAGCCTAAACCTATGTCTGATCACAGTGTAGTGATCTTAGTAATTCAGAACGTCTGTTTCTAAATTATCCCACATGGTTGTAGTCACAAATAGCCAAAATCTGTCTAAGAATGCTCACATGCAATGACCAATCAGCTGCTGTATTCTGATGTTTTCATATTTGTGTTAAAATTAATTGTGCTTTATAATTAGCTAGCCTCATTTTAGCAGTCCTTGTTATGAATTCATATTCAGTCTTATAAAGAAACACTTTCTTTGGAAATTTGGGAAAATTTTCTGCTTCACTCTTAGAAGTTCATGAAGGTGTAGCATGAATATTTGTTCTTAAGTGCTGTGGTATTAAACTCATTCATGCTCTCTATAACTGAATAACTCGTATTTGGGACCAGAGGAAATACTTGGTGAATAGAAGAAAGTTATAATTTGTCCCATCCATAAGAAGGGTAGTATGAGTTGTGAGAACAACAGAGGAATAGTTTTGTTATGTACAGCCTATAAAGTGCTAATGAACATGCCTCAAATTAGAACCATACACAGAAGTTGTAACAGGCCAGCTTCAGGATGGGAAGATGTACCATAGATCAACTGTTTACAGTTAAACAAATGCTGGAGGAAATGCTGGAAGAACATTATTAATGTGTACCAAATGTATGTGGATTTCCAACAAGCTTATGACAGCATTAATTGTGAAAATTTCTGTAAGATGATGTGTGATGCAGGAATACCTGGTAAACTAATAAGATTAGTTAAAGCCACAATGAAAGATGTGGAAGCCCAAGTGAAGTTTCAATTCAGATGAACCATTAAAATAAGGCAGGCTCTTAAACAAGGTGACTGGCTGGCCCTATATTTATTTAACTTGGCTGTCAAATATGTCATCTGGAATTTATCAATGTTAAGGGAACCCTAGAACATCATACTGCACAAGTTCTAATATATGCAGATTATGTCTGTCTCCTTAGTAGGAATGTTAGGACAATTAAAGAAATCTATCTCTGACTGAAGGAAGCAGCCACAGAAATTGGGCTTCACATTAATATCAGCAAAACGAAAGCCATGATTGTGTCTTGCTCTGAAGTTAATACAGATTACGATTTCAAACTTTCGCCATGTTCTGAATGTTGTATGCTTTCTTTTGGGTAATTCCCCGGCGTCTGAATTTTATATGCCAGAACACTCTTTCTGTTCCATCTTCATAGGCGGATAGGTATGAAGAATGACCAAGTTTGAGAATGTTGGAGTATTTGTGCGGGAAAAGGTTTGGCTTGAAAATAGCCTGAGCCAATAGGAAGGAGGGTGACAGGGTAGGGGCGGGTCCGAGTACAGAAACAGGTTGTGGAGGGTAACGACCCACACGGAGGCCATGGGCGCATAAGTGAAGGAGATAGGGCGCATTATTGGGATGAGCCATGGGATGATAGAGGTCAGACTGTTGTGTTTTAGATGGCTGTCTCCTTTCCTGAAGCTTGTGTAGAAGGGGATTCTAAGATTTGCTTAAGGTCAAGCCATCTTCTGTGTTGATGTTGTGTGGGTGCATTTCAAGTTCAGTAGCTTCCCTGATGAGTCAATCCATGTATCTGGTTTTAACAGAAAGGAGTTTTGTGTCCGGTAGTTTAATAATGTGTTCATGGTTAATGCTGTGTTCCGCTACTACTGATTTGTCAGGTTGAGCCAGTCATATGTGAAGGAGATAGGGCACATTATCGGGATGAGCCATGGGATGATAGAGGTCAGACTATTGTGTTTTAGATGGCTGTCTCCTTTCCTGAAGCTTGTGTAGAAGGGGATTCCAAGATTTGCTTAAGGTCAAGCCATCTTCTCTGTTGATGTTGTGTGGGTGCATTTCAAGTTCAGTAGCTTCCCTGATGAGTCAATCCGTGTATCTGGTTTTAACAGAAAGGAGTTTTGTGTCCTGTAGTTTAATAATGTGTTCATGGTTAATGCTGTCTTCCGCTACTACTGATTTGTCAGGTTGAGCCAGTCTTATGTGTCTATTGTGCTCTTTGATTCAGATTTGGATGGTTTGACCACTTTGTCCAATATAAACCCTGCCACATTCACACGGGATCCTGTATACCCGGTGTTCTTAATCCCAATGCATCCTTGACTGGTGGAAGGTAGAGGAACACTTTTCTAGGTGGTAGGGCGACCTTCTGATGTTGTGTTTGGCCAGCATTCTGCTGATTCGGCCATATGTTGTTTGGGTGTACGGTATGTATGCAGTGGATGTGCGTTTATCATTGGTCTTGGTGGTCCATGTTGCCGTTTCCATGGCTTATCGTATATGTTGAGGGCTTTAGCCATTGTCCTTGAAAACAGTGGTGAGAAATTCTAGTTCTTGGGTGAGGGAATCCTGGTCACAGAGGGCTTTGGCTCTGTGTATCAGGGAAGCGAGAACTGATTGTTTGTTAGCAGGATGGTGATGTGAATTCTGGTGTAGGTAGAGATTGGTATAGGTGGGTTTCCAATATACTTTGTGCCCTAGGGAGCCGTCCGTTTTTCTGTAGATGTCAATGTCTGCAAATCGTCACCTCTCAGCCATCTCACCGGGAATTTGGCACACCATGTGAAAAACTCCTTCCAGTTCATTCAGATATTGAAATCTCTGTGAGTACAACCAGGAGATATAATGGTTAGTTTCAACGTGGTTTCTCTGTTTACCAAAGTTCCAATTGTGGATTCACTTGAACTCCTCAGTCATCAATTTGAAGATGATGTCCTGGCATTGTTCAAACACATACTAACATCCACATATTTCTGTTTGGATGGACAATTCTGTGAACAAATTGACAGGGCAGCAATGGCCTTACCACTTTCTCTGGTAATTGCGAATTTCTTCATGGAGGATTTTGAGAAAAAGCAATAGAACAAGCGACACACAAGCCTGTATGCTTGTTCATGTATGTAGGTGACACTTTCGTCATCTGGGCCCATGGCCAAGAAAAACTGACAGAATTTCTGAACCATCTCAATGGACTCCACAACAAGATACAGTTTACAATGGAAAAAGAAGAAGAAGGCTACCTTTCTTTCCTGGACTTTGAAACTACAGGAAAACGGACAGCTCCCTAGGGCACAAAGTATATTGGAAACCCACCCATACCAATCTCTACCTATACCAGAATTCACATGACCATCCTGCTAACAAACAATCAGTCCTTGCTTCCCTGACACACAGAGCCAAAGCCCACTGTGACCAGGATTCCCTCACCCAAGAACTAGAATTTCTCACCACCGTCTTCAAGGACAATGGCTACAGCCCTCAACATATACGACAAGCCATGGAACCGGCAACATGGACCACCAAGACCAATGATAAACGCACATCCACTGCATGCATACCGTACACCCAAACAACATATGGCTGACTCAGCAGAATGCTGGCCAAACACAACATCAGAAGGTCGCCCTACCACCTGGAAAAGTATTCATCTACCTTCCACCAGTCAAGGATGCATTGGGATTAAGAACACTGGGTATACAGGATCCTGTGTGAATGCGGCAGGGTTTATATTGGACGAAGTGGTCAAACCATCCAAATCTGAATCAGAGAGCATAATAGACACTTAAGACTGGCTCAACCCGACAAATCAGCAGTAGCGGAACACAGCATTAACCATGACCACATTATTAAACTACAGGACACAAAACTCCTTTCTGCTAAATCCGGATACATGGATCGACTCATCAGGGAAGCTTTTGAACTTGAAATGCACCCACACAACATCAACAGAGAAGATGGCCTGACCTTAAGCAAATCTTGGGATCCCCTTCTACACAAGCTTAAGGAAAGGAGACAGCCACCTAAAACACAATAGTCTGACCTCTACCATCCCATGGCTCACCCTGACACACGCCCATGGCCTCCATGTGGGTCTTTACCCTCCACAACCTGTTTCTGTACTTGGATCTGCCCCTTTCCTGTCACCCTCCTTCCTTTTGGCTCAGGCTATTTTCGAGCCAAACCTTTTCCCATATAAATACTCCAACATTCTCAAACCTAGTCATTCATCATACCTATCTGCTTATGAAGATGGAACAGAAAGATTGTTCCAAAATGTCGGAATATAAAATTCAGACGCCGGGGAAATACCCAGAAGAAAACATACAACAAATAATACAGATCAGTTTGTAATTATTGGTGGGAACAACTTTGAACTGGTTAATAGTTTCGTACATTTAGGATCCTGTATTACAGATGATAGTAATGAGCTCTTAGAACACCAAAGAAAACTAACCCTAGCTAATTAATTCATTCCCTTCAATTATTGCAGAAATTAAAATCCAGATGGTATGTAAGTTTGTTAAAATAAGCTTATGCAAGACCTTGATTTGCACAGTCCTCACATATGGCTGTGAAACCTGGAAACTCTTCAAAAAACTGAAGACCTGAGCTCTTTCGAAAGGAATATCTTAAGGTGAATGTTGGACCAGTGAGAACAAATGGAATGTGGAGGGTCAGATATAATGAAGAACTTTATAGAGAATGTAATATCTTTGTAACCTAGTGCCCTGCATAGAATTCAAGAGACCATGAACCCAAAGAAGTCCTGAAAGCTGAATTACTGGCAATTGACCAGTGGGTAGATTCACGTTTAAGTGGGAAGAAGTTATAAAAGATTCTGCTTCTAGACTTCTCCAGTGTTGCAACTGGTAGCTGAACACACAGAATAGAACAGTTAAGAGGCAGAATCTATGGGAGTTCAAGGCTTGCCTCTGGGCTTTAGTGCAGTAGGATAGATGGATGAAAATTTGGGTCCTATTTCAAAGGGAACTATGACTATGTGGCTTTTTATGATGTAAAATTGTTCACTGTTTGCTCTCATTATCAAATGAAACTCATGAACATACTGCATATACAACATGGAAGTTATTGTTTGTTTTTCAGAAACAACAGCTGGGTTGTGTACAGGAAGAGGAGCCTCAGGACAGACACTTCTCAGAGGAACTGATGGCACCAGAAGATGAGCCAGTGTTGCCACATTTTCAGCGTTCTATGTCACTCCCACGAGGGTTTGGCAAGCGAGACCAATTAGGTTACCAGCAGCAGCAAGCAGTACCACCTGTGCCACCGGTCCGTGTGCCATCTCCACGTACTGATAGCGTCACTGTTCTCAGGAACCTCTTGATCAACCGTCATCGAGTTCAGGTGAGTGAGTGGCTGTTACACAGTGGATGGAGATAATGGCCTGTATGTGGGCCCAGTATCTGTTCCTTTTACAGAATTTATTGTTTCTAAGGATAAATTAAAATTACCAATTAGTTATTTATTACCATATTAATATAACAACAAAGCAAAGATCTCTACACATTTTCTTTGGATGTAAAAATAGACTTGTGAGAGTTACAGAGATGAAACAATACATTCTGCTGAATATTCAGTTGGTTTTCCAAGGTGTGGCTTAAACTTTAACTACAGCTTTAGTGATTTTGAGGATAATTGTCATAATATTAATAAAAATTCAGAATGTTGGAATTATTATATCCTGACAAATAGCCAACATAAAATTTCCATTCAGATTTACACATTGCAGGAATTTCTTTGTGTGTTTTAAATAATTTTGTACCATGGTTTTTTACTTTCATTCATCTATATTTGCATGACAACCAGTGTTTTATTTGCATGCCTATTATTTGGAATGCTTTATTTTACTTTGTCCCTGCCTTGCTATGCATTGCACAGTTTGAAAGCTGCAGTGGTAGCAGTAGTAGCGCCGAGAGCACGAGCAGTCAGAGAGCTGTAAGCCCAGGCTCGAATTTGAATCGTCCTTTGACAGCTCATGAACAGCTGTTTGGAGTGAGTCATGATGATCCTGTCCCAGTCCACTATGTCATCACTAGTCCTGAGAGTTCAGATGTTTCACCTCAGTTATCACCGGTCTTTAAGAGTGAGGCTGCTCGTGCTATTGTCATGGAGATGGCATTCATGAGAGATGCAGGAGGGCAGAACATGGAACACCAACCACACAGACGGGCTGTCCCCAAAGAAAAGCGCAGGCATCATACTGTGTCAAGTAGCCAGCCTCTGCTGGACATAGAATCCTCTGCGTCTCCAATCATGGTATACTACAAGGCTTGTCACTTTCCACTAGTAGTGCTGTTCACAATTCTTTAGCTACCACTTTCTAGAATGTTGCTTTAAAGTCATTCCTTTCTGCTTGTCTCTTTAACTACTACTTAATGAATTGTTCTTCTTTAAATCAGATTACAGTATAGTGCAGTGATTTGTGCTAACAGTAAGAATTTTTGTCTGTAATCTTAAATGATGGTGAGACAAATTGCCTATTACCAATGTCACAGTATTAGAATGGCATTTTTATTTGTGGTTGCTTAATAATTAAAAAATTGGCTATTAGGTTCAGCATGGCTGTCTATCTGTCCATTCTTTTGTGTGTCTGTTTATAACACTTCAATTGCCACCAGATCAGTCTGCATGAAAAATGGTATCGATGTTTATTAAATTCATTGGCATCTTCCAGTTTTGTTTAAGATGGGACTCTCCCTACTTTTATGGCTGCCTTGATTACTGGCATTGCCATGGTTTCCCTGGTTACCAGGGTTCCTGTGTGTGCTGCTGTTGTGCAAATGCAACAGAAATGTTTCACTCTGTAGCAGTTTCTTACCTTTGTCATCTAAAATTGTGTGAATTGATTGCTGTGGTTTTAGTTTGTTTGCTCTCTTGAATTATAATTAGTTGAGTATGTTGTGGATTTAATTGCTAGCTTGAATACATAATGGTTTTGTGTTAATGTGGTTTTTGAGGAAAAGTGTATGTAGATGGAAGATGTGTTATTGTTGTACAGAAGCTGAATAAGTGCTGAGAATATTTAGTAAGGGTGACTGCTCTCTGTTTATGAGTCTTGTTGAAGTAAAGCCCTGAAGGAGCACAGAAAAAGGATCACATCTTTATAACATATAAAAATGTTGCATCTATAAAAATGGTGTTTTGGTCACTAGATTGGTTATTGTTTCTTGTTTCTTCTCAAGATGGCAGTAGTAATAAGTGGCAGAGAAACAGAGGCTCCAAGTATTTCTGATATAACAAAAGTAAATAGTGACTTTAACCCTTTTAGTGCGCGCGGGCCGATCTATCGGCCTCCGCTGTGTTTGCGAAGAATGCGGGAGGCCGATGTATCGGCCCATTTCTTTCAAGCTTTACAGCAGCCGTACCTTACATCGGATGTTAGAAGTATTTACACGGCTGCAAAGAGCGCGCACTTAGTACCTTAAATCGGGTCATCGTTTTTATCTCCGATGTAACTTAGATTTTTCAGCGATTTTTATTTAGATTTCTACAGTTGGCAGCAGAAGTGGTACCTTGAACCGGTGTTTCACGCGTGCTGCTTAGGCGTGGCGTAGCTGTACGCACCAACTGACAGAATTATTCTTTGCGAAAAACGTGAATATTTTTAGATCTGAACGTGACACATTTTAAAGATAAATTGCACCTTGTTCAAAAGGAAGTATTCATTGTACTGCATGCCTTACACATGCCGCAAATAAC
>Ga0123357_10004219_pt1 | contig 16777 bp, 17 predicted proteins | sample TergutEmb28metaG_FD_89873 | JGI IMG/M metagenome (GOLD analysis project Ga0123357, IMG submission 89873) | Embiratermes neotenicus P4 segment gut microbial communities from Petit-Saut dam, French Guiana - Emb289 P4 | ecosystem: Host-associated > Arthropoda: Insects > Digestive system > Gut ... | reverse complement strand
TCGATCTCGGTGGCCGTCGCCGTCATCGTCGGCGGCATCGAGGCGCTCGGCCTGCTGGCCGACCGGCTGCATCTGGAAGGGCGCTTCTGGGCCGGCATCACCGCCCTCGGCGAGCACTTTGGCACCATCGGCTACCTCATCATCGCCATCTTCGTGCTCGGCTGGCTGGTGTCGCTGACGCTCTACCGCTGGCAAAGCTCCAGCGGCAACCCGCGCCCGGATGGCGTGGCATGGGTTGAGAGCGGTGAAACCCACGGGAGTTGAGCGTGGTCAAGCCCACTCAGGCCAGAAAAAGGGCATGACGCGCACACTCAGAGCGATGATCAAACGACGCAGCGCCATTGAACCCCCAATTGGGCACATAAAGAAAGATGGATGGCCGGCTTGGCTCAGAGCAAACTTGTTACGAAAAGTCTTATAATTCCAAACTGGAGACACGCATTGTCATGCACATTATTAACGACGATCTGGCCCGCAGAGGCCGTTGGGTTTGCGTCACCTTTTTGCTCAGGAAAGGCGAGGCCGAATACCTCATCACCGTGCAGGACGGGCGTGTGCAGCGCATCGTCCGCGGTCCGCATGTGATGCCGTGCTGGAGCTTCGCGTTGTGTGCGAACGACGATGCTTGGGAGCGCTTCTGGGCAAGCGAACCGCAGCCACGCTTTCACGACTTGTTCGCGATGGTACGCTTCAAAACGCTGCGCATTGAAGGTGACATGACGGTGTTCATGCGTAACCTGCTGTACTTCAAAGACTTGGTCAAGCGGCTTGGGAGGGAACTCCATGCACGTTGAAAAAGAAGCCGTGACCGGTGGCTACGTGAACTTTGAGATCGCGGGCCGCATGTGCCGCGTGTATTACGAGACGGCGGGCAACGGCCAGCCCTTGCTGTGCCTGCACACGGCGGGCAGCGATACGCGCCAGTACCGTGCCCTCCTCAATTGCTCTGAGTTGACGGCGAGCCATCAGGTGATCTGCTTTGACATGCCCTGGCACGGCAAGTCTTCGCCGCCCGAGGGTTGGCAGGCATGCGAATATCAATTGACCAGCGCTTTGTATGTGCAAACCATTCTGGCCTTTATGGACGCGATGCAGATCAAGCTGCCTATCGTCATGGGCTGTTCGATTGGCGGGCGCGTAGTGTTGCACTTGGCGTTGCAGCAGCCTGAGCGCTTCAAGGCGCTGATCGGCCTGCAATCGGGCACGCACGTCAACCCCTACTACGATCTGGACTGGTTGCATCGGCCTGACGTGCATGGCGGCGAGGTCTGCGCGGGCATCGTCTCGGGCTTGGTGGGGCCCAGAGCGCCCGAGCGCGACCGTTGGGAAACGCTCTGGCACTATATGCAAAGCGGCCCCGGTGTGTTCAAGGGCGATCTGCACTTTTACACAGGCGAGGGCGATTTGCGCGGGCGCGTGCAGCGCATCGACACCCGGCGCTGCCCGTTGTTTCTGCTGACGGGTGAATACGACTATTCATGCACGCCCGAGGACAGCCAAGAGCTCGCGCGCCTGATCCCCGGCGCGCAACTCCAGATCATGCCGGGCTTGGGTCACTTCCCGATGAGCGAGGCGCCGCAGGCTTTTCTGCGCTACCTACTGCCCGTGCTGCAATGCATTGGAGACAAGGAATCCACATGAAAGCCGGATTTATCGGCCTGGGCCACATGGGCTTGGCGCTGGCCTCTCATCTGGCGCGCAAAGGCGTCGATTTGACGGTCGGCAACATGATCCGTGTGTTTTTGAAATGCGGATTGTTTGTTTTTGGCGTTACATTTTGGGCTACAGTGGCCCAAGCCCAAACAGGCTTTCCAAATCATCCAATCAGGGCGATTGTGCCGTTTGCAGTGGGAAGCGGAACCGATACGGTAGCCCGGGTTGTGGCAAAGCACATGCAGGACACTCTTGGGCAGGCCGTTATCGTTGAAAACCGCGTGGGCGCGGACGGTTTAATCGGAGCGGAAGTGGCGGCGCACGCGGCGCACGATGGCTATACCGTGTTTATCACTTCGGCGTCTCTGCATTCGTTGAATCCGAGTCTGTTTGAAAAGCTGCCATACAACACGGAGCGCGACTTTCTTCCGGTTGGCGGCATCATGGAGGCTTATTACACCCTGCTCGTGAATAACAGTCTTCCCGTTAGCAATCTGGGAGAGCTTGCCACCTGGTTGAAAGCCCATCCAGAGAGTGCCTCCTATGGATGGGGAGCTACTGTCGGCCAGATCGCCGGTGCCAGCATGCTTAAGCGCCTGAATATCCAGGCCACAGGTGTTCCATACAAGAGCAGTCCTCAAGCCGTGGCGGATTTGATGGGTGGGCAGTTCACGTTCATGTTCAATGACGTTACAACGTCGAAGGCCCATCTTCTGGCAAAGCGGATCAAATCTCTCGGCGTGACATCGGCTGAGCGAATTACTGGAGTGCATGAACTACCGACTCTGGTGGAATCGGGGCTGCCGGATTTCGTACTGGCGACATGGGTAGGCATGCTGGTACCGACAGGAACACCAACGCCGATCGTGGACAAGCTGGCGGCGGCACTGGATAAGGCAGTCCGAGATCCCGAGGTGGCCAAGAAAATGGATACGTGCTGCTCCGCACGCATGCTGATTAAGACGCCTGCCGAATTCGGTGCCTACATGCGCAAGGACAGAGCCGAATGGGCGGCCCGCATCGCTGAAGTCGGCATCCAACCAAAGTGAGAAAACCTCATGAACGATCGTGAGCAATTACGTCAACTCGGAAAAACCCTTCAGGAGGAGCTTTTCAGCACCGAGCAGTCATCCGCGCGCAATGATCTCACACAACTCATGCAGGAGTTTAGCTTTGGCCGTGTATGGGCAAGGCCCGGCCTGAGTCGAAGAGACCGGATGATCGCGACGCTGTCAGCGCTGTGCGTCCGCCATCAGCTTCGGACGCTGGAACAGTATTTGATGGCCGCCCTGAATCTCGGTTTGACTCCGCAATCCATCGATGAAATTTTCATCCAATGCGGAATATATGCCGGCTTCGGCTCTGTGTCTGAGGATTGTCTGGATCTGGCAACTCGGGTGTACGCCGCCCAAGGCATCAGGAACACAACCGCCGGCCCGCGCAATGACACCATGACCATATTGACCGAACGTGGCAAGGCCATGATGAGTCGATTGCACGCGGAACGTCAGCATGACGGTCATGCATCGCCACACAACCCTGTGACGTCGAGTTTTTATCCAGACGTGATTGCTTTTTGCTATGGAGAAATATGGCAGCGACCGGGACTGCAAACGCGCGAACGAGCGATTTGCGCGCTGGCCTCGTTCACCGCCTTGACGTACACCGGACTCACAAGCAAGTTTGTCAAGGCGTCGCTCAATGTCGGCCTGTCGCAGAAAGAGGTGATCGAGGTTATCGTACAAACGGCTCCCTATACGGGCCTCGCCCCTGTTTTGCAGGCCTTGAGTGCGATAGATATCTAATGTTGCGTTACATTTTTGTTCATGACATGCCGGGCTTGGGCCGCTTCCCGATGAGCGGGGCGCCGCAGGCTTTCCTGCGCTACCTGCTGCCCGTGCTGCAACGCATTGGAGACAAGGAATCTACATGAAAGCCGGATTTATCGGCCTGGGCCGCATGGGCTTGGCGCTGGCCTCTCATTTGGCGCGCAAGGGCGTCGATTTGACGGTGTATGACATTCAAAGCGCGCCCATGGAGGCGCTCACGGCGCTTGGGGCGTCACGAGCGGTCAGCGTGCAGGATCTCGCGGCCAAGGCGGACGTGGTGTTTACCATGCTGCCGGGTCCAAAACAATCGCGCGAAGTGATTCTCGGCGAAAACGGCGTGCTTGCGCGACTGCGCCCGGGCAGCTTTCTCGTGGAGTTGAGCACCATAGACACCGACACTGTGGACGAGATGGCGCGTGCAGTGCACGAGCGTGGCGTGCGCTTTGCCGACGCGCCCGTGGGGCGACTGGCCGCTCATGCAGACCGTGGCCAGTCGCTGTTCATGCTTGGCGCCCAAGAGGACGATCGCGCGGCGCTGGAGCCGCTGCTGCTGAAGATGGGAACTACCGTGCTGCACTGTGGCGAACCGGGCAGTGGCACGCGCATGAAGCTTATCAACAACCTCATGGTGTTGTGCTACTGCCAACTCAATTCCGAGGCGCTCGTGCTCGCCGGCGCGCTTGGACTGGATGCGCGCAAGACTTTCGATGTGCTCGCGGGCACCACGGCATCGAACGGGCAGCTCAAGGAGAAGTGGCCCGTGAAGGTGCTCGCGGGCGAGCTGTCGCCGGGCTTCGACATTGCGCTGGGCTTCAAGGATCTCACGCTGGCATGCCAGGCAGCGCAGTCAGCGGGCGTGTCGCTGCCCATGGGCAACCTTGCGCGTAGCCTGTTCCAACTCGCCCGTCACGCTGGGCGCGACGGGCAGGACACCTCGTGCATGACCGATTTCTGGGCCCAAGCCAATGAACAGCCACTAATCCGGCTGTAAAAACCGGTTTCAAAATCACCCACAAATTACTGTGCAAAAGATGAACAGAGGAAACTTGAATCATGGCTCCGCTGCTGGCTGGCAGGTGTTCATCGTCTTTGCTCAACACGAAACAAGGAGCATGCTCTCTTGTACCCGGCGCTTTCTTGCCGGGTTAGCCGCGCGATGAAAATCGCGTTCATTGACATCACTCACAAGCGTGCATGAACCCAGCAGGAGCGAGGCCGGGAGATGCATTTTTCAAAAACTGGAGACAAAATGAAATCCATTTACGGAAGTTATAAAAAAATATGGGTCAGCCTGTTCTGTGCGCTGGTTGGCGCAGCGGCAGCCACAGCTCATGCGGGAGCATTTCCTTCGGATGGCCCCGTCAGGCTGATCGTCGGGTTCACGCCGGGTGGAACCATCGACTCGACGGCGCGCATCGTTGCCGAGGCCTTGTCCAGACGGTTGAATCAGTCGTTTGTCGTCGAAAACAGGTCGGGCGCCAACGGCATGATCGCCGTGCGAGCCGTGGCACAGTCCAAGCCGGATGGCTATACCCTGCTGATAAGTAATTCCAGTTCGATTACGGTCAATCCCCTGATGTTCAAGGACGCGGGCTATGACCCGCAGAAAGACTTGGCTCCTGTTGGCACTGTGGTCACGGTTCCGTTTGTGCTGCTCATCAATCCCAATAATCCACGCCTAGCTGGGGTCAACGACGTTAAATCGCTGGTGGAATACGCACGGAAGCATCCGGATACCGTGACTTATGGCTCGGCGGGCATCGGAAATTTGGCCCACTTGGCTGGCGCGCAACTGGCCAATTTGTCGAACGTGAAAATGCGGCACGTGCCATACAAGGGTACCGTTCCCGTGGAGATGGCCTTGTTGAGCAGCGACATTGACTTCGGCTTCGACACCTTGACGGGAGTGCCTCATGTGAAGGCCAACAAGCTCAAGGCGCTGGCAGTATCCACCGCCAAACGTTGGGTCGATTTGCCGGATGTTCCTGCGGTGGCTGAACTTGGATATCCCGGATTCGACATCGGTTTCTGGGTCGGTGTATTTGCCCCGGCCGGTACGCCGCCTGCCGTGGTCGAGCAATTGAATCAGGCGCTGCGTGAAGTGGTTGCGGACCCGCAAGTCAAGGCGCGTCTGCTTGTGCAAGGCGCTCCTGATCCTATCGGCGTGGACGAGTTCAAGAAAAAGATCGCCAATGAGCTCAATCAAAACGCCATCCTGCTCAAAGCAGCGAACGTCGAAGCCCAATGAGCCGCGCTGGCGTTGGCATATCAACTGACATGGAGGATGAAATCAATGGCTTGGGAAAAAGAACTTGAAGAATTGGCGATGCGCAGAAAACTCGCCCTGCAAATGGGGGGCGAAGAAAAAGTGCAGCGGCATCGCAGCAACGGCCGTTTGCCGGTGCGCGAACGCATTGAAAAACTTGTCGATCCGGGAAGTTTCCGGGAGGTCGGCGGCTTGGCGGGCGTTGGGCGCTACGACGCCGAGGGCAACCTGCTCGATGTGACGCCCTCCAATCTGTTGATCGGTCGCGCCAGAGTCGATGGTCGTCCCGTGGTGCTCGCCGCAGACGATTTCACGGTGCGCGGCGGCGCCAACGATGGCGCGGTGGGCGACAAGCAGGTGGAATCGGAGAAGATGGCCCACGATTTGCGGGTGCCGCTGGTGCGTTTGGTGGATGGCACAGGTGGCGGCGGTTCGGTGCGTAATATCGAGATCAAGGGCCACACCCTGCTGCCCAAGATGCGCGTGTGGCCGCTGGTGACGCAGAACCTCGCCACGATTCCAGTGGTTTCCCTGGCACTGGGCTCGGTGGCCGGAATGGGGGCGGCGCGCGTTGCGGGCAGTCACTACTCCATCATGGTGCGCGAGACCTCCCAGCTTTTTGTTGCCGGTCCGCCCGTGGTGGCGCGCATCGGCCAGAACCTGGAGAAAAACGAGTTGGGGGGCAGCGCCATCCATACCCGCAATGGCGTGGTTGACGACGAGGCGAAGTCTGAGGAAGAGGCGTTCGCCAAGGTGCGCCGCTTCCTGTCGTACTTGCCGCGCAACGTGGACGAGTTGCCCCCGCGTGGGCAACCCGGCTGCGCCACGGCGCAACCCGATTGGCTGCGCAATGCCGTGCCCGAAGACACGCGGGCGGTTTACAAAATGCGTCCCATTGTTAATGGGCTGGTCGATGAGGGTTCGTTCATGGAGATTGGGGCCGCCTGGGGGCGGGCCATGATTACAGGCTTGGCGCGCATCGATGGCTGGCCGGTGGCCGTGTTCGCCAGCGACCCTTATTTCTACGGCGGCGGACTGGATGGTCCCGCGTGCGAGAAATTCATTCGCTTGCTGGATTTGGCGGAAACCTTTCATCTGCCCGTGGTCAATTTCGTGGACGTGCCGGGCTTTCAGATTGGGCTGGCTGCTGAAAAAACGGGCGCCATGCGCTATGGCGTTCGGGCGTTGACGGCTGTGGCGCAATCCACTGTGCCCTGGTGCACGATCATCGTGCGCAAAGCCTTTGGGGTTGCGGGCGGCGCGCATCAGAACGCCGCGCGCTTCAATTTTCGCTATGCATGGCCTTCCGCGCGATGGGGTTCGCTGCCCATCGAGGGCGGACTCGAAGTGGCCTACAAGGCGGAGATCGAGGCGGCGGAAGACCCAGAAGCCAAGCGCCACGAGATTGAGGCGCGCGTGCGCAGCCTGAATTCGCCTTTTCGCAGCGCCGAGGCTTTCGTGGTCGAGGACATCATTGATCCGGCCGAAACGCGAGGGCTGCTGCAAGAGTTCGTCGATTTGACGTCATCGTTACGCGAGCCGGGGCCGCGCGCTTTCAGCTACCGTCCGTGACACCCGCGATGACGATGGTGAAACGAGTCAAGACAGTTTGATTTAAACATATCAGGAGAGAGCAATGAGGAAAATTGAAACGCCCATCGCCGGCAGCGTCGTGGCAGTGGAGGTGGCCGCGGGCCAGCGTGTGGCTGCGGGGGACGTGCTGATCACGATTGAGTCGATGAAGATGGAGATACCTGTCGAGGCCGAAGCGGCTGGCGTCGTAGCCAGGGTGCTGGTCGCCGAGGGCAACGAGGTCAGCGAAGGCCAGATCATCGTCGAGCTTGAATGACCCGGCCATGCAAATTTTGACTGAAATGCTGGAGCAACAGCGCGTTGCGGTGCTGCGCCTGTCCAATCCGCCGGTCAACAGTCTGAGCGCAGCCCTGCGCCAGGAACTGCTGGCGTCGCTTGAGGCTGCTTTTGCCAATCCCGCCATTAAAGCTGTCGTGGTGACAGGCGAAGGCAAGCTTTTCTGCGGCGGCGCGGAGATTCGTGAATTCAACACGCCGAAGTCCACCCAATTTCCAATTCTGCGCGACGTTATTGCCGCTATTGAAAAGGCGCCCAAGCCCGTCATCGCGGCCATTCACGGCACGGCGTTGGGTGGGGGCCTGGAACTGGCTCTGGGGTGTCACTATCGTGTGTCTACGTCCGGCACCTTGCTGGGTCTTCCCGAGGTGAAGCTGGGCATCTTGCCGGGCGCCGGGGGAACGCAGCGCTTGCCGCGTTTGATCGGGGTCGATGCGGCACTGGACATGATCGCCAGCGGCGAACCTGTCGATGAAAAGCAAGCGTTGGATCTTGGCCTGGTAGATGCTTTGTTCGACAGCGATTTCGTTAACCGCGCTGCGCGCTTTGCGCTAGATCAGGCAGACCATCCGTTGACAACGCGCGTGCTTGGCGCGCGCCGCGCTCAGGCGCCGCAAAATGCGCAAATATATGAACAGGCTCGCAAGCAGGCGCGGCGGCGCTTTCGGGGCTGCGCCGCGCCTTTGGCCTGTATCGAATGTGTACAGGCCGCAGTCGATTGCGACATCGACTGTGGCTTGGCCATTGAGCGCGAGCGTTTCCTGGAGTTGGTCAACGGCACGCAATCAAAAGCGCAGCGCCACCTGTTTTTTGCCGAGCGCGCTGCGCTGAAATTGCCGGGCGACTGGAAACAGCCGGGGGAAATTCGTCTGGTTGGCGTAGTGGGCGCGGGCACGATGGGCGGGGGCATCGCGATGAGCCTGGCCAGCGCTGGCTTGTCCGTGTGTCTGGTCGAACGGGAGGCGGGCGCGCTTGAACGGGGCTGGAGCGCCATTCAAAAGAACTACGCGGCCACGGTAGCCAGCGGCAAGCTTGCCCAAGCGCAGATGGACGAGCGCCTGGGCCGGATCAAGCGTTCCCTGGATATGCAGGCGCTGGCCGATGCGGACCTGGTCATTGAGGCGGCATTTGAAGACATGGATGTCAAGCGTCAACTGTTCAGGCAGCTCGACGCGGTATGCAGACCGTCGGCCATCCTTGCCTCGAACACTTCCCGGCTGGACATTGACGAAATCGCGGCCAGCACCAAGCGCCCTGCGCGAGTGCTTGGCATGCACTTCTTCAGTCCCGCCAACGTCATGCGCCTGCTGGAAGTGGTGCGCGGCAAGGCAACCGACGGGGGTGTCATCGCCCACGTGTTCAGTTTGGCGCGCCGCATGGGCAAACTTCCGGTGCTGGTGGGTATCTGCGATGGTTTCGTTGGCAACCGCATGCTCGGCCAGTACACGCGCGAAGCGCACTTTTTGCTGGAAGAAGGCGCATCACCGCAGCAGGTTGATGGCGCGCTGGAACGCTTCGGCATGGCCATGGGGCCACTGCGCATGACGGACTTGGCCGGGCTGGACATCAGTTGGGCATACCGCAAGCGCATGGCGCCGACACGGCCCAGGCACTTGCGCTACTCGCGCGTGGCCGACACCCTGTGCGAGATGGGGCGTTTTGGTCAGAAAACGGGCCAGGGTTTTTACCGCTATGAGGCGGGTAAACGCGATCCCATTGCCGATCCATTCGTTGGTGAAGTGATTGAACGGTGCGCTCGCGAAGATGGCATTGTGCGCAGAACGATCAGCGACGAAGAGATCGTTCAGCGCACGATTTACGCTCTCATTAATGAAGGCGCAAAGATTCTCGAAGAAGGCATCGCGGCGCGGGCCTCCGACATTGACCTGATCTACGTCAACGGATACGGGTTTCCGCTGTTTCTCGGTGGGCCGATGTTTTATGCCGACCAGATCGGACTGCCTGCTGTGCTGGAAACAGTGCTGCGCTTTCAAAAGGAGCACGGCGAGTTCTGGAAGCCTGCGCCGCTGTTGGAAAAAATGGTTGCTGAAAACCGTTCGTTTGATTCATTTTGTCAATCATGATGTGGTAACAAAGACGCGCCGAAAGGGGCGCGCCATGGAGAAAAAATGCTGGATAAAACAGTATCCACACTTGAGGAGGCCGTGGCTGGCGTGCCAGACGGGGCCATCGTTCTAGTGGGCGGGTTCGGGGTATCGGGTGTTCCGACGGCACTGCTGTGCGCGTTGCTTGATCAAGGCGCGCGCGAACTCACGATCGTCAACAACAACGCGGGCAACGGCAAACTCGGTCTGAGCCAACTCATCGAGGCCGGCAGAGTGCGCAAGATGATCTGCTCATTCGGTCGTTCCACCGACCGCGTCAATCCCAACGCTGCCGCCTTTGCCGAGGCCTATCGTTCAGGCAAGCTTGAACTCGAATTGGTGCCGCAAGGCACCATGGCTGAGCGCATGCGCGCCGCTGGCGCGGGCATGGGGCCGTTTTACACGCGCACTTCCTATGGCACGCCATTGGCTAAAGGCAAAGAAACACGGATGATCGATGGTGTTGGCTATGTGCTGGAGCAGCCGCTGCGGGGTGATTTTGCCTTTGTTCGCGCTCAGACTGCCGATCGCTGGGGCAATCTGATGTATCGCTACGCTGCCCGCAATTTCTCTCCGGTGATGTGTATGGCGGCCAAGACCACTGTGGTTCAGGCCGACCAAATCGTGCCCTTGGGAAATTTGGCGCCTGAGCACGTCATGACTCCGGGCATATTCGTTCAACGCGTCATCGAGGTCAAGCCACAATGAAGGTTGAAAAACTAACGCGCCATCAGATCGCCAAGATGGTGGCCGGGGACATTCCCAATGGCGCTTACGTCAATCTGGGCATAGGCATTCCAACGCTGATCGCGGCCTTTTTGCCTTTGGATCGCGACATCATCCTGCATACCGAGAACGGCATTGTGGGCATGGGGCCGGGTGTCACCGGAGCGCCGGTCGATCCGGACCTCATCAATGCCAGCAAGGAACCCGTCACGCTGATGACCGGCTCGGCCATTACGGATCATGTGGTGTCGTTTGCCATGATGCGTGGCGGCCATCTTGATCTTGCGGTGCTTGGGGGGTATCAGGTTTCGGCCGAAGGCGACTTGGCCAATTGGGATACCGGCGCGCCTGACGCGATACCCGCTGTGGGCGGCGCGATGGACTTGGCGGTCGGAGATCACAAAATCTTCGTCACGATGGAACACACGACCAAGACGGGCAAGCCGAAGATCGTCGAGAAATGCACCTATCCACTGACCGGCGTGGGGGTGGTCGATCGCATCTACACCGACTTGGCCGTTCTGGACGTGCAACCCGGTGGCATGCTGGTTCGAGCCATGGTTGCTGGGTTGTCACTGAATGATCTGCAATCTGTCACCGAGTGTCCATTGATCTTGGCCAAGGACAATTATGTGCTGCGCCCGTGAAGGTCTTCTTTATTTTTTACTAACACTATCGACAAGGAGACCTCATGAAGGGAAATAGTTGCTCAAAGATTGCATTCGCCGTGGCGATGCCGCTCATTCCGCTGGTGAGCTTTGCCCAAGACCCGGGCGCGCGCATCTCGGATGGCGTTGTCAAGATCGGTGTGCTGACCGACATCAACGGCCCGTACATGGACAACGTGGGCAAGGGATCCATTGTCGCTACCCAGCTCGCGATCGATGAATTCGGTGGCAAGGTTCTTGGCTATCCGATCGAAATGGTCACGGCCGACCACCAAAACAAGGCCGACGTGTCTGCCACCCGCGTGCGCGAATGGTTCGACCGCGACCAGGTGGACGCGGTGACCGAAATGGGCAACAGCGCCGTGGCGCTGGCCGCGATGAAGCTCGCGCAGGACAAGGGCCGAATCTCCATCGTCACTGGCGCGGGTTCACTGCGTATCGCCAATGAAGACTGCACACCCAACAACCTGCATTGGGTCTATGACTCCTACGCGCTGGCCAAGGTGGGCACGCAGTCCGTGGTGAAAAACGGCGCCAAGACCTGGTACTACCTCACGGCGGACTACGCCTTCGGTCATTCGCTGGAAGACGACGGCAGGCGTTTCATTGAGGCTGCGGGCGGCAAGGTGCTGGGATCTTCCCGCTACCCATTTCCGGGTAATGATTTTGCCTCTTACATCATCAAGGCCAAAGAGAGCAAGGCCGACGCCGTGGCTTTCGCCGCCGCGGGCACCGACCTGCAAAACGCTATCAAGCAAAGCAAAGAGTTCGGCCTTGCCAGCGGCGGGCAGAAGACCGTGGCCATGCTCATGAGCATCATGGACGTGCATGGACTGGGCTTGAAGAACGCAGGCGGCATGATGTTCGCCGAGTCGTTCTATTGGGATAGGGACGATGCCTCACGCGCTTTCGCGCGCAAGTTTTTCGAGCGCACCAAGCGCATGCCCACCGCACTGCAGGCAGGGCAGTATTCGGCCACGTTGAACTACCTCAAAGCCATCGAGAAAGCCAAATCCGACAACGTGGCCGACGTGATGAGGGCGATCAAGAGCATGCCCATCGAAGATGCTTTCGCCAGGCACGGCAAGGTGCGCGAGGACGGCAAGATGATCCACGACATGTACCTGGTGCGCGTCAAAACGCCTGAGGAATCGAAGGCCGCGTGGGACTACTACACTGTATTGGAAACGGTGCCCGGCGAGCAGGCATTCAACTCCCTGGAAGAGAGCAAGTGCTCTTTGGTCAAAAAATGATCCCCGCGCCATGAGTCAGCCTTGCTATCAAGTCCTCGCGGTGAAGTACGCCACGGCGGAGCGCACGCGCGCAAGTAACTTCCTGCACCCTGTGCCGGGCGATCCCGAAGCACCGATGGCGCTGGACTTCTTCGTCTGGTTGATTCTTGGGCCGGGCGGAGCGGTGCTTGTGGACACGGGTTTCAGTGCCGTCTCGGCGCTGGCGCGCAATCGGCGTTATATCGTCGCGCCGACCGAGTCGCTGCGCCGCTTGGGCTGCGCGCCCGAGAGCCTGCACGACGTGGTCATCACGCATTTGCACTACGACCACGCGGGCAACATCGGTGAATTTCCCGCTGCCACCGCTTGGGTTCAGCAGCGCGAGGTACGCTACGCCACGGGCGACTGCATGTGTGATTCGAAGCAGAACCACTTTTTTTCAACTGACGATATCGCCATCCTCATCAAGCGCCTGTATCAGGGCAACGTGCGGCTGATCGACGGTTTTCACGCGCTGCGCGAAGGCATCGAGCTGCACCGCGTGGGCGGCCACACAGACGGCTTGCAAGTGGTGCGCGTGCGCACCGCGCGCGGCTGGGTGGTGCTGGCTTCCGACGCGCTTCACTATGACGAGAATCTGGCGCTGCAAAACCCTTTTCCCGCCATCTACAGCCTGGAGGACATGCTCGCAGGCTACGCGCGCATCCGGGAACTGGCCGATGGCGAAAACCTGATCGTGCCCGGCCACGACCCTGCCGTCTGCACCCGCTTTGAGAGCGCGGGAGTCCCCGGCGTTCATGCCTACCGCATCGCCTGATGCCTCTTTTTGGGAGATTGGAACTGAACATGATTGCATGCAACAAACGCGCCTTTTTGCTGGGCTGCGCAGCGTTGGTCTTGAGCGGCGCGGCGTGGGCTCAACCGGGCGGCAGCTGGCCCGCGCGGCCCGTGACCATCGTGGTCGGCTTCAGCGCGGGCGGCCCAACCGACGTGGTCGCGCGTATCCTGGCCGAGGAGCTTACCGCCAAGTTCAAGCAGAGCTTCATCGTGGACAACAAGGCTGGCGCGTCCGGCGGCGTGGCGGCCATGCAGATCAAGCAGGCCCAGCCCGATGGTTACACGCTGATGTTCGGCAGCAGCAGCACGCTGTCCATCATTCCCAAGTTGCAAAAAACAGGGTATGACCCCTTGAATGACTTTACCGCCATTGCGCTGGTGGCCAGCTATCCGTATTTCCTCGTTGTGCCCGCAACGTCGAGCATCCGCACGCTGGATCAGTTGCTCGAAAAAGGTCGCAGCCCCTCCTCGCAATTGAACTATGGCTCGGCGGGCAATGGCGCGGTAAACCATCTGGCGGGCGAATGGTTCAAGTACGAAACCAAAATTAACGCCATGCATGTGCCTTACAAGGGCGACTCGGCCGCGGTGACCGACATCGTCGCGGGTCGTCTGGACTTTGCCTTCATCGCTGGTTCGGTGGCGCTGCCGCAGGTCAAGGCCGGGAAAATGCGCGTGCTGGCCTCGGCCAGCGCGGTGTCCGGGCGCGGCGGCGAAGGCGTGCCCACGCTGGGCGATCGCTATAAGGGTTTTGCCGCCGAGCCGTGGAACGGGCTTATGGGGCCCAAGGGCGTGCCTGAGCCCATTGTTGCCAAGCTCAACACGGCAGTGAATGAAATCATGAACCGCCCCGACGTGGTAGCGCGCCTGGCGCCGCTGGAGCAATACCCGCTTACTGGTACACCACGGCAGTTCACCGAACGCATCAAAACCCAGGCCGAGCGCTGGGCCTCAATCATCAAGGCATCCAACATACAGGTGGAGTGAAATACATGCAATATTCCCAATTCATCGCGGGCGAGTTTCGGCAGGGCGCGTCGAGTCGGCGCGTGACCGTCCTCAATCCCAGTACCGGCCAGCCACTGGGCGAATACGCGCACGCCACGCCTGCGGACGTGCAGGCCGCCATCGACGCCGCCTCCGCCGCCCTGCGCGCGTGGCGCACAACCCCGGCGCTTGAGCGCTCGACGCTGCTGCGCCGCGTGGCGAGCCTGATGCGCGAGCGCGGCGAAGCCATCGGCACGCAGATTGCGCTCGAACTGGGCAAGCCCATCGGCGAGGCGCGCAAGGAGGTGGTCACCGCCGCCGAAATGTTCGAGTGGGGCGCGGAAGAAGCGCGGCGCATCTACGGCCGCACCATTCCCGCGCGCGCCGGCGGCATCACGCAAACCGTTGCGCTGGAACCCATCGGCGTGGTGGCCGCGTTCGCGGGCTGGAACGCGCCAGCCATCACGCCGTCGCGCAAGATCGCTGGCGCGTTGGCGGCTGGCTGCACCATCGTCATCAAACCATCGGAAGAAACGGCGGGCGTGGCGCTGCACATCGCGCGCGCGGTGCAGGATGCGGGCATACCCCATGGCGTGGTTAACCTGGTGTTCGGCGAGCCTGGCGAAATCGCCGACCAGCTTTGCGCCTCGCCGCAAGTTGCCATGGTGACCTTTACCGGCGCCACGGTCGTGGGCAAGCAGATCGGCGCCAAGGCCGCGCTCACCATGAAGCGCGCCACGCTGGAGCTGGGCGGCCATGCCCCCGTGATCGTCTGTGATGATGTGGACGTGGAGCGCGTGGTGGGCGCCGCCGTCGTCACCAAATACCGCAACGCGGGTCAGGTCTGCACCTCGCCTACGCGTTTTTTGGTGCAGGCCGGCGTGTTCGACGATTTCTGCGAACGCTTTGTGCAGACCGCGCAGAGTCTGAAGGTGGGCGACCCGTTTGATGCCGCCACGCAGATGGGGCCACTGAAAAATGAACGTCGCCGGCAAGCCATCGAACGGCTGGTGCAGGACGCGCGCGTGCGCGGCTTGTCCATCGCCACGGGCGGCGAGCGTATCGGCAGCCAGGGCTTTTTTTATAGACCCACGGTCATCGTGCGGCCTTCACTGGAATGCGACGCGGCGAATATCGAGCCATTTGGTCCGGTGGCGCTGATCAGCCCCTTCGAGAAGCTGGACGACGCCCTTGCTGAAGCCAACCGCCTGCCTTTTGGGCTGGCCGCCTATGCGTTCACCAACAACGTGCAGCGCGCCCATCGCCTGGCGGGCGGAATCGACAGCGGCGTGGTTTGCATCAACGAATGGCAAGCCTCGCTGCCCGAAACGCCCTTCGGCGGGCACAAAGACAGTGGCCTCGGTTCCGAAGGCGGCATCGAGGGGTTGCAGGAATTTTTGCGCGTCAAGTGCGTGCGTCAGGGAGTATCGGCATGAGCGTTCCAGTTTTGGGTTTCGTCGGTGTTGGCGTCATGGGCGAGGGTATGTGCCGCAATCTGCTGCAAAAAAGCGGATCGCCGGTGCACGTGGCCGACGTGCAGGCCGAGAACGTGGCACGCCTGGCTGCGCTGGGCGCGGTGGCATCGAGCGTGCGTGTGCTGCGCCAGACGGCGCACACGGTGTTTCTCTCGTTGCCCTCAATCGATCAGGTGGAAGACGTGTGCTTCGGCACCGAACCGCTCATCGTGCCTGGCGGCACCGTCAAGACCGTGGTGGACATGAGCACCAGCGACGTGCCACGCACCCGCGCGCTGGCCGAGCGGCTGGCTGCGCAAGGCGTGCGCTTTCTCGACGCGCCCGTGGCGCGCAGCCGTGAGGCCGCGAACAATGGCACGCTGCTGATTACCGTGGGCGGCCCCGCCGATCTGTTCGAAGCCGTCGCGCCGTGGTTGCGCTGCATGGGCACCGACGTGGTGCATTGCGGCGGCGTGGGCGCGGGGCAGGTGGTCAAGATCATGAACAACATGGTGTTGCTGTCCACCGTCAATGCACTGGCCGAAGCCATGGCGATTGCCGAAGCAGCAGGCGTGGACAAGACGTTGCTTGCCAACACGTTGCGGCTGGGTTCAGCGGACTCGTTCGCGCTGCGCCTGACGGGTGAAAAATTCGCCAAGGACGAGTTTCCGGAAAAGCTTTTCCCCACCGCCTACGCGCTCAAAGATATCCGGCTCGCGCTCGGCCTGGCCCGTGCCTCGGGCCTTGAACCCGCTGTGGCTCAGGCCACGGCCACGCTGCTGGACGCCGCTTGCGCGCGCGGTTATGCGATGAACTACTACCCGGTGATCTACAGGTTGGTGCGCCGCACTTGAACTTTCCATAACTCATGGCATGACCAAATGCGTGGCCTGCTTCCCGCAAGCGGCGATGCTCGAGGAGCGCTTTGTACCCTACGGGTGCGCAGCGCGCGCGGGCCGCGTGAGAAGGCGATGGTCTGCGCCGGCCATGCCGCCGGGTAAAATCAAAAATTTACCCTATGCGGCAAACGCCGTTTGCCCAAAAACCTAGGAAAAACCTTTCACCATGGCCATTGAACGCACCCTTTCCATCATCAAGCCCGACGCCGTCGCCAAGAACGTGATCGGCCAGATTTACGCCCGTTTCGAGGC
>Ga0123357_10004217_pt1 | contig 16780 bp, 10 predicted proteins | sample TergutEmb28metaG_FD_89873 | JGI IMG/M metagenome (GOLD analysis project Ga0123357, IMG submission 89873) | Embiratermes neotenicus P4 segment gut microbial communities from Petit-Saut dam, French Guiana - Emb289 P4 | ecosystem: Host-associated > Arthropoda: Insects > Digestive system > Gut ... | reverse complement strand
CCAGCTTCATAAATGGTGTTGATCACTTTCTTCATTATTTTCAAACCACCATCTCCCAATAATTTGAGCACATCTGCAGGTACGTCGTCATCTCCTGTAGCCTTCTTATTCCTCATTTCCTTGGTGGCTTTTTCCACTTCACTTTGCAAAATATACGGGCCTTTCTCGTCTGTATCTACTTCCTCTTCAGGTTCGACGTCTAGGGTTTCCGGTCGAATTAGGTCGATCGTAGAGTTCTGTAATATAATTCTCCCAAATTTTCAGCACTTGACTTAGCTTATGTTACAATATAAAGTAAAAAATTAAGCTAAAAAGTCTATGCTGAAAGGGAACTCTCATGGTAATCACTGCTCTTCTGGCTAGAACCTCACATGTTGCCGTCCGCCCAGTCTCTTCGTGGGTCCGAGTGAACTCCATCTGCACGGAGAGTGTATCATGGAAGGTCCAGAAGTACGCATATACCACTGAAATCGCAGTATTTCGACCTCATGAACCATGAAGAAACTTCATAAAGCAGAGTCCTTCTTGAAAAACTAATATTCACCCAGCTAGTCACGATATTCCGAGCCTTTTATGGAACCTCACAAGAGCCCAATTCATAGGCAATGGAAGTTTCAATCAGAAATTAATCACTACACTACAACCTTTGAAGCACGGGGATTGCAGACTGGACAACCTTCATTCGATACGCAGGAGGGAATTCGATTTTTTTTCTGTGCGTGTTTCCGCGGCCTACCCAATTTTCAGTCCGACAGTTAACGGTTCTCCTTACAGAGTGGTAAAAGCAGCCAGAGTTTCGAACTAACAAATCGTTTCCGTATGTATGTAAATAATTTCCGTTTTCTGCGCCGCAGCCCAGTTATTTGGCGCTAGCATTCAGACAGTTTGTAGTGTCTTTTTTGTTTGTTTGTTTGTTTGTTTGGACATACCTAATGCAGTTTTCCTGCTTCCACAGTCTTTGTACCGCAAAGTTTGGAAGTTTCGTTGTGTTATGTGCTACAGTGGACAATATGTTACTTACGTTATGTGGACAGCTGCACAAGATGATTTGTGTCAGCTGATAGATTTAATTCTGAACGTGTTGCTTGCTGAGTGAACATAGAAGCCGTCTGTTTACATCACCTATAACGGACTGAGAGAGCAACGCCCAAAGACGTCGACTTGAACTGAAATTTACACGATTAGTTTTCCAATTTGCAAAAAGTGCATGGTAATTTAGCTAGTTGATGTATTTACTACCTGTTGTGCAAACACTTCCCGTGACTGGTGGGTATAGACGGCCGACCGCGTGTTCTAGATATAAAACCACGTTTGTGACTGAAATGCATTGACAGCAGCCCAGTAAATTGTTTTCTTCCAGAGGGCTTCAATCTCATCTACGTAGATGGCCTGTGGATGGACTCCATGAGATCGACTGTCTGTTTGTTCGTTTGACTTAAGGCGTGTTACGTTTTTTGTCTATTAAAAAGGTACAGATGTGATAGACATGTAACAGGCTTGAGAATGATAAGAAGTGCATGAAAATTGAATTTCTGAAAACCGCAAGATAATAGGCCACGTAAGAGGCTGAGGTGTATGTGGGTGATATTACAATGTATTTTTAAAAATTGGGGCAGGTCCTTACGTTGAGGCTTGGTACAGAAAACCTCTAGGGAACAGTCTGTGTGTGGGAGAATAATGTCAGAATGGGACCTCGAGGAATTGGGTGTGAAATTGTGACGGAGCTGAACTGCGTCAGTATAGAACCCCTGTGCATGACGTGATCAAGAAGTCCCGTATTCCTCTACAAAAAGGATGTTTCTTGAACATTTATCCGACAGCCTACTTTCAAGTGAAAACTCTGTACCGTTAAGTTAGGTATGCCGTGGATTCCAGCGGATCAGAATAGGATCTGGAAGGGGGAGTGAAACATTTCATATAGCATGGAATTTCTTAACTATTCAAGTAAATACTACACGTCCATGGAAGTCTCCACTCCATGACGACAGCTGGTATTTCTTTATCCGTGGGTTTGCAGGAGCAGATTTTCTCGTCTCCAAAGCGTCAAGCCCGGCTCTGGAACCTACCCAGCCTTTTATTCATTGGGTACCAACCAGTGGCTGTTTCCCTGAGGTTAAAGCGGTTGGATCGTGAAATTGGCCATCTCGTATCTAGGTTAAGAATGATTGGCACTGTAACTCCACTTCCCCATACGTCTATAATAGCTTGCACAAGGACATATTTATTTTTATGTGTTTAGGTAACATGTTATTAAGCACTAAGAACTAGTGGCTGTTGTTTAATAAAAACCGAATATTAATTATTGGGTTGTAAATTATTTGTCGATGCCATATAATTTGCTAGCATTACGTCGCGTTGATGCCATAGAGGTTCTGTTTGAATAATTGCGTGAATAACAATACAAATGGGATACCTTTGAGAGAACCTGCATTGGTCTGATGTAAAAATTTGAGTTTTACGAGAAGTTTGCCGGCCATTCAACATCGCGGCCTTCTACTGGTTGTCTGCATGACAACAAACAAGGTAAATACTTACACTGGCTTTCTGAATCTAAATGAAATACGAAAATACCCGTTCTTGCTGTCTGTGTTCATAAAGGCAGGAGTAATGAGGTGGGAGTTGGTGTTTCAGTTTATCTGTTTGTTGGTTTAAGCAGACAGGATATTAAATATCGTCCCCAACATTCATTGAATCTGATGTTTAAAGACATGCTGTAGAATAACGATTTGCTTTTTGTGAAAGCATTCCTCAATCTGTTCAGTGAATAGCCACAAACCGGATAACCGGGATTCGGTTTCGGGCAGTAACAGATGCATTTTTTTCTCCATCACCTGCCGACTGTCTCCGGAGCTCACCTAGCATCCTGTTCGAATACCGGGGGCTCTCTTCCCGGAGCTACAGCAATTTATATAGAGTCAAAGAAATATATAAATCACACCCTAAGTGAGAAGGTAATAATTTATACAGCATTCCAAACTATTCACCAGTACAGCAATGATATATAAATATTCATATTTGATTACTAACCCTTTCCATGTTATGAACAAAGCGCGCGCGCGCGCACACACACACACACATGCACACGCACGAACGCACGCATACACGCATAGACACAATACCTTGAAATATACAACTCTGCCCTGAATAACTCTTGAATGTGAGACCATTGATGAAACATTTATTTTCATCTCTTGACACGTAGTGCTACCAAACAGCTTCGATATTGTCTCAGAAATTTTACAATTACGGCGAGTTACTGCTAAAGAAAAGAAAAGAGTTTCCGTGTGGTTGCTGTGTGTTGTGTTTATTACTGTAGTAACACCCTTGATGCACTCTGTTGTGTTTACTACTGTAGTAACACCCTTGAAGCACCCTGTCGTGTTTACATGCAAAGAAAATTTTAGAGTCAACACATCTGTTTAATATTTGTCTTCAGTGTTACGTGTTTCGGTTCAACGACCCATCATTGGCCCTTACAACAGTTGTAAAAAGCATAGGTACATTTGCATTGTTCACTGTCGGATTAGTAAACTAATGAGATCTCATTAAACCGACAATTCCATTGCAAATTTACCTACGTTTTTTTCTTTTTTTTTTTTAAGTATTTGTTAAGTAGTGCCCGATGATGGTTCGTTGAACTGAAACGCGTGACACTGAAGGCAAATATTAAAGATTTGTGTTTGACTGTAAGACTTTGTTTGTGTTCAGTACAATGTAACACAACGGGATGAATCAGAATAAAAAAAAATGTTATGTTGCGATGCGCCCTGTCGTGTTTACTAATAATGTTCCCTTCAGCCCAACAATCTTTCTATATATATATATATTTATTTATTTATTTATTTATTTATTTATGTATTTATGTTTTGCTGACCTTGCAGCTCAGTATAAGCTTAGTAAGTAACCAACTTAATGCACAAAATCTTGTTTTATAATAAGTTTCTTATATGACTCTACATGTTTCGAGCACTATGTGCTCACCATCAGGAGATCAAAATTGTATTCTACAGTATCTGTTATTATCAAACCTGTAGGTGGCCGTCCCGTGCACGGGACGGCCACCTACAGGTGTGATGATACCAGATACTGTATAACACAATTTTGATCTCCTGATGATGAGCACATAGTGCTCGAAACATTTAGAGGCATATAAGAAACTTATTATAAAACAAGATTTTGTGTATTATGTTGGTTAATTACTGAGATTAATCTTTGTGTAATAAATGATACTATTCTGTCATGTCCTTGCTACGTCGTGTTTCGGCACTTACCGACCCTATCATCGGATTTCAAAGTTGTTCATAATTACTGGTATGAGACTGTTGACTTCAGTAGTCTGCACTGTACGTATATTACGCATATTAAAATATAAGTACAATACTGTAAGGGATATTTATTTTAACATACCTTTGGTATCCAGATCATCCTTTATGAGATTTTGTATTATTCGTCCTTACTTTGTTCCTCTTTTTCATAGAAAGGTTGCAAATGCATGGAAGATTAACAAGAAAAGTATTATGAGTGCCGGTAATAATCATAAGGCACGCTGAAACAAATATAGGGTACGATTTTTACGTTCTGAAGAGTAGCTTCCATATAAATTACATACAGAACTTCAGTTGATGTCGCACAGAGAACACAGTCTGTGTCGATTAGAAGAAAAATAGGTAAATGATATTTAGGGAGATCATTTGTGTTCATTGTGAGAAACGTAAAAACGCATAATACATTGCGAGACAGTGCAGAATTCCTTAATGTCGATTCAGGAGATACACATTCTGTCCACACACCAGGAGATGATCTCTGGTAGGAATGCTATAGATGCGCGTGCGTAAGAGTTCGTGGTAAATGGCGCTTTGCTACTACCCATCCTGAAAACATTCTCACAGTACACTTGCCCACTACACGCTGCACGAATTTCTTAATGTTTTCATTCTGGATGTTGTAACAGAACTGTATGTCGCTCCTACCAATAGCAATAGCCAGCAGCCAGTAGCCCCCGCACCAAGCCAGACACGCCCAGTATCTGCTGGAATCTTCTCCTGGTCTGTGGTTTGTAGTTACCAGTGGGCTTTAAACGGTTAATATTTCATTTATATCTTAATGCATAATGTAGAACATGTACAGTAAGCAGTTTTACGCTAATACTAGATATTTCGGAAGCTGATCCCACTGAGGTGTGTCGAATCATGTAGTGTAGTTATAAAATTGTATCGTCTCATTACTGAAATCTCCCGGGATAGCGTAGTTTGTATTGCAACTACCTACGGGTTGGACGGTCTGGGGGTCGAATCCCGGTGGGGACGAGATTTTCCGCACCTGTCCAGTCTGGCCCTGGGGCCCACCCAGCCTCCTGTACAATGGGTACCGGGTCTTTCCCGGGGGCAAAGCGGCTGGGGCGTGGTGTTGACCACTGTAACTTTGAACATTTCACCACAGATATAATTTCGCATTAGGTAGAGAAACTGGCTACAATGATTCCTAGTGGTAGTGCTTGTGCTGTTTCACTCCAAGTCATTAAAACCGCCCGTCTTTATGTCACAAAGTTTCGAACCGTAGTTTGTTAAATGTGCAAAGAAAACGTTCCTGTTGGCCGCTTTATTCAAGAATAATAGGTACAATAATAGTTACCGAACTGGAACAGTATTCTAGTGACTTCCGCTTCGTATCAAGAATTATTCTTACTTCTCGTAAAGACAATTCATTATTTACACTACAGTTTTGGGTTCAGACCTCCCCCCCCCCATGCAATGTCGGGCACGACGTAAAATGTGTCTCAGCTGCCGTGCTAAAATTTCATTAGAACAGTCAGGCTGAAGAAACCAACCTTTGCACCAAAAGCAGCTGATCAGTGGAATCTATGTTATAACACATGTCTTTTTTTAATTTGTTTTTTTTAACACCCCCGCTCTCCCAACACGCAGTCCTACATAAGAACCCTGCTATTGCTGCATGAGATTAGTTTGCAATTAAATTCTCTGCACATCGAATTCTATTGGAATTCATATGTAGTATCTTTTTACGTCTTGTTTATCTGTAATGTATTTTTACTCTCACCGAATGAGGTTTTTCCAGCATACAGATATGAACACCTGGCTTCATGTATCCTTATCAAGTAATCTGGGAAATTTGTTACTCATTGTTGTTTATTACGCATTAAATTCCCAGTCCGTTTGCTGCATGTCACAGTAATGGCAGGCAGGTTTCCTTTTACACAGTGGGAAGTTGACCACCCCCTGCCATTTTCTTGTCACACTTCAAACTGTGATTTTCAAAAACACACCGAACGGTACGTAGTAGAAATTATATAAAATGTGAACTGTGTGACCCTGCGTTGTATAATACTTTAAGGTACCAAATCCAGGTCAAACAGCCTTAACAAATTCAGTTTATACCTCACAAAATGCACTGCGTCTCCATTACAAAGACCGAGTGAGCAGTGTTTAGGGAATTTATTCCGAGCATCGATCATCATCATTATCATCCGTCACGAGTTAGGCCTTAATAGATCTGTTTCGATCTCGTCTAATAGTCTCTTCAGTGAGCTTCTAAGTCGTCTTCGTCCATTTCGATGAAACCCATAAATACCTGTTATGGGCACGATGCGGAATTTGTTAAATATTAATTAACCTTAAAGCAGATAAAACAGTTACCACCATGTTTTAATGGTTAAAACACTTTTTCAGTCAGTTATAAAAAGTGCTAAATTTTGTACAGAATATATAAAGAAGCGGTCGAAGCCATTTTGAAGTAATATCCCGACGTTTCTATGGAGGGATTTAGCCAAGATTTAGGGTGTAGGAAAACCTGTTAAGCGTAGGCGGTTATTTTTAAAAAGGAACAAAACTGGGGGATTACAATAGTAATTGTTCACACAAAATGAGGTCGTGTGGATAGGCTCAGGTATCGGTAAAACGATCTGATCGATTGGGACGCTATCTATGATCGATGTAGATGCGCTGATCGATATAGATGTGATGAGAGATATAGATTTGCTGTTCGATATAGGTATTCTGATCGATGTAGACCTGCCGATAAATATGGATGTGCTGATCGAAACAAATATGCTGAAACTTTGAATTCTGCGTTTTGTTAGGAAACATCTTTGTGGCTGCTCGTAGCAATTAATAATGGCATTTCTTGAGACGTTTTTACTTTCGTTTGAACGTTTGAAGTACTGATACAAATTTATGTTTCACAACACAGCCTGTTACCTGATCGAGAACTCCTGGCCTTCTGCTTATTGTAGATCAGGAGTTCTCAAACTTTTTCGACACAGGCCCAGGTTAAGTTCTGAATTAATAACGTGCATCCTTTCAATTGCTTTGCTGCTCTACAATTTTTTTTTCAACAGCCGCCCCCTCCCCCAGTGGGCCAGGGCCTCCTCATTAACGGGTTTTCTAGATCACACACAACAACTTACCACGGTCGGTAGGACTCCTCTGGATGAGTGCTCGGCTCATCGCAGAGACCTCTACCTGACAACACACAACACTCACAACAGACAGACAGACAGACATGCCCCCGGTAGGATTCGAACCCACAACCTCAGCAGGCGAGCGGCCGCAAACCTACGCCTTAGACCGCGTGGCCACTGGGACCGGCTAAGTGTGCGTTAGTGTTGCTAAAATATAATTAATGTTTGGAAAACTGGGCTCTTGCACAAAATGATACTGTTAAAATATGGTTAATGATTGGTTTATTAGATCGTAGTATGCAGTAGTTATGATAAAACGAAAATATTAGAAGAAACAGTGAGAAATGAGTTTTCGGTATAAGGAGCGGTCATGATGTGATTTATGGTATGTCTAGAGGTACTGAAGGAATCCAAGATAAACTACAGTCAGAACAGTCTATGTCTCGGCTCTGATACGAACAAGACATTTCTCGAATACAGTTGATGAACTTGCATTAGATTTGTTGGGGTACTGTACGTCAGGACCTCGGATCATTATTCCAGGATGTTGACAATAGTCGTCCGAAAGTTCGTTCCAGGTGCTGGTTCATCAAACCCCAATTCTGTTGTATTATCCACTGTTTGATGCGACATTAAAATGGCCTTCGCTTTTCTAGGATGTCCCAGAAGAGCGAAGACCTTAACTACACGGGGGCAGAAGCTTGAATTCTTGAAATTAATATTCACGCCATTCGAACCCAGCTGTTTTCGCCATAACAGTAAATACAACTGAATCGTCGGAGAGCGTCTGTCAAGTCACTGAACCACTCACGTCTGGCCCAGCATTCTGGGAAATTGAATTGTTTCAGGGAAACTCTCAGTCAGTAGCACTGCACAAACATTTAATTGATCTCCCAATATATGTAGGAGCTAAATCGTCTGGAAACAGGAAGAATGCCAGCTCCCGAAACGTCTTTTACAGTAAATATATCTCAGACAACGCACAGTGTCAATTATAGCTGAACTGTGAAGTAAAGTTATGTCACATAACCCCCTTCTCTCTCTGGAGGTAGAGTTGGCTGCAAGAAACACGGATATTGTCTCTACATTCATGGAATCCAAAGTGGTCGTTGAGAAAGTGACTTGCCTAAAGGAAAAGAAGGCAAGAACTGAAACAATCAACTGGGTCATCATTATGCCACGAAAATAACTTCGCTGTTCCTTATTCCACGTGCAGGCTGTTCGTAGATGTCTGCAGACACAACTGCTGTCTCCTGCAATATGTTACAATAAAATGTCACGCAATTATCTAGATCGATGTTTAGTCCCGTCAGGCCGAGTAAACCGCCCACTCAGTTCAGTGGATGTTTTGTCTGCCATTACGTAGGGAGTTAGCAAGAGTGCTGTAATTTTCAGCACGCGATTTAATCCTTCTTGTCTTTCGTCTCGTTTTATACTTATGAATTTAATAATCGTAATTAAAGCAAACGTTAGAGTTAAAACCAATTATACTCTCGTTAATACGTAGTGGGGATAACAGCAAGACACAGGCCGAGACTCGCAAACGGATGAAAAGGATTACTCAAATTCATTTTAAACCTCTAAATATCCGAGCTAACTACATGTAGGTATGTATATCGCCTGATGTGGCATCAAAATTTCGAATTTGTCCCACAGAGTGTATTTCTGGATTTCGTCAGTTCCTTGTACTAATTGTTTCCAATATCCCAGTGGCCACAGGGCCTAAGGCGTCGGTCTGCGGCCACTCGCTTGCTGGGATTATGGGTTCGAATCCTTTCGGACGCATGCATATTTTGTTTCTTGTGAGTGTTGTGTGTTGTCAGGTAGAGGTCTCTACGCAAGCTGGTCGCTCGTCCATAAGAGTCCATCCGAGTGTAGTGTGTCTGAGTGTGATCGTGAAGCCTCGTTAACGAGGAGGTCCTGGCCCACTAGGGGTTGTTGCACCATGGGAGAAAAATTATTTCCAATTACGCTTAAATGCTTGGACCCGTCATGGAGACGAAGTATTATGTGAGGCAGTAATTAATTGTTTTAGATATTAACCATAATAATTTCAGGCTTCAGAGTCTTAATCTGTACGCGTTAACTATATGCATTGATGTCACTGCCTTTTATTTATTAGGCTTCAAAACATCCTTTTATAGATTCTCTCAATCAACGTTAAGCCGTAAGTTTGTCACATCACACTATATAACTTCGTGATTCTCGAAAGTGAATATGCAGGTTGTCCTATATTTACAGTTGTAACTTTCGTGTTGTTGTTTTATTTTGTTTGTGTTGTTTATAATAGCTTCGGAAACTATCGGAACTTCTAAATCAGTCTCCTGTGTTATTTATTCAGCTTTCTTGGATTCGGGCCTCTAGCCTGCTGCTGCTTAGAATTAAATTTGAGAATATTAGCACTTAGATGTTTCATGTAAGGCTTTAAACAGTGGATTGGTCTATTGATTTAGGTATAACGTTTAGTTTATTTTATTACATTATTTATTCCTCTTATTTTTATATGAAATGAAGAGGTTTTGAAACTCTGTTTTGATTGCAAATTAATGCCATTGCACTTTGACCTTCAAATTCGGATGTACCGGCGTGCTGATAAGTCCTTAGCCCGACCAGGAAGGAAATAATCTCGGAAGCGTGTCAGGGACGCGCGCGATTTCAACAAAATCGAGACGCAAGCTGTCATCAGGTTTCTTTTCCTGCAAGGCAAGGTGCTGAAGGAAATTCACGCCAGTCTGACAAACATTAGCTTGTTTCTTTCCTGGTCGGGCTAAGGACTTATCAGCACCCCTGTAATAATAATTGAGTTTCAGACTCCCGAAAATGTAGACCGTTGGTCCTAGGCTGTTATACATTCGTGCACAGTGATATGCATTGCCATGAAATGCGTCGAAGGTGACACAACATTTCTTCATTGTTTGCCACATATCTCATCCTTTGTTGTCGTTTGTTAACAGGGTCTTATTCTTTAGAGTAGATCATTTGCTTTGCCTACTCAGAGAGTTCATGAAAGTGTGTTCATACAGGACAGCACAAACGCCCACCCACCCCACCCCACTGACCTGTCAGTGTATCAGTAGCACGTAACAAAGAAGAAGGTAACAAAGGCTTTGATGTCGAGAGCGACAGTCTGACAGTACCGCCAACCTGCTCAGCTCATAACACTTAATCCCTCTACTGCCAGCCAGTCTTTTCTCTCAAGGACGTAACTTGTGGTATGGGGAATTCGAAGCCTCGCCGATTGTACTGGTGAAGTGTTCAGGTTAGCCTGCACCTGCCGCTCACACTTTGTCCTTGTTTGTACTGAATTTTCATGTGCAGACTCGAAATAAGGATGTTCTGTTACATCACTCTTCCCCACTTCCGTAGCTGTGATTGGCAAAAATTTCCACAAACCCTCATATATAACCAACATATTTTATTTCTACCAATCATTTCAGCATCCATCTGAAACAAATCAGCCTTCCTGATTATGGAGACAGCACGTTCCTCGCAGAGGTCGTAACGAGCCAAATTCGCCATACGATGTGGAAACACAATATATGACGTTCGTTTGTATCATGCCCAGCATTGAAGAATGGTTTTTGTTGTTTAGGCTACAGGTACCTTACGTAAAAAAGGATATGGAAATGACAGCATGCATTATCATTTGACAGAGGGTTTCACTGTTTCATAATTTTTACTGCTAAGATCTGGCTGAATGTCGTTCAGGAGCGTAACTTGCAAAGTGATTATCAAAATTAAGGTCGGCTAAATTACCAAACAAGCAAACACAATACACCACCGACACCCGTGTGGTAGCCGCAGTGTCCATATCCCACACGTGCCGTGGTTTTTTTCTTACCGAGAGCTCAGAACCGCACGTGCAGCTGTGTTTACTGTTCCCTGGTATCGACCACGCGCGCACTTCCTCAAATCATTTCCCCGTTTAATGTCGCCAGTTTCATGTCGCAAATTTCTGTCTGCTCGATAATCACGCGAATGGCTTCCCTCCAATCTCCTGTTTACGATAGCGACACAGTGTTATCTGAATGCACTTTGAATTATATGATTGCCGTATGGGGAAAAGTCCATAAATTGAACGGGAATTTGTATAGCGCTTATGTCTAACTGCATTTCTCAGAGCGATGGCACCCAGATGCTTTTAGTTTAAGGCCCCCGTAATGTGTTTACAAGTGCCTGATCCCCCCTCCCAATCTATCACAATGACAAAGTGTTATTAAACAATTTCGGAGAATAATTACTCGCGAACCTTAATGATGGGTGTGGGGTGTTTTTCCACCTATTAAACGCATGCTTATAACTGCATGTGTAATTTTCTAATCGATTTGTTTGTGATATAGTTACATGCATTAGTAAATATATTATGTTAGGTATACCTTTCCATAGAGCTAAGATGGATCTTCGGGAATTGGGAGGGGGTGGAGACTGGATGAATTTGGCTCAGGATAGGGACAGATGGCGGGCACTTGTGAATACGGTGATGAACTTTCGGCTTCCATAAAGTGCGGGGAATTTCTTGATTAGCTGCAGAACCAGTTAGCTTCTCAAGAAGGACGCTGCTCCATGGAGTAAGGAAGTAAGTATACCTTTCCTTAGGTCGTGTTATTTTTTTTTTCTTTTATAAAGACCAGCAGATCTTTTGAGTGGATGATATCATTTTATTACATAGTAACCAACGACAGGTTTCGGCCACTTATGTGGCCATCTTCAGAGTGGTGAGAACAAGAATACGGCCACAATTATGTGTAGGAATTAATCCACAGTTCAAAAAATCAGTATCCACTGAGAAATGGTTCACTGTATAGTTCGTATCATTGCTCACCAATCTGGATCATAATTCACTATATACATTTATCTTCTATGTACGTCATCCACAGAACTATACTCCATATACAACTTTTTTTGTTTTCAATTAGTTTATATTCATCTTTATTTTTCTCTTTCCACATTGAATTGAACCAAAGTTTGTGTGATTTTTAACTGTAGATTGAAACCGAGTTATTATAATTGTAATTGTATTCTTGTTCTTGCCACCCAGAAGGTGGCCACATGAGTGGCCGAAAAACGTTAATGGTCCCCATGTAATAAAATTGCTTTCATACACTGAGGTGCAGTTGTTGGTCTTTTTAAAAATTTGTATACATCTGATTAATGCACGGAACATGGAAAATATAATGCTTTACAGCCCCTTGATGAACCGCAGTTCCCACTTGAGAAACGCTTAAATAAATGTTCTAGAGAAGATGACAGTCATACAGCTATTCCGAAGTTTCCCTTTTCACGAAATCTTAAAGTTCATTTTCGCGTTTACAAGATTCCAGTTGAGGTTCTAGGACATCGGACGTATGATGTTGAATTTGCTACACAGGAAATTATTTTCGGCTTCAGCCTGAAGACTTCTTGACCCTGTGGTTCCAGTGCCAGTTTCCCTATTTTTTTTATTATTATTTTTGTTTATTTTTGTGTAAAATCTTGTATAGTGACGACATTATTGGTGCCCTGGGTGCACACCGTTAGACCAAGCCGTCACGTTCCATCATACCACCCGACACCGACTCTCAACATAACGGGTGCACTCGCTTGTCCGTTATCAGTAATCTAATTTGCAAAAAAAACTTTCTTTTTTTTTCACTCTTCAGGTCACAACTAAATTGCAAAGCAAAGGTATATTAACGACAGTTGTATGAAATTATAGACAGAGAAGACAATGGCAAACGGACAGTGGTATTAAAGGCTGTCTGTGGATAACATGTACATAACAAGCTCCAAAATAAATACTAGCAAGCTGCAGAATTACTATTTGCATTCGGCCCAAATGTGTGTTGCCTGAAGGCAGAAGGAGGCCGTTGCTGCTCGGTGCTTGTGCGCAGTCGAGCCCTTCCGCGAGATCCGTCTGTCAATAGAGTGTTTGAACTTCCAGCATCCTAAACGCCGACACGAAGGATGTTGACCTGGCTGCAGCTGTTATTGTCTGTGTGGCTAATTGGCTGTCGATTAAATGTACTCAACATTCATGCGTCGGTCTGTACAGTGCTGCCTACTTAGAACATACGGCTGGTCGGCAGAACAAAAATTTTGTGCCACTGCAAGATCTGAGGGTTTTACGTCGGAGTTGTTGAGGACTCGGGTCTCCTGGCACGTGACTGTGCCATCTTTGTGGCTCAAGGCTCTAATTCCGTCTAGAACAGATACAACATTCTTAAAATTATGAGGCCTGGTTGTGCTTTACTTTTATTTTATGAATACGAGTACTTTGACTCTTTTCATACTAACTGGTTTTAAGTTACCGCGTTAATTAAGTGTTGTTATTGATCCTGAGGGTTATTGTCATCTGTGACCTGACGTCGTGTGGTCTGAGGCAATTTACCATAATTTCAGAGGTTCCTACCTCCTCCATCTTCTAAAAATTTCAAAGGAACCTGATGTTTCCATCCCAAAGATACAAGATAGAGCCAGCATGTTACTCCAAAACTTCTGTAGTTTTATGCTACATTAGGCATCGTCGCATCGGCTAAGAGACTAATCTCCATAGCTGTCGCCCTGGGAGTCTACGATCTCACGATACTGATTCGGTTTTAATAGAATATATTGAGTACAGAGGCTGCGTGTTTCTACTACACTTTCACGCGGTGTTCACGAGCAAATACAGGATAAAAAAATATTTTCAAATTTTTTTAGCGTCATTGATTACAGATATTTCACTTTCTAACAAATATCTCAGAAACTATATGGGTAGCAAAACTACAGGATTAACTAAAAAGCTGTACTGCAAAAGCCATACGTCACCTAATTTCTTTTAATTTTTCAGTGGATTTTATATAAAAAATCATGGAGCTTAATGGCCAGTTTGTCCGTACGTAACATGCACCAGCAAGCCTACTGTTCCTTCGTGGGGAAAGTCACCATACATGAATGAAATTTCTGCTTATAGCTGTGTTTGTTGATGTGTAACGTACGCAGATACCTGACAAAATTTTTTTCCCGAAAGTTAGGTATGTGCAACATTTCAGGACTCTTAAAAGAAGTGGCGTGGCACTCCTTCGCAAATTCGAAAATTATGCTGGTGTTATCGGCTGTAAGGAAGTTAAAAATTGATGACTGCAACGGCATGACTTCCAAATTCCATGAAAATGTGTCATTGAGATCAAGAAACCTTTGGGAGGACATCTACATATACAAATGTACCGGGCGTACAACTTACAGCGAAACCTGACCACCGGATCTGCAATCCCAGTCATAGCGGCATTGCTCCACAGAGATCGGTAACACAGCCCGCACTGCACCACGCACGTCAATCCCACGAGTCTCGCTTTAACGCAGAACTGCGCGCCGCAGAGCGGACGACATCAATTGTTGGGACCTACGACGCCGTCCGCTCTGCAGTACTCAGACCCGCTTTGGAAGAAAACTTCATGTACCATACAACCCATACAAGCACATCGTTCCTAACAAAGGCGAGATAAGATGATAAGCTAAGAAAGAAGAGTCTAAACGCTGAATAACATTTGTTTTAGAATAAAGTACGTGTACATGATTATTGTGAACCGCTGTATTAGGGCAAGTGTGTGTCTGGCTTTTTATTGCATCTTATTATGATGACTTAGTCTCTGAGCTTTCGTGTCTTCTTATCGTACGGGTACTCGTGTAAGTTGTGTAAGGTAAACCAGTTTGTGCAATGCTGCCTGCATTACGACCCGAATAAATATGAGCCAGTCCTTACTAGCCATGCCACAGAAGTCCACAGATAAACACTTAACGGGCCCCGCACACTCTTGGGTCTTATACTGACCTCTCCTCATTGCTGGACACCAGTAAACAAAACTGCACAGTCCGCAACTGTAACGTTTCCTCACCACACGTATGCGAAAGATTCAAGGAATTTCATTGAGTTAGGTAGCAATTCTGACCAGTTCAATGTCGTTGAAGAGTATATCACTACTTGTTTATTGTACAGATGTCGGTAATGATGTGCCAAGAAAGAAGAAACAGAGCCAGCAGTCATTGGTTAAAACAGTGGCTGATAGACGTTTTCAATATTCACATATTATTCTGTTAGAAGAATGACGACTGGACCACCAAGACTGGCACAATTATATTACTTTTAGCGTAGAAACCTGTTACCATTCGCTGTCACCAGTTAATCAGTTGACCAACAAGATACTGTAGCTGCGTGCGGCAGGCAGTGTCTCTTCTTGTATGGCATACAGCTGGGTTAGGGACTTTGGGACAGGAATAACTGACAGTCTCTGTGCTCGCCTATTCATGGGGGCATAAACAACCACAGGGGACACAGGGACAAGTCCCTGAAAACGAAGATAACGTTCTAGAATAGATGTCAGTTTGCACTGTTCTAATTAATCACATTTACACAATTTTAACATATGTTTTTTAACTAAACAGTTGCGTATCTATGACATAATTAGCCAATACTGTGTTTTTCTTTGTCGATGTCTCCCTCCGAAGATGGCCGAAAAAGCCCACAACATATAGGTGGTTTGCTATATGATTCTGTACCTCTGCATCTAATTGAGATGCACGGTCAGCAAAACGTCAAAAAATGTTGTGTAGTTGTTGGAATAAACATTGTAAAAAATGTACCACCAAGTTTAACACTAAAAACTCTGTTTCTCTACACACCGTATGTGTTTCGTGTTGACTGTGAGGATGCTGTCACACGGGCCGATCAGTGGTCGGACTTGCAGTTGCCGACGCCTGCTAGGCTGCCGCGTTACAGCAGCCTTGCAGATCGGACTTTGAGGAACTGGGCTCCAGCCACCGTTGCCGAATAGTGGTTCTTCCTCCAGCGGATGGGACACTTCCTTGTGGCTGGGCCACTAAAATAACAGATTCATGAGAGCGTTTACATGAGGCACAGCAGTACCCAGATGAATACCGGCATTGTGTGTATGATGTGGGAAGAATCATTGTAAAGATTCAGGACCGGTCTGTGATGGCAGAGCAACCAGTGTCCTGCCAAGCCTTTCTGTGGCTGGGACATTAGTGTCGGCGCGTGTAAAAGCAGCATAAGCAGAGTTGTTTCCATATACACCATTCCCTTACTGGTCTTTGTGGTGAACGTACACCGTGTTCTCTGTGAGGTCATAACTGAATCGTTATATATAGTACAGAGAGTTCTAGTCCTCCTAGTGGCACTGCTTCTGGCCTTCCCGTTCCAGCTACGGCCGCACGTTTCGTTCCCCCCCCCCCCCCCCCGACCCCCCCCCCCCCCCCCCCCCCCCCCCCCCCCCCCCCCCCCGGCCCCCCCCCCCCCCGCCCGGGCGGCCCCCCCCCCCCCCCCCCCTCCTACACCCCACACAAAAGCACACACGGGGATTGAGATAGAATATGGGATGTGTTTATTTT
>Ga0123357_10004216_pt1 | contig 16780 bp, 12 predicted proteins | sample TergutEmb28metaG_FD_89873 | JGI IMG/M metagenome (GOLD analysis project Ga0123357, IMG submission 89873) | Embiratermes neotenicus P4 segment gut microbial communities from Petit-Saut dam, French Guiana - Emb289 P4 | ecosystem: Host-associated > Arthropoda: Insects > Digestive system > Gut ... | reverse complement strand
TAGGCCGAGGGACGCGACAAGGCTTCATGGCCGGCCATGCGCCAAAACAGCATGTCGGGAGCGGCGGGCGAGTCGCTCTGGATGTGAAATTGCTGGTCGTTGGCCATGGAACGGGTTCTTTCAGTCGGTTAGTCGCCCGCGCCTCTTGCGGGGAGGGTGGGCTTCGGTTCCGCATAGAGCGGGCGCTATGTTCAACCGATCGGCGCGCCTTGGCAATCTGGCCTTAAGTCATAGGCCCATAGCCATACTCCAGCCGGGGTGAAATGCCCCCAGCCACAAGTCACGCAGGGCGGCGGCCCCCGGGCGAGGGACCGTGGTTTTCACCGACGCGCACATCCGCCGCATCGCGCGCGCGCGGGCGATCGCCGACCCACGCCACCCAGCCCAGGCGCGGAGCGTTGCCGCGCTGCGCGCCCAGGCGCGTGGGCGGCACGTCGTCGCGGCGCAACACGAGTTGCGCGTCCCAGACCAGTTCGTCGCCGGTGAGTTGCTGCATCCAGCGGCACAGCGGCGCATAAGCCGGGCCGGTGGGCAGAAAGTCGCGGTAGCGCGCCAGCGGCAGCGGCCCGATGTGCAGGCGCACGCTGTACTGGCGATCCCAGATCCGGGTGCCCATGAGCGCGCCGCGCCCAAGGCGGCGCGCGTTGCCCTGGTCGATGGCGGCGGGCGCCGAGCGCGGCCGCGTGAGTTCGCTGTCGGGCACGCTGAGCCAATGGCCGGACCAGGGCTCGAGGCGCACCGGCGCGGCAAAGTAGGCGCTCAACACGGATTCGACGCTCTCGGCATTGCGCACGCGCCGCGTCAAGTGGCCGGAGAAGTACAGGCGGGCGTCGTCGTGCACTTCGTCGCGCCGCTGGCGCGCCGGGCCGCCGATGCCGACGAAGGCGCCGATCTGGGCGCGAAAGCGATCTTCGTCGGGCCGGTCCATGCCGACCGCCGGCCGCGCTTGCGCCCAGGCGCGGTAAAAGTACAGCGCGAAGCGGTGCAGGAAGGTGTCCAGGAAGGCCAGCCAGGTGGGGTCGCCACGGTAGAGCGCCCGCTCGCGGATGAAGTCGCTCAACTGGATCGGCAACGGCCCGTTGGGGCCGAGGTAGCCGAAGAACTGCTGGCGCAGCTTGGGCGGCTGGGCGGTGAGGTCGAAGCGGCTGAAGGCGGCGGGTGCAAAGGCCAGCGAGGGCTCTTGGGCGACGCGCAGCGGCTCCGCCGAGGGCCGCAGCGCCCGACCCCAGCGCGGCGCGGCGCGGGCCAGGGATTCAAGCCGGCGCAGCAGCGCGAAGTAGTCGTAATCCCAAGGCGCGTCGGCGCATTGCGCAAGGTGCGCGGCGACGGCAACGGACCCTGGGGTCGCGGCGGCGGTCTCGGGCGTCGCGGCAGCCGGCTCGGCAGGCTCGGCGGGCGGCGTCACAGGATGGGCCGGGTCCCGCATTGCGGCCTCCAGCGCATGATTTCGCCTTGCCCGGCGGCGACCAGCACCGTCTCGACGAAATGGTTGAGTTCGACGTGCCGCGTCAGGAACCGGGCGAGCACCGCGCCAAATAGAAAGGCGCTGTGGCCCTGGAAGGCGTTGCTGTCGATTTCGAGCCGCACTTCGAGCCCGCGGCCAAAGGCGATGGGGCCGGCCAGCGGCAGCCGGCGCGCCACCGCCCGCGTGCGCACCGACAGCAGGCCGCGCACTTGCGCCAGGCGCGATTCGTCGGCGTGGGTGGCGTACAGCGTGAGCAGTTCGCGCAGCGCCGCCGCGCCTTGAGCGGGCGTGGCGTCGGACAGCGACAGGTAGTTGAGCGCGAGGTGGTCGACCACGCGCCAGCCCAGGCCGTGTTCGACCACCGGCGAAACGGGGCGCGAGGGGCCGCGCACCACGCGCACGCGCCCGACGGGGTGCGACTCGACGCATTCAAAGTCGCCGCGCCCGCGTCCCAGCGGCAGCAGCAGCGGCAGATCGCGGTTGGAACACAGCGCGGCCACCGCCAGCTGGCGCAGGCTGCCGGCGAAAGGCGCTTCCTGCGCGTCGACCAGCTGCATGTACAGCTCGGAGCCGACGTGGCTGCTGCGCGCCCCTTCGCTGCGCTGGCGCGGCGAGAGCATGCGCGGCTCGCGCGTGGTGGTGTAGTAGGCCGGGTGGGCATGGCGGGCGTCGTGAAAGGCGGCATAAAAGGGCAGAAAGACTTGTTCGCCCCCGCCCTCCCCTGCCTCGTTGCCATCGCTGCCCGGAAGCGGCGCGCCGTAGCCAACGACTGCGGTCACGCTGTGAACCTCGAAGTCCATCGGCCGGGTGCGATCGGGCACGAGGTGGAATTCGCTGAGGCCATCGCTGACCTGCACGCGGTCGAGCCGTTTGGGGAACAGGTTGATGGCGGGAACGCAGTGCAGCAGCACGTTGTCGGCGCCGACCAATTTTTCGAGCGCCGCGTCGCCGCGCGAAAACAGCAGCACGACCTCAATCTCAGGCGCATCGATGCGCGCCAGCAGCGGCGCCAGACCGCGCACGCTGGCGAACTGAAAGCGCTCGGCAAAAGCGAAGTATTCCTGCATCAGCCGGAAACCGGAAAAGCCCGCCGCCGTCTGCGGCAGCAGCGCCTGGTCGTCCTCGAAGCCGACCGGAGCGATGGCGCTGCCGGGCAGGCTCTGCATCTGGTCGGGGCGGCCGGCAGGCAGCACCAGCACGCCGACCGGCTCGCTGAGCGCGCAGGCGTGCAGTTGCCAGGCGACATCGCTGGCGCCGCCGAAGTGCAAGATCAGTTCGTCCAGCGGGATGTGCGCAAAATTGAGATCCGCGCCGGCGCGCAGCGTCAGGCGCAGGCCGCCCTGAATCTCGCGCGCGCGCGGATGCAGCGTCAACGCCAGATCGGGTGCGTAACTGAAATACTGTGCCCGCGTCAGCTCGACCGGCCACAGCCGCAGCGCGGCGGCGGTGCGCAATTCGCAATACGTGTTCTGCCCCACCGCCTGCAGCGCGCGCAAGGCGCTGTTGCGCGGCACGACGGGGCCGGTGGCGAGCTTGGCGTCTTGCAGGTTGGGTTCGAGCGCCAGCACCGCCATCGCGGGCGTGGGCGCCAGAAAGTGCGGATAGACGGTGTCCAGCAGGTGGCCGGTGAAGCGCGGGTACTCGGCGTCGAGTTTGAGCGTGACGCGCGCGGCCAGGAAGGCCGTGGCCTCGATCAGGCGCTCGACGTAGGGGTCGGCAATGTCCTGGGCGTCGAACTGCAGGCGGGCAGCGATCTTGGGATAGGCGCGCGCGAACTCGCCGCTGCTTTCGCGAAAGTAACGCAGTTCCTGTTCGTAGAGCTCGAGAAGTCGGGGATCCATTTCCACTCAACAATCAAAATTTTAGGATTGAACAACGCTCTCTTTTTAAAAATGCTCAGTCATTGCGCGCAGGCTCCTCGATCTCGATTCGCCCCTCCTCCAGGTCGATCCGGCTGCGCAGCAGGAACTCCAGCGGCACGGGTTGGGCCCACAACATGCCCTTGATCTGGAGCGCGATGCAGTTGTGGGAGTCGAGGGCGGATCCCTCCATGATCAGTTTCACTTCCAGCGAGCGCGACAGGATGCGCGGCTCGAACTGGACGATGGCGTTCTTCAGCGCCTGTTCCATGCTGCCGCGCTGCACGGATGAGGAGAACTGGCCCGACAGCATGGGCAAGCCGTAGTTCAGCACCGAGCGCGCCGTGTTCGGGTGGCGCCCGTCGTCCATCGACAGGCCCATGCCGGTGGCGTTGAACAGCCAGCCCAAGTCGCGCAGCACCGCCGCGCGCAGCGCCTGGCGCGTGAGGGTGCGCTGCTCGGCGCCCTCGCGCTTGTTCTGCGGCGCGTCGTCGATCAGGCGGTCCAGCAACGCCGGCTGCAGGCGGTCCCGCGCGGCGGGGTCGGCCATCAGGCCGGCTCCCCGGCGGCGTCAAATACGATGTCGCGCACGTCCATGAGCGCGAATTCGCCGCTGTCGCTGCCGAGCACGCGCTGGCCGCTGCCGGCCCAGACCCCGGGCGCGAGTTCGCGCCAGTCGGTTTTGCGCGCCAGTTGCAGCGCGCCGTCGCCGCTTTGGTCGCTGCCTTCGTAGCGCGTGGGGATCAGCGCCAGGGTTTCGCCACCGTTCTCGAATTGGAGCTGGGCGGGCATCCACACGCAGTCGCGCAGGTCTTCGGGCGGCTCGAGCTTGACGCGCGCCAGGCGCGTGAAGGGCACCCAGTAGTAGCTGCCATTGATGTACGCCTCGAACACCGGACCGATGCGCATGTCGGCGTCGGCCAGCCATTCGAAGGGCTGGCCATCGATGCGCCCGGCGCTGGCCGGGGCGGCTTCGAAGGCGCGCGCGCGCAGCGATTCGGCGGCCCCGGTTTCGCCGCGGCCGCGTTGCAGCAACGATTCGAGCAGCAGCGCCAGCCATTCGTCGGGCTGGCCGAAGACCATCGGCGTGCGTTCACCGGCAAAGACGGCGCGGCGCAGCACTTCGCACCGCACCGCGTCGCCATAGACCTGTTTCATGGGCACCGCGAGGGCGTCGAGTTCGGCGGCCACGTCGAGCTGATTGAGCGCGCGCTCCCATTGCCCGAGCACGCACAGCAATTGCGCCAGGAAGACGCGCAGCTTGGCGTCGCCGGGCCGGGCGCGCACTTGTTCGGTGAGCGCGGCCAGGGCGGCGGCGGGATCGGCGGCGCGCAGCAGTTCGGCCGGCTGGTTCTGAGGCGTGCTCATGGACGGTGGCTCCGGTTCAGGACTGTCCCAGACTGACCGCCGGCAGGGACAGGTCGATGGTGCAGGTGCGCACCGCGCCGCGCTGTCCTTGCGCCAGTTGCGGCGCGCTGCGGATTTCGAGGCAGCCGAACAGGAAGAACACGATTTCGCACGGCACGGCCATGGTGGTCGACGTGAGGGCGGATATCGCGGTGACGCGGGCCTGGCTGAGGACGATCTCCAGCGTCGGCTGGGCGTCCGGAGAGTTGTCGCCGCCGGCCTTGAAGACGGACAGTTGGACCTTGAGGTTGGTGGTGGAGGTCTGGCTCTTGTACAGGCTCCACAGCGAGGCGGTGGCGGCGTCGGACTGCCGGACCACGATCAGGTCGGACTGCACCAAGTTGGTGCCGCTGAAATCGGTTCGCAAGACGGTGCTCCCCCCCAGCATGTAGCCGAGCGCGTCCAGGCGTTTTTTCCCGTCCGCGAACTGGCGCTTGCATTCGCCTTCGATGACCGTGCCGTTGTTTTCAACCAGCACCACCAGGTCCTGGTTGTTGTCGCTGGCGCTGGATTTCGCGCCAGCGAGATCAAGCATGCGCAGTATCCGATCGGGATTTTCGTAAACGTTTTCTGTAAAGAAGGACGACATCCATGCTCTCCTCGAGGTCAGTGGGGTGGAATGTCCGGCGCGCGCATCGACGCGCGCGCCGGGCCGGCTTTGAAAAATTTCTCAGTGATCCACTCAAGCTCCGTCTTTCGACACTTGTCAGTGCTGCGCATCGCCATCGAGCGGGCGGATCGCTCCGGTCCCGACGACGGCCACGGCTTGACCGCGCGGCAGCAGGAGCCACAACTGGCCGCGCGCCCACATGCGCCGAGCCTGCTGCGCGGCTTGCGCGCCGTTGCCGAAGAAATAGTCGGCCCGCACCGCGCCGCGCACCCCGCTGCCGGTGTCCTGTGCCAGCGTCAGACGTTGCATGGGGGTGGCGTCGCCGGGCAGGGGGACGGAGATAAAGACCGGATAGCCGAGCGGCAGGGTGCGCGGATCGACCGCGATCGAGCGTCCCGGCGTCAGCGGCACGCCCAGGGAGCCCATCGGGCCGTCGCCGCCACCGCCGACGGCCTTGAAAAAGATGTAGCGCGGATCGCTGATGCCAGTGCCGGCGACGCCGGTGATGGGCATGTCCGGCACCAGCACCGCCCCGGATTTCGCCGGCAGCGCGAGCTTCATGCCGCGCACGCTCGCCGAGGTGGCGCCGTTGCCGTCGTCGCTGTCGGCCGGGGCCGCGCGGCCGCGCACGCGCGGCGCGGGCTTGTTCTTGGCCAGCACGGGACGGAAGGGTTGGCCGTTCTGCTCGGCGTAGCTCAGGCGGATGCTCGAACCGTCGGGCAGGCGGATGCGGCCCAGGCCCTGAACCTGCATCGCATAGAGCGCGCCCGCGTCGCTCACGAAGGCCAGCACGGGGGCCTTGGGCACGCTGCGCGTCTCGATTTCCTCGCGGGTGTAGTAGGGCAACAGGTTCCGCCCATCGGCGCGCAGGCGGATTTTTCCGTCGGCCGTGTTGCGTAAGATGAGCGAGAGGTCGAGCGCGTACAGTCCCGGCCCGCGCAGGTCGCCGGTGCTCAGGCCGCGCTGCACCTGCACCTGCCGATCCTGCACGCGCGCGGCAACGATGTCGCGGCCCGCCGGCGCCTTGCGCGCATCGAGGTAGAGCATGTCCTGCGGCTCGCCGTACACCGGATAGATGAAGGGCGGCTGGTAGACGCGGCTGCCGGCGATTTCAGGCTCGAAGTAGCCGGTGATCAGGCCGTCGGTCTGGTGATCGCCGTCGCGGATCTGATAGGGAAAAAATTCGTGCTCGAAGAAGCCGCGCAGGGCCGTGCCGTTCCTGGCGTCGATCTGGAGCGCGCGCTGGCAGATCGAGCGCCACGGATCGCCGCGCCCGGCGAGCGTCTGGCAACTCTTGAGAAAGGCCGGCCAGCTGGCCGAGAAATCGTCTTGCTGCCAACCGGGCAAGGCATCGAAGCCGACCAGGGTGTAAGAACCCAGCTGGGTCGAGTAGATGTGCGTTTGACCGGCGATGCCGACGTCGGGCGATGCCGCTGAGGACGCCGAGGCGGCCGACGCGCTGGACGCCGCCGGCACCACCCGCAGCAGCTTGGTGCCTTCGATGCGGACCATCTGCGGGCCGCTGGCGGCGTTGTTGGACGTCGCCGCCGGCGGCGTGGATTCGCAGCCGGCAACGACGGTCAAGATCAGCGCGGCGGCGGAGATTCGGAGCATGGTGTTCATGGTGGGTTCCTGGTGGCGCGCAATGACCGCTCCAGCGGCCACGACGCCAAATGGTTAACGCTACTTTTCGTCGATTTCGAACATGCCGACCCCATAGTCGTCGTCGCAGTGCGCGCCCGGCGCGCACACCGGCTTGCCGGCAAGCAGCGGCGGCCCGCCGTCGCGCGCGGCGTCCGGCGGATGGAAGCGCGGGAAGATGCCGTCGGTGCGGATGCCGCTGTCGCTGAAGTCGCGCTCGTGCCGGCTCACAAGCACCGCGAAGCGGTCGAGGCCGGGCGGACCGCCCGCCTTGATGGCCCACGATTTGCGCGGCAGCGCGAGTTTCTGGCCGGCCTCGATCTTGTTGTGTTTGTCCAGCGCATTGGGAAAGAGCAGCAACAGTTCATTGTTAGACGACAGCAAATACACATAGACGTAGCCCGCGTGGTTGGCGCTCAGCTCGAAGTCGAGCTTGTCCTTGCCGATGCGCATTTGGTGCTGGCGCGAAGTGGCAGCGACGGTGAACCGGGCGCTGGCGCCGCCAGCGAGCGCGTTCAGCAACGCGACCCCGCTGCGCGGCGGCGTTGCGGCGGGCACGAACGGCGGCGCCGAGGCCGGCGCGGACGGCAGGGGCGCCGAGGCCTCGGGCAACGGCGCCGAGGTTTCAGGCACTGGCGCCGAGGTCTCGAGCACTGGCGTCGAGGCCTGGAGCACTGGCACCGAAGCTTGGGGCAACGCCGCCGAGGCTTCGGACACTGCCGCCGAGGCTTCGGGCAGTGACGCTGGCACCGGCTCAGGCGACGCCGCCGGCAGCGCCGATGATGACGGCGGCAGCGGCACGGACGGCGCCGCGCCGCGCTGGCTCCAGCCCCACCAGCCGCCGGCAGCGGTGACCACGAGGGCGGCCAGCGCCCCCACGATCCGTTCTGGGCGCCGGCTTGGCGCCCGCGCCGGCGTGGTGGTTGTCGCCGTCTCCTCCGACGGGACGGTGGCGACACTCGCGGGGGAGGATGGCGGCACTGGCGGCGGCGCGACGGCCGCCGAGGCTTCGCTTTCCAGGCCGAGCAGTCCGCGCAGCGCGTCCATCGACTGGGGCCGCGCTTCGGGCCGCACAGCCAGGCCGGCGTCGATGGCCGCCAGCAGGCGCGGGCTGAACTGGTCGAGCAGACGCGGCTGCGCGGCCAGCGGCTGGTAGCTGTCGGCCAGCAGCCGCGCGACGGCGGCCGGCGGCGGCCGCCCAGTGACGGCCACGTGCATCACCGCCGCGAGCGCGTACACGTCGGTCCACGCGCCTTGCGTCATGTCGGACATTTCGGCGTATTGCTCGACGGGGGCGTAGCCGGGCTTGAGAATCACCGTGATGGCCTGGGTCCGGTTGCTGATGACGCGCCGCGCCGCGCCGAAGTCCAGCAGCACGGGCAGGCCGGAATCGTCCAGCAACAGGATGTTGTCGGGGGCAACGTCGCGGTGGTAGCAGTCGGCGCGGTGCATCACCGCCAGCGCCTGGGTCAGGTTGTCGACGATGCGCAGCAGCCAGTCTTCGCGCACGCCGGCGCCAGCCTGCTTGTGCACGAGCGCCTGACGCAGCGTCTGACCGACGTAGAACGGCATCGCCATGTAGGCCGTGCCGCGCTCCTGCCAGAAACGGTAGACCTTCAGCAGCGAGGGGTGGTCGAATTGCGCCAGCAGCCGCGCCTCGTTGATGAAGCTGCGCATGCCCAGCTCGAAGGTTTCGCGCTGGCGCTCGGACAGCGGCTGCACGACGCCATCGCCCTGGCGCGCCGACAGCGACACCGGCAGGTATTCCTTGATCGCGACGCGGCGTTCGAGCGTGTGGTCGCGCGCCTCGTAGACGGCGCCAAAGCCGCCCTGCCCGACCAGCGCGGTGATCTCGAATTCGGCCAGCCGGCTGCCAACGGAAAGCACGCCCGCCTGGCCGTGCCCGGTATCGGCGGCATCGAAGGCGCTGAAGGGCGATGAGGAAGCTGAAACCAAGACGTCCGCGCCCGTCGGGCGCGTGCGTTCGTTGTCAGCGTTGGCCATGTCGTTGGGTGTGGGATCGTTCATCGCGCGTCCTCCAGCGCCGGCTGGCCCTGTTCGCTGGCAAAGCCGAACAAGGCGTCGAATTGGGCGTTGCGCGGCAAGCCTTCGAGCGTCGCCTGCCAGTCGACGCCGCCCGCCGGGTCGATCTGCCATGACGAATGGCCGGGCGGCGGCGGCAGGGCCTCACCCTTCGGCTGCTCAGCGCCGAAGCTGCGCGCCAGCAGGTCTTCGAGCCGCTCGGCGTCGAGATTGCCGTCCAGCGCTTGCAGCGCGGCGGCGGCAGCGCGCGTCCACCAGTCGGCGGCATCAAGCTCGCCTTCGAACGGCTGCGCCAGCATGAGCGGGAAATAACGCCCGACGCCATCCACCGAGGGCATCAGCACGCCGATCCACGCCCGGGGATCGACGGTGCCGGCGCCGAGCGCGAAACACCACAGCGGACTTTCGAGGTAGCGCGTGGTCCACTCCTGCGCGTGGCGCGCGCGCAGGCCGGCCAGGCCGTCTTGCAGCCACTGGTCCCAGCTGTCGCGAAAAGACGCGCTCAGACGCCGGTGCGCGAAATCACCCAAGCCCGGCAGCTTGCCGAACCAGCCTGGAAGCGCATCGTCACGGTGCGTGGTCACAGTCCCTCCGGGCAGGAGAATTGGCGCAGTTCGGGCAGGCCGATCGGGTGTTGTACGCTGTTGGCCGTGACCTCGAAGCGCGCGCGCCGGTTGTCGATCGTGAAAGTGGCGAAGAAGCGCTCGGGCGCGTCGGCCGCTGTCAATTGCGCCTTGTCGAGCATGCGGAACAAGGCCCAAGGGCCATCCACGGTGAGGCCGGAATTGCCCTTGACGGCGGGCGGGCTGATTTGCACCCGCACCTGGTTGCTGCCTTTGGGGCCGGGCCACTGCACCGTCATGGGCACCTCCGGGCCGTGCGCGTACTTGACGAGCTGGCCATCGACATCGAGGATGAATTGCGTGATGCTGGCGTCCATCTCCACCGGCTTGAAATCGAGCCGGATCGCGGGTCCTTGCCCGCCGCCGCGGAAAAAGATGTCGCGGATGCGCGCGGCGCGCTCGAACTGCACGAGGGCGCCGTTGGAGACGGGCTGGCCATTGGCCACCGGTTTGTAGCGCCAAGGGCGGGTGCTGGTATCGACCAGCGCGGCCAGGCGCTTCTGGAAAAAGTCGTCCATCATGCCGCCGGGGCCGAAGAACTGGCCGAAGTCGGCCGGCAGCACGTCGCGTTCGCTGAAGGGCTCGAGCGGATAGCGCCCGGCGATCGCGCGCCGGCAAAATTCACCGATCGGCCGCAGATCCTGGCTGAGGTTGCCGCGTTCGGCCGCTTGCGCCTGCGCGGCGCCCGACTGGCTCAAGTTTTCGATCATCGAGCGCATCGGCTCGGGCAGGCGCCCGGCATCGGACTTGAGCTTGCCGGCCACGTCGCCCACCGGCGGCGCGGTGCGGCCCTTGATCGCCGAATCGACCCCCGTGAGAAAAACGTAAACCTCGTTGAATAATTTGAGCGCATCGTCGAGCGGGGCCGGCTGTCCCGGCCCGGCGCTGAGCGCGAACTGGTGCAGCGGCGCGAAGTGGTCGTCGACGATGGCCTCGATCGGACGGCCCGGCGCGAATGGCCTGGCGCTGTCGGCGCCGAACAGTTGTTCCAGCCCCTTGCGCGTATTGCGCACCGTGTCGGCGGCTTTGTCGACGGCCGTGGTGACGGCACCCTTGCCGTTTTCCGGCGGGATCAGCGTGGTTTCCTTGACGACCGCGCGCAGGTAGTTGGCCAGTGGCGAATTGGCGCCGGAAATGATGCGCGCGATTTCGATGTTGCGCTCCAGGTTGTCGGTGCGCACGAGGCGCACGTCGGCCAGCAGCGCGTCCCACTGTTTGACGTAGGCTTCCAGGTACAGGCGCCGCACGCGGTCGACGAGCGCGTCCTGGGTGGCGGCGTCCCTCACGTGGTCGGCGAGGTTGCGGTTCAGGCCCAGAACCCACGGCTCTTCGAGCGCCATGACGCCGGTCAGGCGAATCGCTTCGGACTGAAAGCGCTTGTAATAACCGTCGTGGGTGAACAGGCCCGGGATGCCTTCGGAAAGCGGCTTGCCGCTGACGCGCTGGAACACCAGCGGCGCCGAGGAACCGGCCGCCTGCGCCACAGTGAAGGCCGGGATGTCGCGGCCCACGCCCAGCCGCTGCAAGCGGCTGAAGATGCGTGTTTCCAGCGGATAGCTCGCCAGCAGGGCGCGCACGCTGCGCACCAGGTTCTCGTCCATCGGCACCGGCGAGCGCGGCGCGCCTTGCGCGAACAGCACGTCGAGCTGGCCTTCGAGTTCGGCGCGCTGCTCGTGCGTGATGCCGCGATCGAGGGTACGTTCCCAGTCGAACGTGATCCACGCCTTGAGCGCGTCGGCGTCGAAATGCTCGCTCTGGTGCAGCATCAGGTAGCTCTTGAGCGCCTCGTAGGTGTATTCCAGATTGTCTTGGTTGGCGCTGCGCAACTGGTCTTCGAGACGGCGATCGAGCTGTGGCAAAAAGACCTCGGTGAGCGCGTGCTGGTGCATGAGCGCGGCGGCCGATTCGAGCTTGTCGCCCTGGTACAGCCCCAGCGTCATCGCCAGCGGCCGATCGCCCTGGCGGTTCTCCGGCGTGCGCCACAGGTCGCCCAGACCCTGCAACATCGGCGCCAATTGCGCGATCGAACCAACCTGCGCGGGCAGCGCGGCCAGGGTCGCGCGCGCCGAAGCCACGCGCGCTTCGACCGCTTTCAGGTAGTCGACATTGCGCAGCAGGCTGTAGCTCCAGCCCCCGATGAGACCCACGGTGAGCAGCGCCATCGCGGTCACCGCCGCCAGCCACCCTGCATGGCGGCGGCATTCGAGTTTCAGGTCGGCGCCGACCAGGCGCGCCTCCGGGAAGACCACCTCGCGCAGCAAGGTACTGAGAAAGTAGCTGCGCCCTCCCCCCTGCTGCGCCGGCAGTTGCGCCCGCTCCAATCCGAAGCTGCGCGTCAGATGGTTCATCAAGCGGTCGATCGGGTTGCCTTCCTGCGTGCCGCTGGTGAAGTACACGCCGCGCACCCAGGGCGGCTGGGCGAAGCGCGAGCCCAGGAACACCTGATCGAGCAGTTCGCCCAGCGCCGGCGCGAGCGCGCCGAACTGGGCCGGGAAGCCGAAAATCGCGGCGCGCCGGGCACCGGCGCTTTCTTGCTGCATGCGCTCGATGAGGCCGTCGTCGAGCCGCTGGCGCAGCAACCCGAATTCGCGCCGGAACAACGCACCCAGGCCCTGCTCGGCGATGCTCGCGCTCTCGGCCGCCGGCAGCGTGAAGCCGAGCACCTGCGCGCGCTGCTCCTTGCCCAGATCGGCGAAATAATCTGCGAAGCCGTACAGCAGGTCGGCCTTGGTGACCAGCACATACACCGGCAGCCGCGTGGCGAGCTTGCCGTCGAGTTCGAGCAGGCGCGCGCGCATCGCAGCCGCCAGCGCGGCGCGCTGTTCCGGGCCCTGCCCCAGCAGGTCGGCCACGCTCACGGTGAGGAACACGCCGTTGAGCGGGCAGCGCGGCCGCGATTTCTTCAGCAGGCCCAAAAAACCTTCCCACGCGCCCTTGTCTTCCAGCGCGTGGCTGTCCTGCGTGGTGTAGCGGCCGGCGGTGTCGATCAGCACCGCCTCGTCGGTAAACCACCAGTCGCAGTTGCGCGTGCCGCCGATGCCGCGAATCGCGCCGGCGCCGAATTTCTCTGCCAGTGGAAAGTTCAGGCCGGAGTTCACCAGCGCGGTGGTCTTGCCGGAGCCGGGCGCACCGATGAACACGTACCACGGCAGCTCGTAGAGGTAGCTGCCGCCGGACAGCGAGAGCCAGTCGCGCCACCCCGGCTTGCGTCCGGCGGCGGTCAGGCGCATTTTCCTGAGCGTGGTGACGGCATCGGCGAAGCGCGCGGCCAGCACCTCTTGCTCTGGGTTTCCCGGTTGCGCGTCGGCGGCCTTGGCGGCGCTGGCACTTTTCGCCGATTTGACCAACCCGTCGTAGAGCTGCCGGCTGGCGGTGCGCACGTTCCAGCGGCGCAGCAGCCAGCGCAACAGCACCAGCAGCACCACCCCGCCGATGAACGTCGCGCGCTCCCACTCGCGCCCCAGGGGCTCGACGTTGCCGATCTTCACCAAGGGTCCGATCCACCACACCAGCAGCGCGAACACCGCCAGTGCGAGCAACGTCAAAAAGAGCGGGCTGAACAACCAGCCGAAAAGCCGTTTCATGGCGTGCCTCCGGTCATCAGCACGATTTCCACGCGCCGGTTGCGCGCGCGACCTTCGGGGGTGTCGTTGGACGCCAGCGGCTCGGCGTCGGCCCGGCCATCGGCGCGCATGCGTGCCGGATCGACCTGCGCCGCAAGCGCGCTCATCACGGCCCGCGCGCGCGCCGCCGACAGGTGCCAGTTGGACGGGTAGCGCAGCGAGCGGATCGGCTGGTTGTCCGAATGGCCGGTGATCAGCACCTCGCCGCGCACCTGCGCCAGCGCCTCGCCGATGCGGCGCAGCACCGGCTGCGCGGTCGCCGTGGGGTCGGCGCTACCGGAGGCGAACAGGCTGTCACCGCGCAGGCGCACGGTGGAACGGTCGATTTCGTCGGTGACGGTGACCAGCCCCTCCTTGATTTCGGGCTCCAGGAAACGCGCCAGCCTCGGCGCCGGCGCTGGCGCCGGCGGCGCGACCTGCGGGTTGGGCACGTGCAGCGTCGAGATGATGTTGTAGGTCGCGTCCGAGCGATGGTTGAGCCACAGCCGCATGCCAAACCAAGTCAGTGCCAGGACTAGGGCGAAAGCCGCGGCCACCACCCACAGCGGCAGCGAGTCGCGCAGTCGCATCGCGCCGGCGGCCGCGCCGCGCCAGTGCGGCGACAACTGCGGCTCCAGCGGCGGACGGTCCTTGCGAATCAACTCGGCCAGGCGCGCGCGCACCGAGTCGAGTTGCGCGTGGCCGTTGTCGATCACGCGGTAGCGGCCTTCGAAGCCCAGCGCGAGCACGCAATAGAACAGTTCCAGCAACGGGCGGTGCGCCGGCACATCCTGCGCCAATTTGCCAAGGAGTTGAAAGACCTTCTCGCCGCCCCAGGTCTCGTTGTGGAACTGCACCAGCAAGCTCTTTTTGTTCCAGCCGGCGGCCACGCCCCAGGGCGTGTTGACGACCGCCTCGTCCAGCGCGGTGCACAGCACGTAGCGCGCGGCCACCACGGTTTCGTTGTTGATGCCGGCGCGGCGCGCGGCGGTGTCGAACTGCTGCACCGCCTCGGCGACAGAAGCGCGCAACGCCGCCGCGTCGGGCGTTTGGGCGGTGTTGCGCAGTTTGCCGATCAGCAGCAGCAGCTGGCCGGCGCACGAGACCAGCGGATTGAGCAGCGTGATCTGGCCCACTTCCGCCAGCGCGGCCCCATCGCCAACGCCCCTGCCCGACGACGCGGGTGCCAGGCCGCCGGGCGCCTGCGGTTTGGGTTTGATGACCGTGCGTTCGGACTCGAACGAGGAAAACGGGTCGCGGGTGCTCATGCGCGAATGGCCCAGAAATCCAGCTCGAGTCCGGGAAAGTCGCCCGCGATGTGCATCGCCAAGCCGCCGGACTGTTCAAGCTGACGCCACAGATCGCTGTTGTGCGTTCCCAGCTCGAAGTAACTGGCGCCCGCGTGGTAGGGAATCTGGCGCGGCGCGACCGGCAGCGGTGTCAGCACCACGCCCGGCAGCGCGAGATTGACCAGATCGCGGATGCGCTCGACCGGACCGATCTTGACCTGCGTGGGAAAACGCGCGCGCAGCGCCTCGCTGGCCATCTGCGACTGCACCGCGAGCACGAAACTGGCGTTGCGCTGCAACTCGACGTCGGGAATCAGCGCCACGCGCATGCCATGTCTGCGGTCGTGCAGATCGATACGGATCGCGGACTGCTCCAGCACCATCGAGAGACTGCGCCGCAGATCGTCCATCAGCGGGCGGAAGGTGGCCGCGAGATCATCGTGCACGTAGGGGGGAAAACGGGCAGCGCGGCGGCTGTCGCGGAAGGTCGACAGATCGCCCGCGAGCGCCAGCATGCCTTCGTGCAGGTGCTGCGGATGCAGCAGGCTCAGGCGCGCAAGTTGCGCGAACACCGGTTCGTGGCGATTGACCGTTTGCAGCAGCAGGAAATCGGCGATCTCGGCCACGCCGCCGGTGCCGCCTTGCGTGAGTCTTCCCACGAGCGCCTCGGCGCGCTGATGCAGCAGGCCGAGAAGCTCGTCGATCCAGGCGCGCGGCGGCATTTGCGCGGTCTGCGCGGCGACATCGAGCAGCGGCGGGATATAGGCGCGGTCGAGCAACACCTGGTTGTCGGCGCGCCGTTCGAGCACCCGCGCCATGCCCAGCGTGGACCAAGCTTCGCCAGCCTCGCCGGCGCGCAACAGCCGCGTGCGCAACGCGCCCAGTTGCAGCATTGCGGTGCGCTCGCCAGCGGTATTGGAGTCGGGCACGTCGGCCTCGAAAACACGATGGCGCACCAGCCCATCGGCGCGCGCGCCCTCGTCGCCCTCGGCATCGGCCTCGCGCGCGCCCGCCCGACGCAACGGCAGCGCGAGCGCAAACACCGCGTCGTGCGTGTCGGGCGGCACTTCGATCGGCTCGGGCAACGGATCGATCGCTGGCATTTCGAAGGCCGTGCCATCGCCGAACACGCCCACGGCGCGCACCAGCGCCAACCTTCCAAGCGCGAGCGCCGCCGTATCGATCTCGATTTCGGCGAAGCCCCAGCCATGGGACACCAGCGTGCGCAACAACAGGTGCCGAACGTAATCAGCGTAGCGCTCACTCTGCTGGAGATGCTGCGGGTGCAGCAGCATCCCTTCGCTCCAAACCACTTTTGTCCGCCAACTCATGCACATACACTCCATCATCGGCACAGGCGCCACACAACAGTGAGTGTCTGCCTGAGGTCAGGGAGGGCCAATCTGCCGAATGGTCTAGACAAATCAGCGTAGTCCCTGACTTTGGCTGCGGCATGATGTGCCGGTAGCGCCCGTGCCGCTAACAACACCTGGCACTTGGCATGAATTGTGCTAGTTGTTTTTTTGAAACATTTGACCCGCCATAAGCTTGGGCCCCATCTGACCGTTGGCGCTAGACCATATCGAGAATGGCGACTTCCGGGGTAGCCCACCCGTCCAGCTTGGCGCACGCCTGCCCTGGTTCGCGGGCGACCAGCATGTTGGCCGGTTGAAGCCCCGCACAAACCTTCGACCCAGCGCCCCGCCCGCTAAAATCAAGCCCCGTCGCGCACCGCAACTCACCGTCACCGACCATGCCCTTCTACCTCTTTCAGCACCCGCACTACCGCTCGGACGCGACGCAGTTCATCGACGAGTTGAAGCGTTCCCGCCCCGAGCTGGACGAACAGCAGCGCCAGGGCCGCGCCCTGTTGTGGGACAAACAAATCGACCGCGAGCTGCAAGCCGAATTGCACGCCGGCCAGATGGCGCAACCGCCTTACGTCTACCAGACCGAGCCCGATCAGCACTAAAAGCAGCCAGCCGCACGCCGCCGCGCCCGCCTCATGCAAGATCAATTGCTGGCCGACAGCCCGGCGCAGGCGCCGCTGCCCCAGGTGGTGGATCACGTGGCCGTGGCGCGCCTGTACGGCGAGCCGCTGTTCGCGCTGCCGCAGGATTTGTACATCCCGCCGGACGCGCTGGAAATTTTTCTTGAAGCCTTCGAGGGGCCGCTCGATCTGCTGCTGTACCTGATCCGCAAGCAGAACTTCAACATCCTCGACATCCCGATGGCGGCGGT
>Ga0123357_10004215_pt1 | contig 16781 bp, 15 predicted proteins | sample TergutEmb28metaG_FD_89873 | JGI IMG/M metagenome (GOLD analysis project Ga0123357, IMG submission 89873) | Embiratermes neotenicus P4 segment gut microbial communities from Petit-Saut dam, French Guiana - Emb289 P4 | ecosystem: Host-associated > Arthropoda: Insects > Digestive system > Gut ... | reverse complement strand
CTACACTATATTTGTGTACATTTGAAAAATGAATTTCCTAAAGCATTGTCGTACAATCGTTTTGTACAAATAGAACACCGCGTTTTCATACCGATGATGTTCTTTTTGAATACCGTTTGTTTTGGCAAATGCACCGGTATTACATTCATAGACAGCACTAAAATTGCTGTATGCCACAACAAACGAATTTATCGGAACAATGTTGAACATTCACGACATCGTTCTATTCACAACTTCATCATTATGAACCTGATTGCTGCGCTCGGTGCATACTGTTTTTTTGATAAAAACCCGCCATCAAGGTCAATTTTGAACCTCAATACGGGCAATTATCTATATTTTAACTAAAATCATTATCCAAAACTCAGGTTATTACTATGGAAATAAATAATTAAACCACTTTCAACTTAAAGCCGAAAGCGGTTTAATTGTTTAAATAAAAAGAATAATAAAGTTTAAATAAAAAAATAAATTCGCTTTTTGGATAGTTATCTTTTGTTAAGAAAAACGAAAAACTTTTCAAAAGACATTTTAGATTTTCTTTACCTTACCCATTCCGCTTGTATCCGCTTTCACAGCAGCATTTCCCTTGTATTTCACCGATGCCATGCCTGAAACATCGACTTTCAAGTCAGTAGAAACATTCACAGTTGCTGCACTCATGCCCGACGACGAAATATTTGCATTTTGTATCACAAAATTTTTTGCATTCACTTTTGAAGTGCCTGATAATTTCATATCAACATTTGTTGCCGAACCTGTTAATGTAACCGTACCAACGCCGCTGTTACTAATTTTCAAGGCATTGGTTTTCAGGGTTCCCGTTATTTTTGCTGCTCCCGACAAATCCAAATCGGTTTTACCCGTTACATTTGCCGTTATTTCCATTTTACATGCACCGTTCACCTCTACGTCTAACTGATTGGTATTCAAATTTACCGTCAGTTCTGTTGCACCGCTGCACTCGGATTTAAACTTTGCAGGAGAAAACAAATCTTTGGCAGTAAGTTTGCAAGCGCCAGAAAGTGTTACATTCTCCAAATTTTTCATTACAATTGATGCCTTCAACAATTTGATATTATTCAAATTATTTTTGTTGTCCAAATACAAATGTAATACACCTTTACGTACTTCACTGCGTACATATTGCATTACGTTCTCTTCTGCTTCAATAACAAGTGATTCTACATCTCCCTTGGTAACGGTGATGTCGAACATGCTGGAGGCTTTTATTCCTGTGAAACCGGATACTTGACGAGTCTCAGCTTTCTGACCGAATGCCATTGTGGGCATTAGTCCAATAATCATTAAAAATAAAACTACTTTTTTCATTTATTAATTAATTTAAAAAAATTATAAAATATGGTTAATTTTTCAGTCGTTGCTCTATGGATTCCAAACTTTCCAGATTTTGCCTGTAATAATCCGAAACAATTGACCTTGTTTCTGTGTTTGGAAGTTCTTTTGGAATTTCACTTTCTATGCCGCTTTGTGCCATGTCAATAATGCTTTTTACTGCCATTAATACTTGTTGTTGGTCTTCGGGATTCATATCTTTGGTCAATGTGGCAATCTTTCCTGCAATCAAATTCATTTTACTCAAATAACAACTTTTCATATCGGAAGCATTTTCACATACCGTTGTGCTGTTGTTTGTCTTTTTAATATATTGAAATACAAAACCTGCTGCACAAATGATAGCCGCAGAGGCAGCGATAGACATGCTCCACCGCAAAAAATTTCGGCGATGCGGCTTTTGATTCATTTTTTGCTGCATCCGTTCCCAATGACCTGAGGGAGGTTCCTGTTCAAACAGAATTTTGTTTTCGTGTATGTATTGTTCTATTCTATTCATTATTTATTGATTTTATTTTTTAATATTTTAACTAATTTTTCTCGTCCGCGAACATATTGCGAACGTACAGTAGATTCGTTGATTTGTAACATTTCGGCAATTTCTTTAAATTCACATTCATCAAACAGACGCATCGATAAAATGATACGGTAGCCGTCGGGTAGATTATTCAATTCTCGTTGAATAGTTTCTACGGATAGTTGTATCTCATAATCCGGCTCCTCGTTGGCAATGGATAAATTATCATCAATCTGTTCAAAAATCGGTTTCGATTTGCGCATCCTGTCGATTGACATTCTCACTGCAATCATTCTGCTCCAAGAATAAAACGCCTTTTCGTCTTTTAATTTTTCTAAATTGTCAAACAACTTTAAGAATACATCTTGCATAGTTTCTTCAGCGTCCAAAGGATTCCTGACTATTCGCAGACAAGTGTTGTATATCCTTTTGTAATGAAGTTTATACAATTCCCGTCGGAACACTTCGGATTTTTTATCATTATGAAATAAAACCATTATTTTTATTCTCTTTTATTAATTTCAAATATAAAGACGTATTTATTCCCTTTTTGCTGCATCAAATATAAAAAAACATCAATAATTTTAATATTTTGCCTTTTTTATTTACCTTTGCACTTTGGTAATTGTGGCAATAAAGAATTATTTTCATTGTCATAATCCAAAAATACTACTTTATTCCCTGATTACCAAATTCTTATTAAAGCATACTTTTTGAAACACAGCCAAAATTTATACTTATCATAATGTAAAGTTACATATCCTAAATTTTCTTGTACCTTTGTATTCTTATGTTTTCTTAATTAACTTTCATTAATTTTTTTATTTGCAAATGTATTTTTCATATCTTTATGAAAACTAAAAATGTAGACATTATTACTTTGGGCTGTTCCAAAAATCTTGTGGATTCCGAACAACTTATGCGGCAATTTGATGCTTTGGGATATACAGTACGACACGATTCACAAATAATTGATAGCGAAATTGTTGTGATAAATACTTGCGGATTTATTGATGTAGCAAAACAAGAAAGTATTGAAATGATTTTGAATTTAGCCCGAAAACGAAAGAATGGAGAGATAGACAAACTTTTTGTAATGGGATGTTTATCAGAGCGTTTTAAAAGTGAATTAGAAAAGGAAATTCCTGAAGTTGATAAATATTTTGGGAAATTTAATTATTCGGAAATCATCAAAGAAATTGGTGAAAACTATCGCGCTGATCTTAAAAATGAGCGAACTCTCTTAACTCCAAATCATTATGCCTATATTAAAATCAGCGAAGGTTGTAATCGGTCCTGCTCATATTGCGCAATTCCAATAATTACCGGAAAACATCGTTCGCGTTCAATGGAAGATATTGTAAATGAGGTAAATATGCTTGTTGGTACCGGTATAAAAGAATTTCAGATTATTGCACAGGATTTGAGTTATTACGGGCTCGATTGCTATAAAAAGCATAAACTCAGCGAATTAATTCGAAGAATTTCCGATGTCAGAGGTGTTGAGTGGATTCGGCTGCATTATGCCTATCCTGCCGGCTTTCCTTTTGATATTTTGCAAGTTATGCATGAACGCGAAAATGTGTGTAAATATCTTGATATTGCTCTCCAACATATTTCCGATAAAATGTTAAAATTAATGAAAAGAAATATCACTAAATCAGAAACTTACAATGTGCTAAAAACTATTCGCTCAGAAGTTCCTAACATTAATTTACGTACAACTATGTTGCTCGGGCATCCGCATGAGACAGAAGATGATGTTTTAGAACTTATTGATTTTGTGAAAGATATGCGATTTGAACGACTTGGTGCATTTGCTTTTTCTAATGAACAAGGAACTTTTGCATACAAAAATTTTATAGATAATATTTCTCAAAAAGAAAAAAATCGGCGTGTAGAACGTATTATGAACATTCAACAATCTATTAGTCAAGAAATTAACCATTCAAAAGTAGGGAATATTTTCAAAACGATTATTGACCGTCAGGAAGGTGATTATTTTGTGGGACGGACAGAATTCGACTCGCCAGAAGTTGATAATGAAGTGTTGATATCCGCTAAAAATCATAAACTTATAATTGGGAATTTTTACAATGTTAAAATTTTTGATGCTTCGGCATTCGACCTTTTTGGAATGTTAATTTAAAATCATTATCCGCATAATATTCTTTTGAAAAAACTTTATATGATTTTTTCGTAAGTCTTTTTATAAATATTTGCAGATAATATAAAAAAACTTTATTTTTGCACAAAATATTTAAAATTTTAATATGAAAAGATGCTTTAACATATTTATTAAGCAGATTTTCTCCCTGATAACATGATAAATACTTCCGCTAACTGTTATAGGAAAACACACAAATTCTGCAAAAGGTAATTCTTTTGTTATTTTTATTCCATCTTCCCCATAATTAAAAAATGGTGGGGAATTTTTCATTTGTATTTTGTTTTAGTATATTTGCAAAAAAAAAATATACTAAAATGAAAATTATAATTATCGGAACAGCGTATCCATACCGCGGGGGATTGTCGGCTTTCAACGAGCGGCTTGCAAAAGAGTTTGTACATGAAGGACATAATGTTGAAATCCAGACCTTTACCTTGCAATATCCAAAATTTTTGTTTCCGGGCAAGACGCAATTTTCGCCCGATGCCGCACCGAAAGATTTGGAAATTGTTCGCAAAATCAATTCTATAAATCCACTGAATTGGTTAAAAACAGGCAAAGAAATTCGTTTGCAAGCCCCTGATATTGTAATTTTTTGTTATTGGATGTCGTTTATGTCGCCATGCTTTGGCACAATTGCCAAAATTATCGGCAAAAACTCCAAAATAAAGCGTATTGCACTGATTCATAATATGTTGCCACACGAACCAAATATTATGGATAAATTTCTGCCCAAATATTTTGTCAAACATATTGATAAGTTTGTAACCCTCTCAAAATCAGTTATTAAGGATATAAATTTATTTGACAAAAAAAACCTGCCCAAAGTTTGCAGTCCACATCCGATTTATGATAATTATGGCGAACCGATGTCCAAACAAATTGCACGTAAATTTCTGAATATCAACGAAAACGATAGAGTTGTTCTGTTTTTTGGATTTATCCGACATTATAAAGGACTTGATTTACTGTTCGAAGCATTTGCAAATCAGAGAGTTAAAGAACTGAATTTGAAATTAGTTGTCGCCGGAGAATTTTATGAAGACCCTCAATCGTATTACCACAAAATTAAGGATTTACATATTGAGAATCAGGTTATTTTACACACCGATTACATTGCCGACAACAAGGTGAAATATTATTTTTGTGCGGCAGATATTGTTGCACAACCCTATCGGGCGGCGACTCAAAGCGGAATTTCACAGATTGCCTACCATTTTGAAAAGCCGATGTTGGTTACCAATGTTGGTGGCTTGCCCGAAATTGTCCCCAATGGAGATGTCGGTTATGTTGTTGTGCCGTTGCCCGAAGAAATCGCTGAGGCATTAGTTGATTTTTTTGAAAAGGAACGCGAAAAAATATTTATCGAAAATATTAAAACCGAAAAAGTTAAATATAATTGGGAAACATTTGCACATGTTGTTTTGAGCAATGATTATTAGAGATTTCCCTACAAATACCGCCTCCCTTTTCCTCACCTACTTTTCTGTCATTGCTGTAGAAATTGAATAAACCCTTCTGATTTATCTTATCGTTAATGAATCTTTTTATACTATCTTAAAAAAAACGAAGATTAACTATAATTTGTTTGGTGAAGTCATAGAATTCGCAAATCGGTGAAAATATACAAACTTTTTCACAACTATTTAACTAATTGTTAATAAGTTGTTAGGTATTTAAGAAATGACTAAGTGTAATGTTTTATTCATAATTCAAATTTTTTCCTGTAAATTTGCAAAATTTTATAGATTTTTTAATATAAAAATTATATTAATAATGTGCGATTTAATGATAATTGGAGGCGGTCCGGCAGGTTATGTTGCCGCTGAGCGTGCAGGACATAAAGGTTTAAGTGTCATATTATTTGAAAAAAATACTATGGGCGGCGTTTGCCTCAACGAGGGCTGTATCCCGACAAAAACACTCCTTTACAGTGCAAAAACTTATGAAAATGCTTTGCATGCAGATAAATATGGCGTTTTTACTGAAAAAGTACATTTTGATTTTGAAAAAATTGTTGCGCGTAAAAACAAAATTGTTCGCAAACTTGTTGCAGGAGTAAATAGCAAAATGCAGCAGAATAATGTAACGGTTGTCAAAGGCGAAGCAATGATTGAAAAACGAACGGCTGAAGGAATTGAAATTCAATGTAATAATGAAAAATATGTTGGAAAAAATCTGCTTATTTGCAGCGGTTCGCAGGCACTGATTCCGCCGATTGAAGGACTGGCAGATGTTGGAGAAACAATTCTGACCAATCGCGAAATTCTGAATTTGAAACAGCAGCCCGAATCGCTTGTGGTCATCGGTGGCGGTGTGATAGGAATGGAATTTGCCAGTTTTTACAACAGCATTGGCACAGAGGTAACCGTTGTGGAAATGATGCCCGAAATTTTGGGTAATAACGATTTTGAAATTTCGGCAATGCTGCGAGAAATATACTCAAAAAAAGGAATTAAGTTTCATTTGGGAGCAAAAGTAATTCGCATTGATGGCAATAAAGTGTTTTTTGAAAACGAAAATAAGCTTGAATGTATTGAAGGTGAAAAAATTTTGATGAGCGTTGGCAGGCGACCTGCAACCGAAGGTTTTGGGCTTGAAAATATTGGAGTTGAACTTTTCAGGGGCAGTATCAAAGTTGATGAAAAGATGCGTACAAATATTGAAAATATCTTTGCTGCAGGCGATGTAACGGGCTTTTCGCTTTTAGCACATACTGCCAGCCGTGAAGGCGAAGTTGTTGTAAATAATCTCACGGGACATGAAGATTTTATGCGTTATAATGCTATTCCGAGCGTGGTTTATACAAATCCTGAGGTTGCAGCCGCAGGCGAAACAGAAGAATCGGTAAAGGCAAAAGGCATTGAATATAAGGTATTTAAGTTGCCGATAACATTTTCAGGGAGATTTGTTGCCGAAAACGAAGGAGGCAACGGGCTGTGTAAAGTTATTACCGACAAAAATGATGTAATTATCGGTGTTCATATTTTGGGTAATCCTGCAAGCGAGATAATTTTTGGTGCATGTATGGCAATCGAGCAAAATTTAGCACTCTCTCAATGGCAAAAAGTGGTTTTCCCGCATCCTACCGTTTGTGAAATAATTAAGGAAACTATTTTTTTATAAATAATTTATAATTTTTTGCAATAAATCTATCTTTTTTTCGTCTCTGATAATTGTATATTGAGAATGAAAATTTTCCGTACCAATGTTTTGTCCGTTAGAAAAAAAACTTACCGAATTTTGACGAATTTTTACAATATTATCCGTTTGATTTTTAAAAATTATTATTGCGGAATACGATTTTCGCGCTTCGAGTTCTGCAGAGGCAAATTCTGAAATTTCATAATCAAATTCAAGGGTAGATATGTCAGGCGATGTTTTTTTATTTACAGACAAAAGGAAAACAGTATAATCGTTGTTCAATTCAAGCACAGCGATTGCCTGATTGCCGGTGGCTTTTTGATAATCGGTAAGTAATTGTTTATCAGTTAATTGTGTGTCATAATTTTGATTAAAAAATAATGAATCGGACACCTCTTCCATTTTATCTGAAAAAAATATTTTTTGAAAATTATAATTATTTAATAATAAAGAAATTAGTGATATTGAAGTAATAAAAACCAACATTATTGAAAAACCGTTTTTGTCTTTTATTAAGGAAAAAATTGCGGCAATTAAACTCACGGCAAAAAATCCGGTTATCAGATAATTAAAATTATCGGAAAGAAAAAAATCTTTTTGTAATACAATGGGAATCAGCAAAATACAAAATGAAATTGCTGTCAATACAGCGGAAATTTTCGTTCGTGAGGACATTCTATAATAATATGATTATGTGTCAAATTTTATGACATTATTATCTTAACTTGAATAATTTTGTACTGCAAACATACTTGAAATTTTCGACATTACCCATAGAATAAAAATTTATAGTGGAAAGATTACATTTATGATTAACCGAATTTTTAATATTTTATACTTTTTTAAATAAATTATTCTTTATTAAAATATTCATAATATTTTCTGTCACCGCTTTTTTTCTTTGGAAAGTTCCGCAAGCAGAATATCATAGTAGCCTTCTTTATCGCCTGATATCACAGCGCGGCGTTTCAATTCCTCGACAAATTGAGTGGTAAAAAGTTCTGTCAATTCATATTCGTATCACCCCACTCAGATTTTGAGCGGAAACAGAAACTGCCGCAAACAGCAGGTAAAAAATTACTAACATTTTGATTTTCATATTATTAAAAATAAATTATTTTTATTATTCGGGATTTAAATTATAAATAAAAGGCGGCGCTAATTTACATCGCGGGTCCGTGAAATTCCAATTTTCGTCCCCATAGCCCTTTATTACATCTACATAACATTTATTGTGATATTTGATAGCATTCGGCAAATGTACACAAAAGTTTGCACTTATACACAGACCGATAATTTAGTTTGCAAAAAAAATAGAAGAAAGATACTGCATTTTTTGGCAAAGACTTGTGTCTCTGGGATTTTAATCATTCACGGCAGATTCAACTCGTTGTTTACGAAAAAGCATAGAAAGAAGTTTTACTGACAAATTCAAAAATAAATACAGCAGAATAATGCTATGAACAGATAAAAACACCAAATTAACTAACGCAAAAACCGGACTCTTACGAACATCAATGGTATTAAAATATTCTCTTGCAATCGAATTTTTGATGGTATTTAAAAATTTATCTCCTACTAAAGCGCTTCGTTTTAATAACGTATCTTGAAAATTATCTAATATGAACGGGTAATTATTACTCAATATCCATTTTTGTGGGGTTTTACAATAAACCATTCCTGCAAATATATCTTTGTATTTGAGGTTATGCGTTTTATACCGACGAGGAAATAAATCCCAATCAATATTTCCGAGCGGACATTTATGGAAGTCAATCGCCCAAATACTATCCTGAATTTCAACGGCGGCAGCATCCAGTGTCCCATTCATTGGAGGGGAAATTAGTTGCGTTGTGCCACTAATTAGAACAACAGCAGTTTTTTCGGGAAATTTTTTGAAGATATAAGATGCTTCATTTTTCCCGATATTCCATGCATGTCGGGTATTGGTTATCAGTAAGCATTTTTTTGTCGCCAACTTATCATATTGATTGATAAGTTGGTACGCCATGATACTGTCTCGGTTGCTATTTTCAATAATACCGTCGTATTCTTGTTGATTCTTCGCTTTATTCCAAACAATAGTAGAATCTGTAAAAAACAGATTTATTCTATTATCTTTGTTTCTTATTTCATTGAATTTATGTAGATTAAGAATAAAATCATAAAAATTGGTATTAGGCCAAATGGGCCAAGTTGTACATTCTCTGGCAATATAAGCAGTTATACGTTGCAAATCCTCCTCTGTATCAAAATGCGTATTCATATACATATCCAATCGCTCTTGCTCCTGAGCATTACCAATTTCGGTAAAAACATTCTGCACTTTACCTGCAAAAGCATCATTGAGTACGACTTCCGAAAAAAAATCCCATTGGGTGGTTTCTTCATGCAGCCGTTCACAAAGAACAACAATATCGTATTTGTCAAACAGTTGCATAATGTAGTTGAGAGGGTCCTGTTTATAAAGTTGAATGTTTTTAATATAATAATTTTTTTCAAAAATAGAGATAGGGTATGCCTCGGTTTTATTATTTTGATAAAAATCATCAATATTAAAACGAAAATTTGAACGCAATATGGGGATAATAATTAGCACAATAGTTACACCCGAAAGAATGATAACCTGCAATTTGCTTGTAAACATGTTTTTTTGCAATTTCATTTGCGCACCTGAGCACCATTGCCATAAGGATTTTTTTGTAAACGGCAACAAAATGATAGACAGTATCAATATTAACAATACGTACATAACCAGCAAAATGTCAAAATGTAAGATTGATAACACTAATGGAATAACTGAAATGAAAAATAATTTGAACAGCAAATGATTCAGGGTACGTTTTTCAATTTCAATCCCGAACAGAAATTGCATAAAACTTCTTCCGAACAGTCCAAATGTCAATCCGAAATACAAAATAACAGAGCAAGAAAAATAAGCGCCTATGGGAAATCCGACAGGTCGGATAAACATTAGTAAGTAGAACAGCCCATACGCCAATGCCAAATCACATAAAAAAGCGTTAATTCTTCTAAAAATGAATTTTAAAGTTTTCATAATATAGATAAATATTTTATTTGCAAAAATAAAAAAAATATTTAAAATAAAAATAATTATCTATAAAATTCATTTATCGGCGGCGGTGCAAACGGACAACGCGGGTCGGGCAAGTCCCAATTTGATACAACAAAAGGGCATATTGAGAGCCGACATGCTTTCGTTATTGATTGTACTGTTGATATTGCAAAAGATACACAGCTTGAGGCATCTTTCAAAGGAAATGTTGATATTGAAAAATTGGAGAAACAACTCGCTGCTCAACAGAATCACACATTAAATCTGAAGTGCATAATATCGCCATCTTGCACAATATACTCCTTGCCTTCAACCGCCATTTTACCTGCTTCTTTAACGGCATTTTCCGAGCCGTAATGAACATAATCGTTATATTTAATTACCTCTGCACGAATAAATCCCCTCTCAAAATCGCTGTGAATGATGCCCGCACACTGCGGGGCTTTGCTTCCGCTATGAAAAGTCCAGGCACGCACTTCGTCTGAGCCGGCAGTGAGAAAGGTTTTAAGTTTCAACAGCGAATATGCCGATTTTATTAGCCGCACCGCCCCCGATTCCTTAAGCCCAATCTCTTCCAAAAACATTTGCCGTTCTTCAAAAGTGTTAAGTTCGGAGATTTCCGCCTCCGTTTTTGCCGCCAACAAAAGCACTTGCGCATCTTCATCTTTGACCGCATTTATTACCTGTTCAACATATTCATTGCCGCTCACAGCCGAATTTTCATCAACATTGCAAACATACATCACCGGCTTGTCTGTGAGTAAAAACAAATCATGTGCTACCTCATGTTCTTCTTTTGTGTCAAACAATACGGTGCGAGCCGATTTTCCCTGTTCAAGAGCATTTTTATATTTTGTGAGCACCTCAAATATAAGTTTTGCGTGTTTATCTCCACCGCTCTGGGCTTGCTTTTGCACTTTGGCTATCCGACTTTCAATAGTTTCTAAATCCTTGATTTGCAGTTCTGTATCAATAATTTCCTTGTCGCGTACGGGATTAATTGAACCATCAATATGTACAACATTTTCATCGTCAAAACATCGCAAAACATGCAAAATAGCATCCGTTTCACGAATATTTGCAAGAAATTTATTTCCCAAGCCCTCTCCTTTGCTCGCTCCTTTTACTAATCCTGCAATATCTACAATCTCTACCGTTGCAGGAATTATCCTTTCGGGCTTGCAAATTTCGGCAAGTTTGGTAAGCCGCTCATCAGGCACGGAAATCATTCCCACATTTGGTTCTATGGTGCAAAAAGGAAAATTAGCCGACTGCGCCTTAGCATTTGACAAACAATTAAATAACGTAGATTTGCCGATATTTGGCAGTCCAACTATTCCGCATTGTAATGACATTGTTTTTCTATTAAAATTTTGTGCAAAGATAGTAAAAAAGTATTTACAAAAAGATAAAGTTGTTTCATTCAAATACACTTTATGAATGTCAAATCCGCATTAATCTTAAAATAAATTTTTGCAGGATACTCAAAATTTAAAAAAAATCATTTATATTTGCACGGTTTTTTTTAATAAATGACACAAAGTAATATTTTTGTATATTAAATTGCAATAAACTTTAAATTAATATATTATGGAAATTCCATTTGCAGAATCATTTAAAATCAAAATGGTAGAGCCTATACACAAATCCACGCGCTCGCAGCGAGAAAAATGGCTTAAAGAAGCATATTACAACGTTTTCCAACTCAAAGCCGAGCAAGTTTACATTGATCTTCTAACCGACAGCGGAACAGGTGCGATGAGTCAAAGTCAGTGGGCGGCAATGATGCTCGGAGACGAAAGTTACGCAGGAGCAACTTCTTTTTTCACTATGAAGGACACGATTACAAAAATAACCGGTTATCAATATGTTCTGCCGGTACATCAGGGGCGTGCCGCCGAAAATGTACTTTTCTCGGTGCTTATCAAACATGGCGACCACGTCCCCGGCAATTCGCATTTTGACACAACAAAAGGGCATATTGAGAGCCGACACGCTTTTGCTATCGACTGTACTGTTGATATTGCAAAAGATACGCAGCTTGAGGCACCTTTCAAAGGAAATGTTGATATTGAAAAATTGGAGAAAGAACTCGCTGAAAATAAAGAAATTATTCCGTTTATCATTGTTACAATAACTAACAACACCGCAGGCGGTCAGCCCGTTTCTATGCAAAATTTACGTGATGTTAGAGCGTTAGCCGACAAATACGGGAAAAAAGTTGTTTTTGATGCTGCTCGTTTTGCCGAAAATGCCTATTTTATCAGAATGCGTGAAAATGGTTATAAAAACAAAAGTATCAAAGAAATATGTCTTGAAATGTTTTCTTTTGCCGATGCAATGACAATGAGTGCAAAAAAGGATGCAATTGTCAATATGGGTGGTTTTATTGCTACAAATATGAAAGAGTGGTATGATGCTGCAAAAGTGTTTAGCATTGTATATGAAGGTTTTATAACTTATGGAGGAATGAACGGGCGTGATATGAATGCTTTGGCAGCAGGATTGGAAGAAAATACCGAATTTGATACACTGGAAACACGTATCAAACAAGTCGAGTACCTGGCACAAAAACTTGATGAATACGGAGTTCCATATCAACGTCCAGCAGGGGGACACGCCATCTTTGTCGATGCTCCAAGAATTTTGACACATGTACCTAAGGATGAATTTCCTGCGCAAACTCTTACAATAGAACTCTATTTGGAGGCGGGCATCCGTGGATGCGAAATAGGTTATCTGCTTGCCGACCGCGACCCAATAACGCGCGAAAATCGATTTAACGGGCTTGATTTAATGCGTCTGGCAATTCCACGAAGAGTTTATACCAACAATCATATTGACGTTGTTGCCGTTGCTCTGAAAAATGTTTTCGACCGCAGAGAAAGTATTACACACGGAGTAAAAATCGTTTGGGAAGCAGAGGTGATGAGGCATTTTACTGTGCAATTAGAGCCGATAAAACAATAATTTATAATTTTTATCCACTTTACACTACTAAACATTGAACAGCGCAAAATAAAAGTAGAAAAGTTTTTTGGGAAAAAATATTTTTAAATTTTATAAAAAATGGAAATAAAATCATTAAAAAATATAGATTTTGACACTATATTTAAGGCGTTCAGTAAAGCGTTTGCCGATTACGAAATACAATTAAATGAGGCGCAACTTCAAATGATGTTAAAAAGGCGTGGTTTTAATGCTGACCTGTCTTTTGCTGCGTTTGAAGGGAACGATATTGTCGCTTTTACGTTTAACGGCATTGGAAATTTCAACGGAATTTTAACGGCTTATGACACAGGCACAGGCACTTTGAAAGAGTACAGAGGAGAGGGATTGGCAACAAAAATTTTTGAATATTCAATACCATATTTAAGAGAGGCGAATGTAAAGCAATATCTGCTGGAGGTGTTGCAGCATAACCCAAAAGCGATTTCCGTTTATAAAAATCTTGGGTTTGAAACAACGCGCGAGTTTAACTATTTTGTGCAGAAAAAAGAAGAAATTAATAACGTAGTTAAAACCGTTGAAAGCCCTTATTCTATTGAAAAAATTGATATTGAGAAGTTTAAATTTATTTCGGATTTTTGGGAATTTCACCCTTCGTGGCAAAACAGTTTTGAGGCAATTAAAAGGGCAGACGAGGGTTTTATAAACATTGGTTTTTTTGTGGAAAATAAACTTTTAGGGTATTGTGTTTTTGAGCCGATTTCGGGTGATATTACGCAAATTGCCGTTGATAAACAGCACAGAAGAAAAGGTATCGCAACATTATTACTTCAAGAAATGATAAAATTAAGTAAAAATGAAAACATTAAAATCGTAAATACTGATATCTTGTGCAGTTCTATAACCGATTTTTTGAAAGCAAAAAATATAGAAATAAAAGGCAAACAATTTGAAATGATAAGAAAAATAGATTGAATTATGAGCGAACAGGAACGTGAGGAGATGATGAAGTTGATGAGAGACAACTTTGATTTTCAGGACGAACCGAAACTTGGAATTTTTTGGTACGATGAAAACGAAGATGTGCTTTTTGGCGTGCTGAAAGCTGATGCCAGAGATGTGGCTTATGCCGGTAATGTACCTCGTAAAACAGTAAGCAGTTTGCATAAAAATTGGTGGACAAAGCAAAAAATGCGTTATCGTGCGGGCAAAGAGAAAAATCGGATTTACGAAGGCGACTACACAAAAATACCGCGCGGCAGAATTTTTCAGCGTAAAACCGACAACGTATTTGAAGTGATGTGCGGCTCGTGGATGACCGAACATATTATGGAGTTGGTGATTGACGAATTTGATTTGCAAACCCAAAATGTGGAAAAAGTCATTGACGAACATTGGGAAATCGGACACGGGTGGAGTGAAGAATTTTAGTAAAATTTTAATAAATATAGAAATGAAAAAACAATTTTGTCAAAGTTGCGGAATGCCTATGGGGGAAGACCCTCAGGGCGGCGGCACAAATGCTGATGGTAGTCGGAATGAAAAATATTGCAGTCATTGCTACCAAAACGGCGAATTTACATTTAACGGAACGGTAACTGAATTTCAGGAATTTTGCCGAAAAATGATAGTGGAAAGCGGTAAGCCGAAATTTTTGGCGTGGCTTTTTACACGCGGAATGAAGCGTTTGGAACGCTGGAAAAATAATTAGAAAACAATACACGTGTCGCATTAAGGACAAAATATTTGTAGAAATTATTAACGAAATCAAAAAATTAAAATAAATGGAAGACATAAAAAATATAATTTTAGAAGCCGTGCCTGATGCGGTGATTGAGGAAAAGGCGATGCTGACGGTGAGAGTCGCACCGAAGGAACTGCACCCGCTTGTTAAAACATTGAAAGACAATGGGTTTGACTACCTTTTGGCTCTTATCGGAGCAGATTGGGGCGAAGAGTTGGGCGTAATTTATATCTTGTCGTCTTCGGCAGATGTTACGCAACAAATCAAAATCAAAACAGGAACTTCGGACAGGGAAAATCCGTTATTATATTCTGTTACAGACATTTACGAAACGGCTCATCTCAATGAGCGCGAAATTTATGCAATGTTCGGCATCAGGTTTATCAACAATCCCGATATGCGTAAATTTTTGCTGAACGAGGACTGGCTCGGATTTCCGTTTCGCAAAGATTATGATGCAACGCCGATTTTGAATCCTGTAAATACCGAGAGTAGGGAAATGGTCGATGTAACGCACTTCGTAAAGGAAGACAAAGACGGCAACCTTGTGGAAGGCAAGGCAGATATTTTTGACAAAGATGATTATGTAATAAATATCGGACCGCAACACCCTTCCACTCACGGAGTTATGCACTTCCGCACTTCGCTTGACGGCGAAATTATCAAGCATATTGACGTACATAGCGGTTATATTCACAGAGGCATTGAAAAACTTTCGGAATCGTTGACATATCCGCAAATTTTGCACTTTACCGACCGTATGGATTATCTTTCGGCAAATATCAACCGCCACGCGCTTTGTATGTGTGTGGAAAAAGCCGCCGAAATTGAGGTGCCTTTGCGGGCGCAGTATATCCGCACCATAACAGACGAATTGCAGCGTATCAGTTCGCACTTGCTGGCTTTTGCCGCACAAACCAACGATTTGGGTGCAACCACTGCTTTTATCTACGGAATGCGGGAAAGAGAAGATATTTTGAAAATATTTGAAAACCTTTGCGGCGGACGGTTGATTATCAACAATAATGTGATTGGCGGTATGATGTTTGACACTTATCCCAATTTTCAAAAAGATACAAAAGCGTTTATTGTAAAAATGCGTAAAATGTTGAAAGAGTATGATGCCTTTTTTTCGCATAATGTTATTGCGCTTGGACGAATGGTTAATATTGGCGTTTTGGAAAAACAGGACGCTATCAGTTATGGCGTTAGCGGTGTTGCAGGCAGGGCTTCGGGATGGAATTGCGATATACGAAAGTACGTTCCATACGCGCTTTATGATAAGGTTGAATTTAAGGAAATAATTCGTACCGAAGGCGACTCTTATGCAAGATATTTGAATCGGCTTGACGAAATTGAGGAGTCGTTGCACATTATTGAGCAGTTGATTGACAATATTCCCGAAGGTGATTATTGTGCAAAAACGAAAGCGGTAATCAGGTTGCCCGAAGGTGAATTTACCCAACGCGTGGAAACAGGCAAAGGCGATTTTCTTGTGTATATCGACAGCAGAGGCGACAAAACACCGTATCGCATCAAATTTCGTTCGCCGTCAATGTCGCTGGTGTCGGTTATGCCGTTGATTTGCAAAGGGCAAAAAATTGCTGATTTCATCGGCATTGGCGGCTCAATGGATTATGTAATACCGGATATTGACAGGTAAAAAGTTTAACAAAAGTTTTTTTATAAAAATTTTATTTACAAAAATAGTAGTGTTGCGTTAACTTTTAACATTTACTTGTAAATTATTGATATACATATATATATACACGTTTTTTGATTTTTCGACTTGAATTGACATAATTTTGCAATAAAAAGCAAAATT
>Ga0123357_10004214_pt1 | contig 16782 bp, 10 predicted proteins | sample TergutEmb28metaG_FD_89873 | JGI IMG/M metagenome (GOLD analysis project Ga0123357, IMG submission 89873) | Embiratermes neotenicus P4 segment gut microbial communities from Petit-Saut dam, French Guiana - Emb289 P4 | ecosystem: Host-associated > Arthropoda: Insects > Digestive system > Gut ... | reverse complement strand
TGTTTGGTTGGGCCGGGGCGCACGACAAAAACAAGGAGGGTTTAATTCATTGCTTCGGAGGGGAAAATTGACCGGTGGGGGGGGTTGTTTGTTAAAATAAAAAAAATTAAAAAGGGGGGGGGGGGGGGGGGAGCTAAGCACATTTACAATTACATAAACTTTTGGTTAAGCCAAAGTAAAATACAGTACAGAGATGTGTACGTGTTAAGATGCAGACAAAAGGAATGGTGCACCAGAAATGATAAGTTTAACACCATCAACTAGACGACAAAATTTCACACAATTCTTCACAAGGGCACAAGCATGATAACATTTACAATATACACTAAATGGCAAGCATAATACAGTGCTTAAGCCATTCTTTACAGTACTCAGTTCATTTGCCAAATATCCCTAAAATTAAGGTAAATTTACAAACTCAAATTTCAAAAAAGGCTGTAGTCCAGAGGAAGGAAAATAACTAAAACATCTTATTTACAACAGAATCATGCTTTTGCATGGTTTTATTGGTACATCACATTTGTACACTAATGCATAATAAAGGTAAAGATAAAGTTCACCCTAGAACAGGCCTTGAAGGCCCAAATGGGGAGGAGAGGTAGAGCTCTACTCTTTCTTTAACTGCGGCGCTAGATGGGGTGGGTGGTCAATGCCATTTTACTGCTGGGAAAGACCCGGCACCCATTGTATGGAAGGCCTGAAGGGCCCCAGGGCTGGACTGGATGGGGGCAGAAAATCTCGCCCCCACCGGGATTCTATACCCGGACCGTCCAGCCCATAGCGAGTCACTATACTGACCACGCTCTACCAGCCCACAATTCTACACAATATTATGTATAAAATTTATATTTCTTTCTTATTTTTTAAGTGTTTCTGTATAAAGCTGATCTGTAACAGGGATGTAACATATGTTCTGTCCATCTGTATATATCATCACTCAAACTATTCAACACACTTTAAGAAATCTGGAAACAAATACTTACATTCTTGCTGCTTCTTTCACCAACTCTTTACATGTCATGTCTGCTAATTTCAGCTTTTCAATCTCTGTTTTTGCTGCTTGTTTGGCTTTACCAACTGCACAACCAAAATAACCCTGAAAATAAATGAAAATGTAACGCTTGGAATATATATGTATACCCTTCAAACAGCATGAATGACCTATATGTATTGGACTGTGCATCAATGTGATAGCTGAAGAATAAGAGACCTACTTGATGTCAGTGGTTATTAAGTTTTATTTCACTTCTTCTATGCTCAACATGTTTCGGACATTAATACATCCATCATCAGGAGCTTGCGACTTTTCTATTGTATCACCACATTGGTCGTGTTTTCTTGTTCCGATGTGTGTTGGAGTTTTGGTGTGGCTGGGCTGGGGTGGTGTCCGTGTAGCAGGCTTCAGCCTGCTACATGGAGTTTTGGTGTGGCTTCAGGCTTCAGGCTTCAGCCTGCTACATTGACACCACCCCAACCCAGCCACACTGAAACTCCAACACACATCGGAACAAGAAAACACGACCAATGTCGTGATACAATAGAAAAGTCGCAAGCTCCTGATGATGGATGTATTAATGTCCGAAACATGTTGAGCATAGAAGAAGTGAAATAAAACTTAATAACCAGTGACATCAAGGTGGTCTCTTATTCGTCAAACAGCATGAAAGACATTTACATGTACAAGGACGTGGGATTAAGAAAGCAACATTCGCTGCTCCCTGGTCTGCAGAATGACAATGGTCACACTGTAATTATGCTGTTCATAAATACTCATGCCTATGTGTTATATTATATTTTACCATAGCTGAAAAACATTGGAACCTAACTCATTCCACGAAAAAGAGCCCTTTAGCACTCAACAGGATGTTGCTGTTGGAAAAGGTGCAAACATTCTGCATTGTTTGTTGGGTTTTAGGATATAATTACACGCTGCAATCTTCAATGACTCAACAAAAATTGTTTGTGATTACACAATCTTTAACAAAAAACTAAACCAAAACTGGATACCAGTATTAATCACAGGTACAATTCTGACTTAAACTGCTGTTTTTTGATTTATCTAACGATTAATAAGAGAAACGTTATACTTACGTACGACACCCCCGATGGGTCGATCATACACATGACAGGCCCGTCTGCCTCGTATGCACCTAATATAACACTGCAGCCAAAAGGTCTTACAGCACTATATAATGTATAAGCATGCATATACATGGACACTCGCTCGTTCAGGAATTTCAGAGGAATGTTGGAGCCATACTGCGCACGATAGTTTGCTGATTCTGTTCGGGCTGTCTCCACTATTTGCCTTGCATCTGAAATCAGTCCTGACACTGCCTGCAAAGAATAATAAAGTCCAGCTATTCTAAGTACATAAACATAATAAACCAAATGTAACATTTATGTGCATCCATGGACAGCCATCAACACATTCCGAGCGTCACGTCTTGATGGCATTATTATTTTCTTGAGTACTGCTTCACATTTTGGTACTACCCAGTATGTTTATTTAAAAACTGTTCTTAGTCAGGGCAGTATATATTTTTTAGAATGCTGTTAGAAATGCCTTATGTATAAAAAGTGTGACCTGTAGTTCTGTAGACTGCACAATCAGCTGATGACAAAACAGGAAGCCCACCTGCCCAAAGGCAGTCAACAGTTTGGCTGAACAATGTTGGTACAACAGAGCGAGAAATTGCTGGCATCAGTTGCGGGCAGTTCGGTACCATCTGTCTTAAATTTAAACTGTCAATATACATTCAAGAACCTGTTGGTGATGGGTAGGAGGGGTTGCATACAGGGAGCTTTAAACAGGAAAACAATTAGCAGCAGATAACGTAATTGGGTGACCAACACTAGCAGTCAAGGAAGAGAGCAGTATGAGCGAGGTGGTGTGTGGTTGTGGTCACTGGAAACAAAAAAGTTTACAAGTTCTGGACTGAAGTGATGAATGTTTTTCATTTTTTATTATTCTGTGTATTTTAATCGTTATGTTTTTTTATAACACAGACAAAAAAATTCTGAATAAAGCAGTAGCAGGCATTACTTAGTTTTAACCTGCCTACGATTTCTTTAGCACATAATGTCAATTGATTAGTGTCACTGCCAAATATTGGAACATTTTTAAAGGATTTATCAGCCACCTTTTTATGTTTTGATTTTCTGTCTTACCTTCAGCTGATTAAATAAGAATGTGTACCTAGTATACTCATCATTTACTTCTAGATCAATAGAAATTTACTGATATCTGCCAAAGACAAAACTCTAGAAACATGATACGGCGCACATTATTATTCGTTAATACCCGCTACACTCACCATTCCTATATGCTTGTCAATACTGAATATCCTTCTATTGGCACCTGGCTCATATAATTTTGAAGTTACCAATTTCTCCACAGCAAAAACAACTCCATCCTTCCCTCTGAGACCAATTACAGTCCTGCAAAATATAGTTAAATTAACATACTACTGCACCAATAGTTAAAGTATTGTTCAATATGAGAGTGCATTACTTCATAACACTTCTTAACACAGGAATTTAACACATGAAAAACACCTGTTAATATGAAACAGCAGTATCAGAAATGTCCTGAGCAGATTAATTACTTTAAAGATGCTCTCCACTTCCATGTCTGTTCTATGATGGGAACTTAATTTGAAGATTACTGTGACATAATTTGTTGGATATGTGTAGCAGCCTATCTACTTTCTCCTAAAGTTTTCGCTTTCTTGTCAGTTACCATTACAGCACCATAAATCACCAGTCTAAAATGGATTACATGGGGTTTAACAAAGTAACACACTGATAAATTCATTCAGGAAACATACTGTGCTTGCTGCTTAAAATGCAGATAACTGGCAAAGTCCGAGAAGTGGCTACACTTGCCCCACAATCTATCATCTAAGGGACACGACTACCTATGTTGGTTTAAAAGAATATTTTGTTTCAACTGCGTAGATGCAAAACTGCTGGTATCATTATCTTACCCGCTGTTCTCCACAGCTTTCTGCGCGTATTCTACCTGGAATACTCGACCGTCGGGCGAAAACTGAGACGCTGAAAGATCGTACTAGAACAAAATAACAATTTCCGCGAAAATTAACACAACTTGAACCAAACGTTCATACATAACCTTTAAGTCTAACCATTCTTAAAAGCCATGCTAATGATTTGACATATGCAAAAATACAAGCATGTAAATCATTTCGCTGGTACTTACGCCTGTACCAATAGAACTCATTTTTCTACTTTACAGTCCCTTGTTTCAAAATAAACGTCGTTTCTTAATACAACCTCAATCGTCCCCCTTTCTACCACGATGAAATGCAAAATACAGCCGTTGCACGCCACAATGGTAGCCGTGAGCACAGAACGAGTTGTCAGTGTCACAGATGATCTAGTATCACAGATTCAATTCCGTGACCAACATCGTTGTAGGATATGGAAGTATAAGTACAATTTGTGATTAATGGAGGCCATGTTAGATAATGGGGAATGTTCAAATCCAAGCAAAGGTCAATCCTGATAATAACAGCATGACTTGCTTTACGAGGTCAAAAGGGGAAATTCGAAAGAAAGGATCTGCTTTCTCCGTTTAACGTAATGTCGTTTGTAAGCAGTTTGGCCCATAGGTCATGGGCAAATGTGAAGATGCATTTCAGTAAAACAAACCCTGGTGAGTTTGTTTATTACTACATGCTGTATTTAACAATTCTGTCAGTAAGTCAGATTATGTAGGGTAAAATGGCGTGATGATTAATAAATAGTCAATCGGAAATGACGTGAAAGAAAGGGATTGTAGAGTTATATGAGATATATCAATCCAAATGGGACCTCTTTCCAAATTGCTTTAATGATGTATTGGCCCAGTCGAAAAAAAAAAAAAAACGTTTTAAAGCAAACAAACGCGCATTGAATTTTGACAAAACAAACTTAAATTTGTAACTAACAATATAATCTGCATAAATAAAACAGTTTATAATTATAAAACAGTTAAATAATTGGTTGTTATTCAGTTCCTTGGCTTGTAAACTAGTATTAAAATTAAACAGAAAAAAAATATTGAATGTATTATTCCCAAACTTAGTTTAGCATACTTTGCCATGAGTGCAGTCACCTCACTCATGACAACAGATAATTTAAATTATTTGCATTGTCTCACAAATGCTTCTTTTGGGAAACTTCACCTGACAGCAAAATGGTATTCAATATCAAACAGAAAAGTATTACATGAATGGCAACTGGGGGAAGAAGAAGAAGAAAAATGTGTCTTGGAGGAATTATCAAAGAAATTTAATATACATACCCTTGCCAGTGGATACCTCTTCTCCTTACTACCTGTAATTGTGGAACATGAAAAAGAAAAATTAAAAATGTATAATTGTGAGACATAAACATGACCTCCCCTTGCCAGATGCTAACCTCACCTCCTACCATAAAGGCGTCTACTAAGCAGGAACCAAGTGACAATATTCTCTTCCACATCACATTAAATTCTTGAACCATTATATTTAACACAGCACTGAAAGATTGCCCCTCAACTCACTCTGTGTTCATGTAGAAGAATTATTTTCAATTGCAAACCCATAAGCAGGGTGCATATTATCAAGCAATTTTGAGGCAAAGACCTTATTATAGGTTTGGTCTGTAAAATATGACTGCTGTAGAAACCACATTTAACATATTGCTTTTGTTATATTATGTTCGCATACTGTGGCAGGTTCTACATGCTTGTACTGTAAATCATCTATGGAATGAAAACACTCTTCCATCCTGTTCTCTTATATTCTTTCCTGTTCTATTCTGCTTGTATTCTATCCTGGCATTAGCACAGAGGGAGTGTGGAAAATCGCTGAAAACATCAAATTATTTTCCATTTTGTGTAATAAAACAGCATGACTGCTGCATCGAGTGGATGACTGTATAAAACTACAAAAATATTCAAACCTACAATCCTGGCTTCAATAGAGTTTACGGACGTTTAATTCAGGACCTGCTACCAGCCTTGGTGCTCAATGTGACCTGATGCATTTTAGGGTAGTACAAGTCTAAAACTCCTTCATCCTGATTGTTAGTTTGAACCTAAACCCCTGGATGTTTGAAGGGTTAACAAAATTGTGTGAGCCATTTTTAAACATTAAAATTTTAGCAATCAATAAAGGAATTCTGCATTTAAGTGTATTTTTAGTGCTGTTGTAAGATTATCCCCTTTATGAGTCCTACGTTTAAAGCTATGTGGGATATTGTTGTGGAAGTTTGTTAACCTTAGTATGTTAATACCACAGACAAGAAGCTGTTTACACCTGGTCCACTGGGTTGCAGCCAAACCGTCAAGGAAGCAATGCTGCGAGATCTTGGTTCAAGAGATGGGGAATTTTTGAACATAATAAAACTCATACGGAGGAAGCTTCTGGACATAGCAGGTGAATATTACTGGTGTCATACTTCTTCGTGTATAAAATTTTCTTTGATTAATATCCCTGTGTCATAGACATATGTAAGTGCCAGTTTGGTCAGCATGATGACTACATGGATGTGTCCTATCAAAATGGGGATGTGCAGCTGATAAATGGCAGTGTTCATGATAAGACAGCACACATGCTGGAACCTCAAGCCAACATATGAGTTGTTTTCTTATTATGTAATAAGTGCAGAGAAATAAATTCTGAATGAAATGTAAACATGCCTTTTTTGGGAGAGGAGTGAGGGGATTGGAGGTGAAGAGCTTTGGAGAATGAAAGCTAACATAAAATTACCACTAATGTATCAATGCAAGTGCAGTAATGGAAATGAAGCAGAAAAATATATTGGAAAAGAGCCTGAATCAATATTTATTGCTTTATATTTCTTCTTATTTTATTCTGTCTGTTTCCTAGTGTGTTTCAGAAAGGGGATGTTTTTGTCACAAATGGGAAAGAACTGAGCATGACTGTCAATAACATAATCGCAGAGTACTTGAACAGAATAGAGGAAAAGTTAAGTGCATCCTAGAAGAGGTCACGAAGGCCCAGAAGGGGAGTAGAGGTATAGCTCTATTCTTTCTTTAACCTCGGCACTAGATGGGGTGGGTGGTCAACGCCACGCCCCATCTGCTTTACCCCCAGAAAAGAGAAACGGTACCCATTGTATAGGAGGCTGGGTGGGCCTTAGGGCCGATCTGGACAGATGCAGAAAATCTCCCTCCCACTGGAATTCGATCTCCGGACAGTTCAGCCCATAGCGAGTCGGTATACCCACTGGGCTATCCTGACCCACAAAAGAAAAGTATAAACTAAAGAAATAAAAAATAATGAGATAGGTTAGATTGGGTGGGAGTGTGTGTGTGTGTGTGTGTATGTGCGCAAGAGAGAGAGAGATTTGGATTGCAGACGTGTAAATACAAAGGGTATATATTGAACTGTACTTTATTTCCTTCAAGTAGGTACTTATGTTAACTAGAACCATGAATATTCAGGTCTGCCGTGATGTTATGCCATGTCAATGGGTAAATACTTACTGACGCTATAGAGAAGCAGGGCCCAGCAGTGCAACATCTGCAAGACCCTGAGGATGGAGGCACTAGATTCCTGCAGAATGTCAGTAACTATTTCTCAGTTGACACAGCACAACATCCCAGATATCTTCAGGGTCCTTGATACTCCTTTATACACAGGTGTTACTTCTGTGTGAGTCCTCCTGTTTGTCATGTGTGAATGTTGTGTTGCAGAAGTTTCTCCTGAAGAGTTCACCACTGTCTTACTTCAGGGGTGTGGCACATATGCAGTAGAAGCTGTTTTTCAGACTGGCACTCCGCGTAATGGGGGGAGAGTAAGATGGAATCTGCAATGAAGATTGGGTGTAAAATGTTATGCAAAGTGATCGCTAGCTCACATTCTGGGTGCCTAACATGTATGTCAAAGTGTGGGGCTTTGGAAATAGTTGTGGATGTTCCAAACATGTGGACATTAACCAATAACAGAAGGAGGGAGAACAAGTAATTCGCTGTGCATGTTGACCTAGTACCAATGCACGCACTTGATTTGGTACAGGTAAATGTCTTGGTTTGGTTATCCTGACTAGAGTTTCTTGTGGTTTTCTTCTGCCACCACAGAATACTGCTTTGAAACAGCTTATGACTACATATACTTTCATCCTTCCCACTTAGTTACAGATAGTCCTCTAATACCATTTGACACTAATCTCTGAATGTGATGTAGTGATGTGTCAGTTTTTCGAGGATATGATGCTGCATCACTGGGTATTTTGTGCACATAATTTTGAGACGACTTAGTTGTCTTGTCCTAAAATTATTTATTCTTCTTAGAAATTTTGACCCTCAAAGATGAGACCAATATATTGTCTGGAAACATTGGCAACCAGACGCCAAGTGATATGGCATTATATCTTAGAACAGCACAGGCTAACTTCATACACTACTGAAACCTGAAACCTTGATCAAATTATGTCAACCATGAAATGTAATTCATTATTTACAGCAGAAATGATTAATATTTCTAAGGAGAGTTAGTAGAATGTGGGCTGTGGCTGAGAGGTGCCAGTAAATGAGGTGTTCTAGAAAATCAAAGAGCAGAGCCATGGAGATAAAATTAAATATGTATGGAAGTGAATAAGTAAAAACCTAATGCTTACCTAAATGAGAATTTCATTGGAGAATATTCTGCTGTTAATAGCTCAGGATTCTGTAAATACACATTGAATCAATTAAGCACTTAATAAAATGCAATCGTATTAGCCTTGTGATAAAATTCATGTAACTACAATCTGTGTTAACCCTCCTGTGATGGGTGGGTGAACATATTTCTGTATTTTAGGAACCCTGTTCATGTTTGTCTTCAAGAGTTTTCACTCAAGTATTATTTTCCTTATAATATATATCAAATTGAGAATATCTGTCTGTCTGCTTATGTGATGTGTCTTAGCTTCTAGTTTGCCCTGCATATGATTTTAAAAATTGGTCTGATTATGGCACCCACCCCATCTAGCGCCGAGGCTAAAGAAAGAGTAAAGCTATACATCTACTCCCGCTTTAGGCCTTCATGACATGTTCTAGAGTGAACTTTACCTTTATATGGGACTGGAATTACGTCTTTATTTGCTTCTTTGTCAGATTTGACATGTGTTTGCAAGCATTAAGAAACCATTTCAAACACTTTATGATAAGTACATATTCTAACATTAACAGCAGTGCATGTAACTAACACCTGTGTTGACTACCACAATGTTGGTGAATTGGAATAATGGTGATCAGTGCCTGCCTGCTATCAAGTGAACTGCCTGAATGCAGGGTGACACATGAGGACTGACAGATCATGTCCATTTACATACAGGCATGACAGCAATGTTGTATTAGTGGCGAATCCTGATCCAGAAGTCAGGTCTAGCAGAATAGTACACAAGGCAGCATTGTACTGTTCCATCAGAACTGACCTTTGAATCAGGATATGCTACTGCTTTGTGTATAACATTAAGAAGTTATTAGCGTGATGTTATTTTCTGAATGCTCTTGCTATGATGATTTTGTTCTTTTATGTGTTATTAGTAGCTCTGTAGCTGAAATGAATGAACATCATAGCAGACTGTGGGTATGCAGAATCACAAAAGGAATGATAAAAATTCCCAATCTTGTTTGGAAATGAAATTTGGGGAAAATATAAGTGTGATGAAATGTAATTGTGTGTGATGGGAACTATAGTGTAGGATATGAATTTTTAAAGTGGATGATAATGAAATTTTGTTATGAGTTTCATGAAGGAGTTTTTGAATGTAATATTTTATTGTGGATGCGTGATGTAAGTTGGAGTTGGAAATATTTGTTGTAAGCAGGTAGTATTAAGAAACATTGTGTTGTTTCACTGTATAATGTTTTGTCAGGTGATCAGTAGTGTTGCCTTAAATTTACTACACTGCTGTGCAAGTCCCTGATATCTGAAATTTCCATGTACATAATGGCAGTAACATACAACTCTGGCTATACATTTTCCGGCCTTCACATCTTATCCAATTCTGATCCGGAAGTCAGGTCTAGAATAAGGGCAAACAATGTGGCATTGTAGTGTCCTGCAGAATCTGATCTTCAAATTTGGATTTAGTACTGCCTTATGTAGTATTATTGTCTGGGTATTGGGGATTTACAATAACGCAGTAGTACAATATTTTTCTATTTGTTCTGAAATTGTTATTTTATGATAATGATTGGAATTCAACTCCCTTAAACTGCTTGACCATGAAAGAAACTAAAACTGTAGAATCTGCAGGCTGACAAATAATTGCGTACAGTTGGATCAGGAAACTGTGGTGGATAAATATTTTGTTATGTTCATATGGATGTTTTTTATTATCAGTCAAATGAGCTGAGTGACAGAGGTGGTAAATGTCTTACATGCAGACAATAGAAATTTTCCTGCAAACTCTCCAGTCCTGTTATAGATATATAGGTTTTTACAAATTTTAGGTTTCCTTAGCGATATTTTGCCAGGTGTTTTGTTGGCAGGAATTCTGATTTGCAATGTCTTGGTTTATTACTCTATCTGATGTCAGTTTTGACTCTCTCTTAAACCTAATATTTCCAACTATATTATATTACGTTCATATACAGGTCCTGATTCTAGCAAATGGTGCATATGGCAAGAGAATGAAAAAGATCTGTCAAATAATTGACATTCCAGCTGACATTTTCGAATTCTCTGAAGACGGTATTGTGGATATATCGAAGGTAATGAGATTATGAAAATGTTTGTAAATTAATGAATAATCACCCTACAAAACACAGTGCAACATGAGGCACATTTGATGATTCTGTAACTGAATATCACATGTTGCATTGCAACTGGTCTTAATTTATTTGCTACTATATGCATTTTCACTTTATGATAAGAGTAGGAAATGTTGTGTTTTAATGTATGTATAACTGACTGCTAGAAACTTCCATCTTCTTCCATGGTATTAGAACTGAATTTATAACTAGCTGGCCAAATTTCTAACTAGTTCTCGAATTTTGCAACCTAAGTTTCAACATCTGTGATAGACACCTACTGATAGACATTTCCAAAATGTCAACCACAAGATTGCATTTTAATATTGTCTACTCACTCTTGCAAGAAACCTCCTTCTGTTCAACATTTCTGCTCTTGTCTTTGTACCTTCAATGGTATTTACTCACTGACAGAGTTGCTGAGTTCAGAGCGAAGATCATCAGGAATTATGAATTAAGACAGATGTGGAAGCTGCTAACCCTGCTATATTTTATGTTGTTATACTTGCATTAATACACTGTATCACTATGTACTGTATCTTATGGTACAAATAATTATTTTGAGTTTCCACTAATTGATCTTCAAGGGGGACCGCATTAACACAGTGGTTAAGGTGCTGTGCTACAAATTGGAAGGTCACTGGTTCGATCCCAGCTGGTGTCAGTGGATTTTTCATTGACACAAAATCCTTCCGATCGCACTATGGCCTTTGGTTTGACTCAGCCTCTAACAGAAGTGAGTACCAGGAGCATTTCTTGGTGGTAAAGGCGGCCGGTGCGTAAGGCTGACAACCTACCACCATCCTGTGCTGTTGTCACAAGTTCCTGGAAACCTCTGGGCCTGTCCAGGCCTGTAATGGGACTGCTTTACCTTTTACTAATTAATCTTCGTAAGAGAGATACGTAGAAGTCAGCAAGTGATACTTTCAAGGCACATGCAGAGTTACAGTATAAGTAAAACACACTCATAGGATCATAATGTGTGTACATATACTTCATATCAAATATGTAAATTATTTATATGCTGTATTTTAATATGATGTGTTTTCGTAATCTGTATGTATTTAATGTTTATATTTGAAGATCCAAGTGATTTTGAAAGTTTTTTATTTCAACATTTTATTTTTAAATATGCCCATTTATAGTTATATTAGTGGAACTTTCATGTTATAAGCCATACATCACCACACCACATACTGTAAAACATTCATCATTTTACATGCTCAGAACATTTTATGTATATATATATATATATATATAGTCCTTGCATTTACTTGGAGATCCTCAGAAAATGTTCAAAATTACTAGCTTTTGGGGTAAGAATTGAACCCAGGATCTCTAAAACAGGAAGCAAGAATGCTGACAACCATATCATGATGTTTGGTTATGTATTTCTTGTTTTTTGTGTCTGAATTACACGTTCACTCTGCTTTGAATTTGAACTGCTGGGAAAAAAGTAGGAAAATATGTAAAACTTTTCCCAAAAAGGGTTTCATGATTTATGATCCCTGATCATCATCATCATCATCCTATCTAATATATCAGTACTTGTAATGGACAAACAGTGTTTTGTTATTTTAGTGCATAATTTCATTAGTGTCAATCACATCACTTGTTTTCTAAAAATGTTTTTGTAAGATTCTGTCCTCAGAAGGAAAGGAAACAAAGCAAACACAGATTCAACCTATCAGTTGGTTTTGAAATTTCAGTCCTGTATTATATTTTCATTTTGAGGGCTCAGGTCTTCTGGGATCTCACACCAGGTGAGAGTCTCCAGATGTTTCGAAGGATTATATCACCTACTTCTTCAATAGTCGAGGGTTCTTCTTGTGCCCCTTGAACTGAACACCCTGATGCTTGAGGGTAAAAATGACATGGTCCATTTTAACAAGGGGAAAAACTGACCTAGTGACAGTGTCACATCCCAGACCATGTCATGAATGTTAACTTTGCTCGCAGTTCTTCTTTTGATATGCAGGTGAAGGAGCTGTTGCAAAAGGGGGAGCAATATGCGATTGTTGCAGTAGTGCACTGCGAAACGAGCACAGGTGTGATAAATCCCATCGAGGAGTTGGGAAAGGCAGTGAAGCAGTACCAGCCTCAGGCTTCCTACTTTGTAGATGCAATGAGCAGCTTTGGTGCTGTGCCAATCAATATTCAGAATGGTCAAATAGACTACTTGGTCAGTTCTGCTAACAAGTGCTTCCAGGGTGTCCCTGGTTTCTCGTACATTATCGCCAGAAAATCAGAGCTCCTTAAGTGTAAAGGTATGATTCCATTCACACTTCCATGTATCTTGTGAATACCATCGATAACATAATTTAAATTCTGAATTATTTTCTGTCAGGCAATTCCCGCAGTCTTAGCTTGGATTTGGTAGATCAGTATGAGGGTTTGGAAAGCAATGGGCAGTTCCGTTTCACCCCACCTACACACACGCTGCTAGGCTTTGTTCAAGCATTACAGGAATATCAAGAAGAAGGAGGGATGAAAGGCAGAGCCAGGAGGTAAGACTGAATGTTTTGCACACCTGTAGTATAGCTAATTGTAATGACACAGGAACTGTTGTCAGTTTCTGGCTGTTAGTATGCTGATGATCGCCTTACAGGATTTTACAAAGTGTTTGGTAGAAAACTGATTGTTGTCAACTTTTTTCTGAAATCATGTTTATTGCACAAATACTTTCAGCAGGCAGAGAAAGCCCAAAAATCTGACACAACATGTACCTTTGTCATCTTAATAATTTCTACACTAATTTGATGGTTGGCCTTTTTTTAATGGTATTGGTGAATATTCGCTTCTTATAACAACTGGAAACCTTTTGGGGAGCAGAAGAACTACAGAGAGATAAAAGAAAATACCAATTTTTTTTTTAAAAGATTTTACAGTAACTTATGGATGATATAGATTGACATTGATATATGTACTGATTTTTATAAATATCAAACGATTTGTTACAAAATCTTTAGAGAGGGCACAAATGTGTGCAGCATATATTATCCCATAGGGCTCTAGGAAATGTGAAAAAATACTTACCACATCCTGTACATGAACCGAGGACAGTTGTAATTTTCATGAACATCTTCTGGGAAATAAACTGAAATGTTTGTTGTGGTTGAATGGAAAACTGGTAAAGATATGGATCCCCATTAACTGGAGCTGTGTTTTTAGGTACAAGCAGAACAACACAGTGCTTCAAAAAGGTATGGAGGAGCTGGGATTTAGCAAGCTGCTGTCTGATGATTGTGGCAGCTATATCATCACATCGTACCACTATCCTGACCACCCCAACTTTAACTTCGAGGATTTCTACATCAGACTGAGTCAGCTTGGTTAGTTGCATGTCCAGTGCAACTTTTAATCAAGCAGTGTCTCAAAGATGGGTTACAAATCGCAGTTTTGTTGTTAAAAAATACCGTATTTACCCAAATTAAATTAGAATTTTTCCTAATTTACCATCTGAAGAATGGTGGGTTACCATATGATTACACAGCGTTCAGTGCATTCTTTTTATAGGGCAAATATTTTATGTCTCTTGTGACTAATAAATAAATAAAACTAGACAGATACTACATGTCATTGTGTAACCCTGATTTCATTATTGATGTTGATACACACAGTAACTGGTAAATAAATTCTAGCAAAGACGTCTCTCACCTTTTTTCAGTCATTAACTTTTTGCTGAGCAAAATTACTGCTGTGTACAGGCGGAATGTGTCTATGAAAGTAATTTTTTCTTAAGGATTCTTCTGGGATCCTATCATGTTCTTACTGGTAAACTGTTACTGACACTTCAAAGGATCATGGTGCCATCGTCTTCAAGTTCAAACAGTCCCATCAACATGGCATTACTTTCTAGAATCTTAGATGTTCAGCAGCCATTGTGGGAACCCCAAAACTTGCATAGTTAAAGACAATGTTTTAATCATGCTACTGTAGTGTACTCTCCTCCTCATTTTATTTATTCCTTTATTCTTTCATTCTTCTTCTTTCTTCCTCTGTTTATTTATTTTTCACATTCCATAGATCCAAATTATGTTACAATAACCTTAAGGATATAGAAATTGTCTATTGTTAAATACATGTAATATAAAACAGCTCCTTATCATATATATTAGTAATCATTCTTGGTTGTGATTGTCATAATTGTGTATAAAAATGTATTACAAGTATGCAACACTTATTATGTACTAAAAAAAGGTAAAGTGATCCCATTACAGGCCCTGTGTGGCCCAGAGGGTGGGTAAAGGTCTAGTTCTACTCTTCCATCACCGCGGCACTAGAAGGGGGTGAGTGGTCAGCAGCAAGCCCCGGCCGCATTTTACCCCTGGTAAAGACTGGGTACCCATTTTACAGGAGGCTGGGTGAGCCCCAGGACCAGTCTGGATGGACGGAAAATCTCATCCCCACCGGGATTCGATCCCGGACCGTCCAGCCTGTAGTCAGTCGCTATACCGACTGAGCTACCCGGCCCAATATTATATACTATACAATTAAAATTAATAGAGATGAGTTAAATACAATTTCATTTATTCCTATCCAGAAACCATGATTCTTAATTATAACTGTATTCAAAATACTCTGCTGTATAAAATGGATGTAAGTTAAGAAATCGTTTTTAAAGTTGGTTTAAATAATTTTATCTCATTTGTGATACTTTTTATTTTTAGTGGTAGGTGGTTAAATAACTTTATACCAGAGTAATAAACTCCCTTTTGGAATACAGTAAAGTTATTTTCCTTCTTATGTTAATTGGACCATGCATCATTGTGATAGTTGAAGAATAAAAGACCAACTTGATGTCACTTGCTATTTTATTTCACTTCTTATGTGCTCAACATGTTTCAGACATTCCTATATCCATCATCAGGAGCTTGCGACTATTCTGTTGAATTACCACATTGGTCGTATTGTTCTTGGTTCGATATGTGTTGGAGTTTCGGTGTGTTTAGGTTGGAGTGGTATCTGTGTTGTAGGCTGAAGCACAACTGGTCTCTTCATCCGTGCTTCAGCCTGCAACACGGATACCACTCCAAACCAACCACACCGAAATTCCAACACACATCGAACCAAGAACAATACAACCAATGTGGTATTTCAACAGAATAGTCGCAAGCTCCCGATGATGGATATATGAAAGTCCGAAACGTGTTGAGCACATAAGAAGTGAAATAAAATAGCGAGTGACATCAAGTTGGTCTTTTATTCTTCAAATATTTTCCTTCCTTTGTTTTTTTTCCTTCTTTCTTCCGTTCCTTTCCTGCTAGTGTGTTTTGCAAAATGTGTCCTCAAAATTAATGAAATTATTTCTTATTTATATTTGCATTTTGTTTTGTTACCATCTAAATGAATATCGAAAACAGGAAGCAGAAAAGAAGTGTAACAAAATTCTGTTGTTGCCAGGTCAGGTAATATACCCAGGCAAACTCTCAAATGCCAACTGCTTCAGGATTGGCAACATTGGTGACCTGTACCCGAATGACATGAAGCATCTGATGAAGTGTATTGGTAAAGTGTTGGATGCAATGGGTGTGCCTGTACCTGTGCCTGTACCTGCACCAATATCTGCCCGAGCCATGATGTCAAGTTCTCCGTGATTATATTCTCCTGCATGGTTAATCATAATAAAATAATTGTGTGGTCATGCAGCAAGTTTACATAGTGGAAATATTATATTAATTATACTCATTTGCTGTAGTACATTTAAATTATTCTGCGTGGTTAATCATCATAAAATAATTGTGTGGTCATGCAGCAAGTTTACATAGTGGAAATATTACATTAATTATACTCATTTGCTGTAGTACATTTAGATTATTCTGCGTGGTTAATCATCATAAAATAATTGTGTGGTAATGCAGCAAGTATACATAGTGGAAATATTATATTAATTATACTTATTTGCTGCAGAACATTTAGATTCTTCTGCGTGGTTAATCATCATAAAATAATTGTGTGGTAATGCAGCAAGTATACATAGTGGAAATATTATATTAATTATACTCATTTGCTGTAGTACATTTAAATTA
>Ga0123357_10004213_pt1 | contig 16782 bp, 12 predicted proteins | sample TergutEmb28metaG_FD_89873 | JGI IMG/M metagenome (GOLD analysis project Ga0123357, IMG submission 89873) | Embiratermes neotenicus P4 segment gut microbial communities from Petit-Saut dam, French Guiana - Emb289 P4 | ecosystem: Host-associated > Arthropoda: Insects > Digestive system > Gut ... | reverse complement strand
TTTAAAAAATATGCTGTGCTGTGTCCAAGAGCTCAGTGTGTGATAGATATTTTGTTTGTTTGAGAATGTGACCTCACTCTTGTATCATGTTGAGTTGCATGTTGTAATGGTGGAAAACTTGGCAACACACATGTAAACTGTTGTGTCACAAAATTCTATTTGTGTTTTTGTTCATTTAGTGTACAGAAGTGTGGCGTACATGCTAAAAAGACAGTTCAAAAGGTACACATAGAATTTTAGTTCTGATTTGTACAAGATTGGTTGGTGGTATACTCCCTTAGTCACTGAATGCATATCTAGCAATGTTGAAATATTGCTGAAGTGTGGGATTACTGCTTGAGAGGTTTTTTAAAGTTCTGAAATTTTTTCTGTGATGCGCAACATTGAAAAATTTTATGAGTTAAGTTGGTTTGGTACAGCCACTTGTGGGGACTGTAGCACAAGACAAGACTAAAATAAGGTGCTATGAATTCACATAAAAAGTCTGCTGCCATATGGGGATATGCTTCAAAGATATTTAGATTATGTGATCAGACGGTAAATATTGAGATTTCTGAGTTTTGACCAAATTTGATATAAATGCTTATTTGCCAGAAACTTTTGCCCAGAATGAGAGAGGTGGTTACTGCATTTAAGCATACACCATTAATGTATGTGTGTGTGTTGCTGTTTGGTCCAGAGTTTCAGTCCAAAAATTATCTCTTCTAGTATCTGGATTTTTCTTACCATGTACCTTGTTTCTTCCTGTTGCCAAAATAGGATAATAATTCAATTAATTCTGAAGCTACACTGTCATTGTGAAACATTGTTTGCATGGACTAAAATGAAAAGAGGGTCAGCAGTAGTGGGAATTGTTTTGCTGTAGATTGGCGATACATTAGTGAGAAGCCTGCAGTTTGTTTGTTTGTTTGTTTGTTTGTTTGTTTGTTTGTTTGTTTGTTTGTTTGTTTGTTTGTTTGTTTTTAAATAATAAATGCCCTTTACAAGTGGTTGATGACTTTGTATTTGTGCTGTTGTTGAAGTGAAGAGATGATCAATATTAACTGCAGAAAACACTGCTCACAGTTTTATTCCAAGCACACATTAAGTCTTTTTAATTTATGGTAACCAGCATACCGCACTTTGGATTACTATTTAGTGTTTTGGTTTCAGCATTTAAGAACTTGCCACTATTGGCTTCCAGTCTCAGACTCCTCCCTGCTGTATTGTCATTGGCCTGTATGCTGACAAGTCCTTTTTTCTATCCCACCTTATCTGTTATAACATTCCAGAATGGGTTGCCCTTGTACCTTAATCTGTTTTCCTTTCATAAGCCATTCTCTTGACTTAGAAGTGGCCTCTCTCTCAGCTTTGTGTAGTTATCTGAGAAGTTAAGATATCAGCACAGTTTTTGTACCAGTTTACAGGACAAGCAGTCTCCAATTTGCAGTGATCCACATTTGTACCTTCTATTTAATGCTAACATTGTTGTAGTTTACAGATAGAGTTTTGCTTTGTGATCTGTCCTGTGATCTGCTGGACAAAGAATTGGAATGGTGTCTGGCATGCTGGACATGTACAAGTTTGATGGGATGGACAGTCTTGTGCATGTGATGTGGTGGAGTGCATGACTCAGTTCTGGAAAATTGATGTACACCTGTCCTATTATTTACAGCTGCTGCATTGCAAACTTTCACAGTAGTGCTGTTGACCTTTTGGTATTGTCTTCTTTCTGTTTGCAAAATAATTTCTTTTGGTCTGAATTCTGTGCCAGCATTATTTGAATATTAGGATAGTACTGTTGGAGAAGCCGTGCCTGCATTCTTCCAAATTCTTGTCTACCCACCTTCATAATCTGTGATCACCTTCTCAGCTCATTTGCTGCTATGTAATTTTTGTGCTTGATATAGAGATATTTAATAATGTAAGATTTGCCCAGCTTCATGGGAGAAGCACAATGGTTGCTTTGGCTGCTATTATGAGCACTACAGCTGTCATGGCTTGTCCCAGCAGATGCAGGCTGTCAATACAAGAAAGGTCTGTACAATGACGGTACAAATGACCATGCGTAATTACAGTATTACACTTAATTGTGGCAGAAGTTGTGCACTGTAATAGTAATGGGCTGCATATGAGTGAAGTCAAGGTTGTTTTACTTATTGCTGTTCTGCATTGGCTTTGTGCTTGAACTCCATAGAAGGGGACATTTGCATGCTTGTTTTGCTTGCTGCTTCTAAATAATAATAATAATAATAATAATAATAATAATAAACTTGATTCTTGAAAGTGTTTGGGCCACAATTTTAATGTTTAAAAATTCTGTATCTGTTAAGTGAATTATATTTTGATAAGAGGAAAGGGACAACAGTTGGAATGAGACACTTGTCACAAACTTAATGTGATGGAGAAAAGTACAAAAAACCACTGCCTGCTATACATATGAGAATGTGATCTGGACCTGTTCTTTTATCAAGATACTGCTCTGATCCCAACAGTGTGAAAACTAAAGTAAAATTACTTGTAATAGAAACAGTTTAACATAGAAGAGGGGGCAGATGTTGAACAGAAGGGAGCGTGCTTGAATATTTATTTTCTGTTCATTTGTTCCGTACTGTGTTTTGAAAAGTTGGTTAAATGAAAACTTCTCTGAAATGAGGAAGTTTATCATGATTTTGTTACGTGGTATAGTTACTTTATTTCACTTCTTAAGAACTGAGAACTGTGATACTGGTAATATTTATGGAATATTACTGGACAAGTTCATGTTTGATCCAAACTGAGAGTTCATCTTTCCACTTTACATGAAATCCAGGTGTGGAATATGAAAAGACATGTCGATTCATTTAGAAATTCAGATGAAATTCTCAATACAATTTCAAGACCTCTGTGGTATTTACACAGTAAATCTCTCCCTATATCTTGTTACCTTGTGTGATGACCAAAATTAATGTCAAGGTGGCTTTTTTAATAGTTCAGATAAAAACAGATGTGACAATATTGCCTGAACTGTGAAGTATACTTTTATTTGATATAATAGTATTATTAACTGAAAATGCATACTCTTTCGAACTTGCTGCTTCTATAATAAATATTTTTTGTCTTTTGTAATAAACTTTGCTGAAACGTGTCATTTAATTTGTGACTCTTTGCTTCTTGGTTTAGCGTTACCCTAGCTAAACCCTGAAAACAAATGTTACAATTTAGACACAGGCCTGAAAACCAAAGAATAAGAATATATGATTTAATTTTCAACAAGGTATTTTAAAAATATTAGTAAGTAAATTATCTTTAATCTTTTATAGCCTGAAAGTTATAGTTTTTATAAATGTTTTTGGTAGGAAGTTGACTGTGCATGCTCATCACTCTTCCCATCTATCAATGGTGAGTTACGCTTGTTCTCCACATTGAGCAGTAGTAGTGTGATTGATATATATATATATATATGTGTGTGTGTGTGTGTGTGTGTGTATGTATATAATAGTATGTTTATCTGGACTTGTATGGAAGGGCTTTAGAAGTTGTAAAGGTGATGCTACTCAGGAAACATATGGCCATTTGCTTGGGGCTATTGTCCCATGTTAGATTCCCGGTACTACATTCTGTATGTGTATCTTACAACATCGTATTCATTATTGTAGAACATGTATTTGTTCTGATCTTTATCTTAGCCACGATATTGTTGTTCAGAGGAGTGCAAACACAAAAATAAGCTTTCTTATAGTTCATGCACTTTCTGCAAGAGATTTTCTGTGGTTTATTTCACAGCACTAATTTCTTAGTTCAGGGGTACATAAATCTTGGGTCCTGGGTCACCCAGGCACCTAGTATAGTATGTATGGTGGTGCTTTGAATTCTGTGGTGTTTCATGGATTTTTGGAAATTTTGTGGATACCTCTGTTATTGCTGCCAGACTGAAAGAAAGTGTGGATTTCCAACAGTGTGTTATTATTACAGTACAGAAAATGTTGTTTTTGCAAAAGATGTATATTTTTTGGAAATCAGTTATGACAGAAAATTTAAGACATGTTGGGTACATGGTCCTTGCTTCCATTTTGTTTGTCCAGTAGATGCGTGAATCAGCTGAGAAGTTCTGATTCATGAATCAAAAATGAAAAAATAAAAAAATGTACAAATTACAAAGTTGTAATCTCAGGTGGCACATTTTCAGTTGCTGAGGGTTAACTTAAAAAAAATGGAAGTACCACATTCTTCCTGGTTAAATTATGCACGTGCGGTGTATGAAACCAATGAGATCACATACTGTGTGCAATTTATAGTAATTGTCTGTGGCACTGAGTATACCTTTCATGTTCATGCAGAGCCTTCTAGTTTATGCAGCTTCAGGGGCACTGTGGTGAAGATTTGTTCCGGAAAGTAAACACTTATTTCTTTGAAATGGGGTTGAGAAAAATTGGCATATGTGACAGGCAGTGGCAGATACATGTATTTACCTAAGACTAACATAGTAGAACAGATGTTTTAGGGAGTTAGGCCACATGAGCTGTGACAGTCTGATGTATATGATATCTGACTGTCTTAGCTGAGCATTGTGTAATGCCTCTTGATTGTAGAAGACTTAGCCAAGTTGTTGGGTTTTTGTTCTAAAGCCCTTCTTTATTGCTGTCAGTGAATTTCCTGAAGGGGATTGCATTCATGAAAATGTGAATAAGTGCAGACACAGTAGTGATGGTGTTGATGTTCTTGCAGCCTGTGAGAACACCTACGCCAGCAGCTAGAATGGTGACAGCAACACCATTGCGACCTCATTCTCCAATTTCAACGGCAGCACCCACCCTTCCATCTCCATCACCACAACCTGTGAAAGTAACAACTCCATCGCTACCCACCCCACCGCTTCATGTACGGCCACAGCTACACCAGCAACAGCAGCCACAAACGCCTGTGACACAAGCAACAAAAGCACCAACCACAGTCCAGGTCAAACCTTTGGCAACACCAGTCCATGTGAAAACAGCAGCTGTCAAGACATCTATGGTGACAAAACCACCTGCACCATCTCTTCTAACAAAGCCTACTGCAAAAGAGAAAGAGAAAAAGTCTTTCTCATCTGCAGGATACACGTATGTCACTTTGATGTTTTTTTGGAAAACATTTGTTTAATATGGATTGCTGTCTTAGAATGACTTGATCAAACTGTTGTTTGTTGCTTATCCAGTGTTTAGAAAAGTGATGCATTGCATGGTGGAAGAGAGTAGGCCATAGGCCACTCAGGTGTAATGCATATTATAAATAAATTGTGTGGCCAGGACATACACACATTTTGAAGAAGGACTGTGTAGTTTGTTTAACCCTAGTAGTTGGATTTGTATTTATATGAAGAAACTGAAATACATGTAACCTGTACAGTTTATTGTAGACCCCACTCCTTCATTTACTATCCGAAGCTCGCAGACAACATGTAGCGTCATGTGTTTCACTTGCTCTTGATTTGTTACTACTAAAGCAAAACTGAGGGCTTTCATTAAAACCAGTAAACTATGAGTTGCTGTCAGAACTATCTTATAGAAGAAGCATGACAAAGTTACAGCCATATATGTTAAAGAATAAACAGAAAGTACAGGTTTTTACCTTAATTGCACTACAAGTTTTAAGTCTGTTGTACATGAGTAACCCTTTCTTAACATTGGATAAGACACAGCAAATTTGAATTTGCATATCAAGATGGGCCGTGCTGTGGGGTTTGGAACAGAGTCCTGTTTCACACTGAGCTCTTCTGCTGTGTGGGAGGTTTTTAATCAAAAATACATTTTCAGCTTGGTGCATTTGTTGGTGCAAAATGTCCATTCTTTGTTGAACTATGACCCTGCACTAAGCATGTGCTGTTGTTTAGGGTCACAAATGAAACATATGATAGATAAAATTGATAGTTCATCATTTCCTTCATGGCTGTGGCAAATTTTACTATTTTTTATCAGCAGTGTATCTGAGATACAGACAATTGACGTAGTGAGTGTGACTGTAATGGCATTAAGCATGATCATGCACGTGGTAAAATTCTGTTAACTGACAGGTGTTAGATTTCAGTTTTTAGAACTTTTACTCTGTCAGATAGAGCCTAAAATGCTTATCATGGCTGAAAACTGAGCAAGACTGTGCACATCACAATGGTTGGGGCGGATGTAGAATGTTAAGTTTGTTGCCAACTTCAAGAACTAGGGTTATTGATGGATCAGTATTTGTAATCAACAATTTCTTTTTTACTTTAACATTTCACTTTATGCAGTCTATGTATGAATCATATGATTGATTATACTTCTTATTAAAAGATTAATAACCCACTAATGTAAACACTGTCCTGGTCAGAAACATGCATTCTTTGATTAATATTGCATGATTTTTAATTTAATGGTTACAAGTAGGTTGCATGGTCCAGGATGTTATCTGTTCATCTAAACAAGTAACAGGTATACATAATTATTTTCAGTAGTGCGGATTCTGGGCTTTGAATCATGAAGGTAACAGGGAGCATAAATGTAACTGTCTTTGGGGATGTGACACCCTGTTCTCTGGTTGAAAAATGTATGTACAGATCTGAGGAACCTGCTGTTTCCATAAGATGTATAAGCTGTAAACAAAAGGGATACAATTGATGTAGTAGGCCATGGTAGGGCACTGGCCAGTCAAATAGGATGGGGGGAACTGCATTGAATTATGAGATCTGGTAAATCTTGTGGATCTGAAAAGGACTGTCAGTGGAGGAATACTGATGAAGCTTGTAAGAATATATGTTTGCAAACAAAACTAAAATCAAGCAAAAAGTATAAAATAAAATGAAAATGGATTAGGAGACTAGTAAAGCAGTAGGAGGGGAAATTGTGTTGGCCTGACATGCATAGTTGTGTGGAAGGGTGAAAAATTAAAAATAAAATGAAAAGGGTTGGAAAAATAAAATAAAATGCAAGTGAAGTAGGAAGTGGGAAATAGCAACAGAAACTCGGCACTTCAAAGGATAGTTGTTTGTCTTGTGAAAGGGACAGTATATATTGGTCATTGCAGCTGATGGATAACTATGTCTTCATTCCACAGAGGGGGAATCTGTGTTCCTTCAGAGAGTGGAAGATTTCGTTGACCTTGACAGGCAATGACAATCCTGCCTATTCATTGTTGGGTTGGAGCTCAATCTCAGGTGGCCTATGAATGGTCCGTTTGTCATAACTTCATGATGCAGACTTTTAGGCTTAGCAATTTTTCTGTCTCTCATCATTCTTACAGACATGAGGAAGTGAGGTGGCTGTAGCTGCACGTATACATTGCACATATGCCCTTTACTGGTGTTGATTGTAAGGAATCATATGCACCAAAAATTGTCATCTCCAAAGGATGCTGAATGCACCCAAGGTGCAATCAGAAAGTAAATTTGAAGAACTTTATTGCATTCTCTGTCAGTTATTTTTGTACGTGCTTGTCATGAACGCTGAGACAGTAGGATGATTTTTTCCATTCACTGTGCATAGAAATTTCTGTCCTCTTGTAGCCATAATATCACTACTGTGTTCATACCAACATTAGTTTCTCTGGTTGTTGGTTCAGTGTTAGAAACAGATGAGACAATAAGGGGAAGATGTTGAATTTAAATGTGATGATGATGATGATGATGACGCAGGAAAAAAACGGTGGTGAAATGATATTGGAAAAATAGGACATTGATGTTTGTGAATAGGAGATGGAGAAATTTATGCTGCCTTGTGGCATTTCAGTCTTCATGGACACTATGGAAAAATTGTTTATGAGATGTTCAGTGATGTGATACTTGTATTCATTCACTGCACCATTTAAAGGTACATGTCTTGAAAATTTACATTTTGACTGCTCCTTGTAGAAATTTGTAAAATTATAGTGTAGACTACTCATGTTTGTGAACAAATTTCAGCATGCTTTGGGGGTATACCTATATAGTAAATGCTATTGCATTCTAAGTGGGTACAGGTGATGCATTTCTGTAAAATCTTTCTGTAACAAGTTTGCACTACTTCCATTATAAATTAAAAACCAGGCTATAAAACAAGGGAAATGGTAAAGGCACATTATGTTAAGTCAATGATTATGAAACTCTCATTGTTATATTCCGAGAAATTTCCCCTTGTGACAAACAAGATGCTGAAATAGTTCCCTCAGCTACTTCATTAGTGTCCTGTAGGTGAGCACAGTACTAATGGTCCATGTCCTTCAAAGAACAAAATTGTATCAGTACTGGCTTATTTGTATTGTATTTCTTAGCATCACATGATTACAACTGTGTGCTTGCTTTTTAACCAGACTTGTGTTTGGTGAGATTTGAGCTATTCTGATAAATACAGGGACATATTAAAATGATATTGCAGAAGAAAATAAGCACCAGAATGAAAAGTTTGCATTGCATTTGGCTCCAGTGCTTGGGATATTTTGAACCCAGTCTTACATTTTATTTTTCTTCTAACATTTTGAATATTACTTGATTTTTTAGTTTTATGAGCCATACTAGTCCTTGTTTATCTCGGTTACTTTTAAATTGTGTGGTTGTTACAGAGGGGATGATGACATCAATGATGTGGCTGCCATGGGTGGTGTGAACCTGGCTGAGGAGACCCAGAGAATATTGGGCTCCACAGAATTTGTTGGGACACAGATACGGTCCTGTAAAGACGAAATTTTCCTTCATGCTGTGCCTCTACAACATAAAATTAGGCAAATTGGTAAGTTCAGGCAAATTAGTATGTCCACTTGTGCTTCAGCCTCTGAATGTCACACTGATAACAAATCCTCTGATGCAGTATGTATGTCATTCATGCTGACTTTGTTGAAGATATCATTCCCACCAGGTTTGGTTGCCTTGTGAAATTCCCTTCTTCTTCCTTCTTCATCCTTCTGTAATCTTGTATGCATATGTCTGTCTTACCCTTTCTTGCTGTTTTATGTGTGCTCTCGCTTTGACAGTTTTGTAGGCCTCCCACAACCCAACCCATATCCTGAGAAGTCTGCGGTTAGGCATTGTCTGCCTGAATAAAGCGGGAACTTACTTCTAGGACCATGGTGAGAGCTTGGAAGGGCTGGAAACTATGGTGGACACAAAAAGTCACAGTGAGCATGACTGTAGATACTGACTGAACCTGACTGCAGTTTGACATATCATTGTGATTCATAGCATTGAATGAGAGTTGATAATGAGTGGTAAGTAGGTATGGATTTGGAAGAATGCATTGGTGCCCTGTTGAAGGGTGCTACAGTAAAACCATAATTTTACATTTCCGTATTTTGCGTTTTCCACGATTTCACATATTTTTTATATGGTACTGGCCAAATGCCTGTACGAACGATGTTTGCTGGTTTTATCTTTTCCTGAATTTTATGCCATTTTAGTAGATCCCCACAAAGATGTCAGATTGTGATTGTACTGTGCCTGGAATGTACCTGGAAAGACTGAAGAATACCATGACGAGCCAGCAGTTGAAGATTCAAACTGGGTACTTCCTGAACATAAGTCTGTAGTACTGCCATTATCCTATCATCCTTAGTCTGTTGCAGCTTTTCTCAGTCCTTTCAGAAGACTGGTAGGAAATTATGCCAATTAGTACCCACTGATTGTGTAATTTCACTTGCCATGTGTAATCATCATCCTATTGTTCGTTTAAAACTGTCCAATCTGCAGCATATATGCTTCAGATCTGTAATGAAGTAATTAAAATGTTAATAATACAAATTCCCATTCACTGTCCTCACTGTTTTTAGCCACCATCATGGAAAGAACCCACCATTCATTCTTGCCCATTGAATATATGGCATCATTCTTTGCATTCAGTGGCATCCTTCTTTTCATGTTATTCACAGACTCCTCTGAAGTGCTATACATATACTCTCATTATACAATTTTGTATACAACTGTGCCAGGGCAGTGCTTTGGATAATATTTCACTGAACTGTATTGTGACAAGCCACTAGGCAACACAATATGAGGCATCGTTTTATCAAGAGTGATATATTGCACCAGCACGGATCTCTGGATGTACAGAGGGAACAGGAAATGGAATTACTTCTGTAGTGCCCCTAAAATTTCATGACAATACACCATCCTGACATTTTCAGTTAAATTTGCTGGGGAAGTCTGTCACAGTAGCACTCAGCAGGAGACCATCAACAATCAATGGCCAGTGCTTACTTGTGCAACTTATATGAGGAAATATTGCTAACCAGCACGCAGACAGGTTACTGTCTATTTCATGAAGTCCCTAGCCATTACATGAACACTGCATATCCAGCAACAGTGTAGCATATTATCACCTTCTTGAGGTATGGGAAGACTAGCTAGAATTGTACCATATCTGCGTTAAGTAAAGTACTGGTTTTTTGCCTGGAATTTGATTGCTTTCTTTGTCAGTATCACAGTATATAGAAGCTAGAACATGCAGTGTGGAATAACAGTCAGGTTAAGAAATTAAATTTTTCTCAAACATGGGAATGAGGATTTGTATTCCATTAGAAAACTGCCAAAGTCCTTTGTCTTTGACTGCAATAGCTGCTGTACATACCAGCAAGAGATTGATGTAAATTTTATCATATCTTAGGGTGTTATGTGTTGAGGTGAAGTTACTTGTGAGGCTGAAACTCTTTGAGAGTCTCTCTCAGCTGCATTTGAGAGGCACTGCCTCTACGAGCTGAGTCTTGAAGGTCATGGTAACGTCATGGAAAGTTTGCATGACAGCTCTTCTGTCATGGTGTAAAGTAGCACTCAACTAGACTAGAAAAATGGGTATAGCTGTGAGTGGCTTGTGAGCAGCTGTATAAATGGTGACTCAGATAATAAGGACAAAGGAAGGAATGACAAATTTAACATGTTTATGAATCAGGCATGACTGGAGCTTTGGGACAACAGGCGCACGCATTACAAAGACCATCTAACAAGAACTTGGTTGTCCTTCAGTAGGAGAGGTGTTTAGCACTGCTTTGACTGATTGTAGCAATATGTACCACCTTCAGAATCAGTTTATTGTATTTGACAGTATATATTGTGTGTTAATGAACTGTAAAGGTACCTTCTGTGTGTGTGGAATAGACTCTTTATATATTTAATGTATTGTGTGGGTGTGAATCAGTGAGATGTCATACCTTGTAAGTTTGCCAGAGTTGTAATGTTAGTAACTTTTATTTGGGAGGTTCCTGGTTTAAGTCTTGGATGGGGCACTGACTGTGTTAAGGTCCTTTATGCTTGTCCTCATTCCCTCCAGCAAATCCCAGGGATATTAGACCTACCTTCAATTTCTACACCTTTTCAAATTTGTTATTTACTATCATCCAGTGGTTTGTTACTGCATGTTCCATTGTCATTAAATAAGCTGCAACTAAATTAAAAATTACTGCTAATTATTTTTGCTGAAATGTGTATACTGTCTGATGCATACATGTAAGTGTTCATGTAATTGATATGTTCATTCAAATGTCTGCCTGGCTGTCTGTCTCTGGCCTGGTGCAACAACTCAGCTCCCAGTAGGTGGTTTTTCATGAAATTTGGTACTTGTGGATTTTTAAAAAATCTGTTGAGAAAAGTCAGGTTTGATTAAGATTTGACAAGAATAATGGGTACTTTACATGATGTTCTTTGTACATTTATGATAATATATCAGTGAATTGTTGATACAGGAAATGTTTCAGGGAGAAGTTGTAGAGAGAATCAGAACAGATATTTTATGTTGAATATATTTTTCCCAAAAATTGTGCTGTTTATGAGATAATGTGGAAAATTATGGTATAGTCAAGCAGGCTACAGATGACAGTATAATGCGATACTGAAGGGAAGTGGTTTGCGTGCCTCATAACTAAGGCAAGAATATGGACACACACACTCAGAATATGCAAGACTTATTGCTTTTCCACAGCAATAGTGGTTACATGAACATGTCGCAATGTTATGTTATACGTTCATTGCCTGTATTGTTAATAACTAAAACCACTTGCACCACAAGTTCTGCTTTTTGAAGGCAAGCCATGTGTGGTCAGTGACTGAACAGTACTGGAGTACCTCAGATTCATGCTACGGAACTTCCTCATTTAACTCGTGTGTTCACAAACAGCTGCTTCAGCTGTTGCAATATTATTGCTCACAGAACTAGCAGCAGTTCACTTGCACATGTAAGTGAAAATTTTATATTCGGCAAAGGCAGTGGAGAAGCTTCAAATTTTTATGGGAAGGAAGTTAAGGTACCCTGTAGTGTGAGACAGTAATATTGCTTCTACCATAAATTCTGTATGGTTACCATGTTGATATGGACGTAGGATTTTTAAAAACACGGACGTATGGTGGTCTGTAGTGGAGTGATGTTCATACTAAATTTCATGGAAGTTCATCAGTTAATTCATAAATTCTTATGTGCAGACAGACACGATTCCAGAGGTCATATCTTCACAATTTCATGACTGCTATGACTTGCTAGTGGAAATGGAGGTACCAGTATTTTGTGCTCTGGGTGGCATTAAAAAAAGATAGTGTGTGTTTTTATTGGCCAGACTCTGCATGTTTTCTTCGGTTTTCAGTTGCCCACCATGGGTTGGAAGAACCTTCATCAGAAGTAGCTGCATTGATATCCCATGCTGCCCAGGAAAGGCTGAGAAATATTGTAGAAAAGTTGGCAGTAATTGCGGAACACAGGATAGATCTAATTAAGGTGGGAGGACTGTGTGAACACCTGAATGTTGAACTTAGATTTGTGGTTTTTGGTCTCAATTATATTTATGCCAGTTTTGTGATATGTGAAGTTTCTACAGTGGTGGTGATGAAGATTCACGCCTTCTGAGATATCATGTCATCTGGTTGTCTGCACACCGGACTGTGGATCACTGTTGTTTGTCCTTCCTACGACTTCCATTGGGGGTCTGCCCATTGAATGTCACTACCACTCCCACTGAAGAAACCTTGTATGATAAGAAAGTTTGTTGTTAGCTGCTAGACAGAGACCTGTTTTTAGGTGTGTTTCTTAATGATGCCATCAGTTACTAAGATTATGCAGTGTCAGTGAAAGATGAATGAATGAGTATGGAGCATTTGTGGTGTGGTAGGGACAGGGGAGAAGAACTTGACCCAGTGCCACTTTGCTCACAAATCCCACATCTGTCCTGGGATTGAACCTTGTTCTCCATGGTGAGTGGCTCACAACTAACCACCTGAGCTATGGCATGGACCGCGATAGAGGTGGACTACTGGGGCTAATTGTTAATAAACTGTAGTGAAGACCTGTAATAATAATCTGTTGAACCAGACAGGTACTTTAAACTTTAATTAAAGTGACTGCATATAAATTGAAGGTAAATTTTGGCCCAGTTCCACAGCACTGTCACCTCACTGAAGGGGTATAATCAGTGAGGTAGAGCCTAGTTCCATGCCATGCTGCTTTAAATGTGAAGAATTAACCCCCATTGTGTGTTGAATGGCATACAGAGTGACCCCAAAGCATATGGGACATTGTGGCCAAGAGAAACTTCCACCCCTGCTAGGAATCAAACCTAGTTTTTCCAGTCCAAAACAGAACTGACAGACTCCTGTATGAAATTCACAAGTAGCACAACTCTCTAATATTGCAGAGTCAGTGTGGCTGTGCCTGACATGGTAATATGTAAAGTGCTTTTGACAGTAATTAGTCTGCTGACAAGGGAATGAGTGCAGTCAGCTGGAACACCTAAGGGTGAAGGAAAGGTTAAATTGTTAAAAACGTAAGTTCTTGATCCATGTTGTGAATGTAACATTTATGTTTTTTTAAATGAACCTACGTACGTAATTTTGCAAGTGTTCACTGCAGTAACATTTTCAGTAAATGAGGTTCTAATATGGTATCTGATATGCTTGTATACAGGTGGATCCTAGATATGAAGTGACGCAGGATGTCAAAGGTCAACTCAAGTTCCTTGAAGAGTTGGATCGTGTAGAAAGAAAACGGCATGAGGAGCAAGAAAGAGAGTTGTTACTTCGGGCAGCGAAAAGCAGATCAAAATCTGAGGATCCAGAGCAAGCAAAACTGAAGGCCAAAGCCAAAGAAGTATGTAATGATCGTATTTGTGTGGATGGTTGGGTATGAGAATATATATCATTCATTATAACTGAGGTTTCTTGATAGAAATTAACAGCACATAAACCAGTGGTACACAAACTCTCCAAAAACTAGAGTACAAAATTTAGTCAACTGAGCAACTTGGTGTGCAGGATTTATGTACCCCTGACATAAACAACTTTGGACCCAGAATTGTTCATATGTGTACACAGTCACTTTTCTCACAATGTCAGCGTGTGTATATGGGCATAGCTGAGATGTATTAACCACAACAGTAGGAATACAGGGCAGCGTAACGTCACTGTAGTGGTAGATTTATGTGTGTTAGGCCACTCTTCATTTCACAGATACAACTTTGTTAGAGGTAGTTGGGGAGGAGGGAATTAAACAGAATCACAGCAGATGGATGTAATATCAGACACAAAAATGAATTATTTTTGTACTTTTTGTATGCTTATCATCACCTGCCACTCCCTTACAGAATTGTGGCTCTCTGCAGGTAAAATGCAATGGTCCTTTCTGTGAGTTAAAGTTTGAATGTTCCGCCAGCAGTCGGACAACTACTGTGGAATACAGCATGAGCACTTTGAGGGGAGGGTTGTTCTTGTTGGTAAAGGAGGCCTAATTTTTTTCCCCCACATTCCTGTGGTCCCCAGAAAATGGGTGGGCAGTCCTGCACCTTCCTTGTCAAGGTCCCCAATTCAGGTTTCTACCAGCACCAACTTCTCCAGGTTGTAGCTCTTATTCAGGCATTCCCACTTCAACATCACTCAGTTGGGTGGTGTGTCAATCAGTCACTTTCTAGGGCCAAGTGCCCTACAGTTTCAGCACTGCCAGTCTTCTTGTTGGTAGATTCTGACATGAGCAAACCAGTCACTTTATGTAATAGTAACAAAATATCATACATTTACATTGGTGAACAAAAGTTGAAATACAAAGGACTGGACCGCTATTTTGTGTTGTGTTTGGGGGGGAGGGGTGTCCATGCAGGTGGACAGGTGGGCAGTGTCAGTTGGTGTACTGTGTGGGCACGTGTGTGATTTTTGTGGGTGTATGTGTGAGTGAGATGGTTTAAGTGTCAGTTCAGCATTACCGTACTTGAACCTCTGATAACGAAGCAAAAATAATTTGACTAATTTTGTGCAGTGTAATGTGGTAGTAGGTCAGTCACGTGTGTTACAAAGTACCCTCTCCTGTATGGCTGCATACTGTTGATAGTCTATGGTGACCCATAAACTCTGCCTCTAAACACTGTGAGTCCACTTATGTTGACTGCCATCACGAAGGATTGATGAAACCTTCACAGCAGGTGTTCAAGTTCCTCACGAGCAGGCATATATGTAAAACAAAGAGATTAGGAAGTATTTGCACTTGACACATGGGTATTAAAATGTTTATTGGATGACCATGTTTCATTAAGAGAGCACTGGTGATAGTTGCTGAACTATAAGATATCTGAGGCTTGTCACTCTCATAACATGTCTCATAACTGTTACTAAATTTGTTTAGATGGACCTGTGCCCATGGTGGTACAGACTGACAATTATGGCAGTAAAATGTAACAACATCTGTAAGAATCTCACGAGAATTGTGGTAGTACATCATGTGTTGTGGTTGTACAAGAATCTGTAATATTTTAAGAGTTACTGATGTTTGAGTTCTTGTAACAATAGGCCTTTTATGAAGAGTCACCAGCAGGTGGACTACAGTTTGCTTTCTGCATCATGAAGTTTGAATTATGTTTTTTAGTTTTTTACATGGTAAGGGTTCCTTGTCTCAGAAATATTATTTTGTGCTATGATTTTATGAATTTTTGTAATTTTTATTTCACAGATGCAGCGAGCAGAAATGGAGGAACTTCGGCAACGGGAGGCCAACTTAACAGCACTGCAAGCGATTGGACCTAGAAAGAAACCCAAATTAGAACCTGGTGGAGTGCCAGGCTGTTCAGGACAAGTATGCTACATCTTTCAGTTGCTTGTAGTCTTCTGCTAGTGGGGGCTTGTCCCATTAATTAATTAAGAGACAAAAATTTGGCAGTGAAACGGGTTGTTTAATGGAAGTTGTAATTACAGGTATCCGTCCTGGGCAAAACATGTTGTTCAGCAACCTGTCTTGTTTGTTGGTTTGCATGTCATGGTTTTATTTATTCGTGGAAGAACTGTGATGGTCCTCATACATTGCAGTATAGTTCCCTCAGTTACACAGAGTTGCATGGTGTAGTAAACACCAGAGGCTACAATTTGCCTGTATATTGCACTCAGTAGCTACTTCAGTATTGGTAGCTACCTCAGTATCATGTAGTACAACCATATGCACAATTTTTAGAACTAATTGTTGCCCCTGTTTTTTAGTTATATTTGGAAAGGGTAGTGTATGTGCTGATGAAGAGCCTAAGGAGAGAAAGAAAAGTAATGGGGGGGGAATGAGAACTGCTGTGGTTGGATCCCATCATGGTATATATGAATTGACAATTTAATAAAGAAAAAGGAAGACCAGATCAGGGCAAGTTTCAAGGCCAGGGCTGTATCAAGTTTGAACATTTCTTGCATGAACTGTCATAACACTTTCCTCAAAATGACTGAATGGGCCTTGCATGTATGGCTGGAAGATGAGGCACAGAAGGGATTGTCAGTGGTGCTTTGGGGGGGGGGGGGGGCTTTACCCCCCCCCTGTGAAGGGCCGCTTTCCTGCCCGGAAAGGGTTTTTTTTAAAATTTTTAAAAGCAAGTTTTTTTCCCCAAAGTAAAGGAAACAAGGAGAATGGTTATTTT